>Ga0222714_10006845_pt1 | contig 10556 bp, 12 predicted proteins | sample C33_3DmetaG_FD_165048 | JGI IMG/M metagenome (GOLD analysis project Ga0222714, IMG submission 165048) | Estuarine water microbial communities from San Francisco Bay, California, United States - C33_3D | ecosystem: Environmental > Aquatic > Marine > Unclassified | place: USA: California... | reverse complement strand
AGCAATCACGACCGAAGCACTCAAGATTGAACTTGAGAATCGGTCTGACTTAACGGAGAGTGAAATTAAGGAAGTAAGGGAGATTAGTGATTCTTTTCACGATGCTCCTGTGGAAGGTCAGTGGTTGCTTGACACCACTGAAAAGTGGTGCCGTGATCGTGCCATTTATTTGGCACTCATGGAATCCATCAATATTGCTGATGGAAATAATGAGAAGAAGAATCGTGATGCGATTCCTTCTATTCTTTCTGATGCTCTGGCAGTATCTTTTGATAATCACATTGGTCATGATTACCTGAATGACTATGAGGCACGATATGACTCTTATCACCGCAAGGAAGATCGCATCCCGTTTGACCTTGACTATTTCAACAAAATTACGAAAGGCGGTCTTCCTAATAAGACTCTTAACATCGCTCTTGCTGGGACAGGTGTTGGTAAGTCTCTTTTCATGTGTCATATGGCTAGCGCCTGTTTGCTTAACGGACACAATGTTCTTTACGTTACAATGGAGATGGCAGAGGAGAAAATTGCTGAACGTATTGATGCAAACCTTCTCAATGTCAATATCCAAGATTTGACAGACCTGCCAAAGACAACCTTTGAGAATAAAGTTACTAAACTCTCCAAGAAGACACAAGGCACTCTAATTATTAAAGAGTATCCTACTGCTTCGGCACATAGTGGACACTTTAAGGCACTTCTTAATGAGTTGTCACTTAAGAAGTCTTTTCGTCCAGATATTATCTTTATTGATTACCTTAACATCTGTGCTTCTTCACGATACAAGACAAATCTTTCTGTCAATTCATATTCTTATATCAAGGCAATTGCCGAAGAACTTCGTGGATTGGCAGTGGAAGCAAATGTCCCTATCGTTTCTGCCACCCAGACTACTCGCTCTGGTTACGGCAACTCTGATGTAGAACTGACTGATACTTCCGAATCATTCGGTCTCCCTGCCACTGCTGACCTTATGTTTGCTCTTATTTCAACCGAAGAACTCGAAGGGTTGGGACAACTCATGGTTAAACAGTTGAAGAATCGCTATAATGATCCTACTATCTACAAGCGTTTCATTGTGGGTATTGACAGAGCGAAGATGAGACTGTATGATTGTGAACAGTCTGCCCAGAAGGACATACTTGACTCTGGGCAAGATGATGAATATGAATATGAAGAGAAGAAAACAAAAAAATCTTTTGATGGATTTAAGTTCTAATGTTTGAATTAAATCATAATCTTCACGTCAATATAGAGTATGTTTATGATTCTGCAATTTACATCGTAGATAATTTCTATCAAAATCCCGATGAGATTGTAGACTTTCTATTACAAGAAGAAGCAATTCTTTGGAAGATGGAAGAAGAATATAGACCAACTCATAATGGAATATATTTTGAAGATAGAAAGCATCAATTAGAATCTTCAGATATTCAAGGAGCGTATTATTTTCTACAAAGTCTTTGTGAACATGAAATTCATGCATTAAATGATATTGATACGAATGTAACTCGTTTTAGAAAAAGCGAGTTTAATGACTATCAAAATAATTATTGGTCTCCTCATACTGATATTGGATATACTGGAATTGTATATCTTAATAAGGGTGACACAGAATCAGGAACAAATCTATATGAAAGTTTAGATCCTGAAAACGAACCACCAGAAGAATATTCGGAGCATTATTATCCATGGAGACCAAAAGAAAAATATAAACTTCTTAAATCAATTAAACCAAAATATAATAGAATGGTTTTATATGATGGTGGAAGATTCCTTCATGGAATGAATATTTGCAATGATGATTACTTTGGAGAAATCTATAGAATGAATCAAGTTTACTTCTTTGAATATTGGTCTTGACTGGACCTTAAATCTGTTGTAAAATTATCGTATACAAAAATTATTTGAATGGAAAAACAAGTTGATTTTAATCGCTATCAAAAGTTTGTTGATGCAGTAACTTCTGATGCTTCTACCGATTTTGTTGCTCTTTCTGATCGTCTAGTCGAACTGGATGAGAAAGGTGCCAACATTGAACGTCTTCTGACTGCAGGTGTTGGTATCAATGCTGAGGGTGGTGAGTTCCTTGAGATTATCAAGAAAATGGTATTCCAAGGTAAACCCTGGAATGAAGACAACCGTGAGCACCTGATTATTGAACTGGGTGACCTGATGTGGTATGTTGCTCAGGCGTGTATGGCTTTGGATGTAACTCTTGATGATGTTGTTGCCCGTAATGTACAAAAACTTCTTAAGCGTTATCCTGAAGGTGCTTTTGATGTTTATTTCTCCGAAAACCGTGCTGAGGATGACCGATGACTAAAGATAAAAAAGTAACTCTTAAAATGGATGCTCGCTGTGCTGCCGCAGTTCGTCAAATCCTTTTTGAAGCACAGAAAGGATATACTTATGATGAATTGAGTGTGCCCTCTCGTATTACTGATATTCGTAATATCATTCAAGATATTGATGATAATATTGGTGCAGTTCTTGGAGTTTGATTTATGGATTTACTCATGGGTATTTGGGAGAAAGAATTATTCCTCCCGTACATCATCGGCATTATGATTGTCGGTGGTCTAGTAAAACAATATGGTGTGCTAAACGAAGTCTTCGTAGCACTTCGTAAAACATTCAAGTCAAATAGACTTGTCGTTGCTGCTACTGCTCTTGCTGGTGGTGTTCTACCTATTGAAGGGCGAGTTGTTATGTCAGCTCCCCTTCTGGATTCCATCTCATCAGACAAGGCACAATCACGATCCAAGTTTGGCATCGTAGATTATCTTTCTACTCACCACTATTATTGGTGGTCGCCACTTGAGAAGACAGTTGTTCTTCCTATGGCAGCTCTTGGAATGTCTTATACTCAATACATGGGTTATACGATCATTCCTCTTGCAATCACTCTTGCTTTTGCTGGAGTATTCATCTTCAAATACGTCAAGGAGACTGATGTTGAAATCGTAGAAGAGACACGTTCTTTCAGTTGGAATCGTCTTGCTAAAGGATGGGGTCCTATCATCGCCACCATGATCTTCCTGGTGAATTACGGTGATCCTGACATGCCTTATCTCTTCTCACTTTGGTTTGGTGGTCTTGCCTGCTACTACTCATTCATCTGTAATGATTGGAAGTGGGGTAGTTATATCAAGTGGAAGTTTGCTGGTTTTGCTGCAATCGTTCTTGCTCTTGCAGCAGTTATGAGTGAGATTAAAGGTCCTGTGATGGAGTATCTGAAAGTTACTGCTGCTGCTGGTCCTGCTGCTCTTGTAACAGTTTCGGTTGTTGGTTTCTTGGCGTCTTTTGCCATGGGTTCCTCTGGTAAGTATGCTGGTATTGTTGCTCTGCTCGCAAAAGCATTTGGTCCTCAGTATCTTACTTGGTTCCTCTGTGTGGAGTATGCTGGTTACATCATCTCTCCCATGCATAAGTGCCTGCTGATTGGTCAGCAATACTTTGGCACTCCTATCCGAACTTATTATAAAGTTCTCGGTATGCTGATTACTACACTTGTAGGATATGGAGCACTAACCTTGGTGTTCTAGGGGGTTGACAAAAATAAATTGCTCCCTTATAATGGGAGCATAATTGGAAGATTGGCCGAGTGGTTGATGGCGATAGTCTTGAAAACTATTAACGTTAATAGCGTTCCAGGGTTCGAATCCCTGATCTTCCTTTGGGGAATTAGCTCAGTCTGGTAGAGCGCCTGCTTTGCAAGCAGGATGTCAGCGGTTCGAGTCCGCTATTCTCCATATGCTCAAGTGGCGGAATCGGTAGACGCCCGAGTTTTAGGTACTCGTGTCCTTGCGACGTGGAGGTTCAAGTCCTCTCTTGAGCACTAAATAAAAATAAAAATGCCTGCCAGTACTGGAAATAAACTATTAGATCTCAATGCCGCACTTCAGGATGTTCTTGGAAGTGTTAAGGGCATTGATATAAAAGTAAAGAGCGCGTCCTCAACATCAGTTAAGTATATTGTCAAGTCACATGATAGAGTGGCGACAAGAGGTATACTGGAGCAACAACTTAAAAATAGAAATGTTGGAACCGTATCCAGAGAACTGAAGAGTGAATCCTCAATGGAGGTTACTAAGTGCATTATAAGAGTTGGTGGAAAAGCAGAAACCCACACTTTTGTATATAAACCAATTCGTGGTGGAATGTCTCAAACCACATTGAATGCTTCTATTACAGAATTATTTCCCTGCATTGCTTTTATTACTGGAATAAGATCTAGGTCGATTAGGAACACTAAAGATTTTTATGAAAAAATCATAGCAAATAATAATCCCAATTTGGGTTGTTATGTAAATCCAAGAGATGCAAAAGCAGGGAAAGAGTTTATTGAAAAAGCAGAAACTGGAAAGTTTGAGGAGAAAGTTAAAAATGCCATTAATGTTTTGAGATGGATTGAGGCAGTAAATAAGAAGCACCCAATAGCAAATGTTGTTTGGGGATATCGTGCAAAACCAGCTGGAGTTATGTCTAATCATCCAGGAGATATTTTTATACAATTTAAAAATGGAAAGTTGTTAGGTGTAAGTTTAAAGGCTGGCGGACAAAACACTGCTGAACCAAAACTCAATACTTATATTCGACCAATATATGAGTATTATGGTAAACTAAATGAATATGCTAAATTGAAAGATAAACTTTGGCCTCAGTATCTGCAGATTCCTGGAATCACTGAAGATGATAAAAAGTTCTGGGGAAAGACAGTTTTGGCAAAGAAAACTTATGAATTTGAATCTGGTAATAAAAATAAGTATGATGAACTTTATGATACTAATCTGGCAATCATAAAACAAGAACTGATTGATTTACTGAATAGTGATATGAATAAAACAAAGTCTTGGATATTGGAAAAGGTTGCACAGCAACAGCAAGATGTTCCCCTAGTTGTAGTTAAGGCAACACAGGCAACTGCAAGACGTGATAAGTCAAGTGATGTCCTTGTTGAGGCACTTGCTTCGGTCACTAGTATAATGGCGCAACCTGCTACAGGTACATCTAAACAATCATGGAATATTGTATTAAAAGATGGGTCAAAGTTGCAGATGGATTTTACTACAAGAACAAACAAGGTTGGTGCGGGACATAAACTAGGTCAATTTGAAAATCTTGCAGTTAAGTTTAATAAAGTGAGTAAGAAATGAATTTGCAGGTGAAGGAACTTATTAAAACTTTTGAGACTACATCAAAATCTAGATCTGCTAGGTATAATGATCTTCTAGCACATGTTTATATGACCTTTGATAAAAAGATTTCATTGTGCAAGACGGATCGAGAAATGAATAAATATAAGAAAATGAGGAATAGTGTCCTCAGTTACATTGTCGCAAACGAACGAGCAATAACTACTGAAATCTGTAAGTAATGAAAAGTTTTTTCCAATTTTTAAAAGAATCCACTGCCGTCCAACAGGCAACCAGGATGGGTTTGGTTGGTGATGGACACGGTGGATGGTATGATAAAAAGGGTGAATTCGTTGCAAAAACAGAAAAAGGACAACTAAAGTTTTACAATAAGCGTCAGAAAGTTGGAGAGCAAGATCCTCCACAAACTGATAAAGAAAAGAAATTATCACAACCTACTCAAGAACCTGCCCCACAACAACAAGAACCAGCAGCAGAGAAACCACCAATGGTTCCTCCTGAGGTTGAAAAAACAAAAGGAACTTTGACCGTTGCTTTTGGTAGGTTTAACCCACCAACAACAGGGCACGAAAAACTTTTAGATACGGTTGCTAAATCTTCGGATGATGGTGACTATATTATTGTTCCTTCCAGGAGTCAAGATAAGAAAAAGAACCCACTAGATGCCGATACTAAAGTCTCTATTATGAGGCAGATGTTCCCTGGTCATAGTGAAAGAATTATTAATGATCCAGCAAACCGTACTATCTTTGATGTGCTTAAGAAGGCACATATGGATGGGTATACTAATGTAAGAATTATTGGTGGTGGAGACAGGGTAAAAGAGTTTGAAAAACTTTCTGGTGATTACAATGGAAAACTCTATGCTTTTGATAATGTAGAAGTTCGCTCTGCTGGTGACAGAGATCCCGATGCCGAAGATGATCTGACGGGAATGTCTGCATCAAAGCAAAGAAAAGCAGCAGCAGAGGGAGACTTTAAAACTTTCCGTAAAGGTGTTCCTGCTTCAATGAATGATAAGCAGGCAAGAGAACTTTATAATACTCTTCGTAATGCGATGCAGATTAAAGAGGGTTGGAGTCTCTGGGAGATTGCTCCTAAGTTTGATTGGAAAAATCTTCGTGAGAATTATGTTCAGGAAAAAATTTATCAAGTTGGGCAGTTAGTAGAAAACCTTAATACTGGTCTTGTTGGTAAGATTATCCGTAGAGGAACCAATCATCTTATCTGCGTCACCGAAGACAAGATTATGTTTAAATCTTGGATCAAGGACGTATCAGAAGCAGTTACAAATACTAATACTCCATCAGGTGTTCCAGCAGATCAAAGACTTGTCGGCACCGATGCTTTTAGGAAGTATGTTGAGACAATGGTTCCTGGAAGTAGTTGGGGAAGACAATTCATAAATAAGTATAGAAAAAAGTAAGTATTTAAGAATTCTTCCAATGAGTAACGAAGTATTTGAAGAAATGCAGGGTGCCGCTGGTGGTGCCAAGGCTAAACTTGAGAAGCAGGCACGTCAACTTGCTTATGACACCAAGTATAAGGTAAAGCAAGCACTTGCCGCAAAGAGTGGTGGAAAGGCAGATCCTGCTACTGTGTCAAAAATGTATATTGCACAACTTTCCAAGTCACCTGCTCCCCCAGCAGTAAAGGCACTTGCTAAAAAGAAACTTCTTGGCGAAGAGTATGTTGATGTAAGAGAGTTTGCCGTTGACTCTGTAACCAATGCACTGCTAAAAGTTTTCGTAGAGAAGAAAGAAGAAGTTGTTGAAGAAGTCATCGAAGAAGAAAAGACTGGGGAGAAGAAGTACCACGTTAAAGTAACTGATAAGAAGACTGGAAATTCATATCATCGTTATGCAACCCGTGCAAAGATTGCCGAACTTCGTGCTAATCCAAACATTGCATCTGTTGAGATGTCTCACTATGGTGAAGAAGGCACTAAAAAAGCACAAAAAGATTATGATGGCGATGGTAAAGTAGAATCATCTTCCAAGGAGCACGCTGGTGCAGTTCATAATGCTATTCAGCGTAAGAAAGGTGGAACTCCTGACGGTCAAGATACCAGAAAGGAAGAAGTTGAACTTGATGAAGTGACAAAAATGGGTGTTCACTCACCTCATGAAGTACCATCAAAAAACTTAAAGGGTTTAGTTAAAAAAGCAGTTAAAAGAATTGATGCTGATAATGATGGTGATGTAGACACTGATGATCCCAAAGAAAAGGAAATGGGAGAGTTTGTTCCATCTCCAGATGGTAAGAAAAAAATCAAACCAATCGTCCAGAAAGAAGATTTTTTATCTGATTGGAGAGATGAACTCTTTGAGGATAAAAAAAAAGATAAAAACGGTGAAGAAGTCATCGATGTAATGAAGGGAACTAATAAGATTACAGTTTCTCCAGAAATCAGTGAGAAAATGAATCTTGCGAAAGCAGATATGGGTGATGTTGTAAAAGACTTCTACAAGTCTGATGCTCCACAATTCAAGGGTAAGTCCAAAAAGAAGCGGCAGCAGATGGCAATTGCTGCCAAGTTGACTGCTGAAAGAGGTGGTAAAAAACTTGGTGAAGAGTGTGGTTGTGAAACTTGCCCCAAGTGTGGCAAGTCCCCTTGCGAATGTGATAAGGGTGGTGAAGATCCAAGAGCAATGAAGACCAAAGCAAACTTGGTTAGAAACAAGTTGAGAGCAATGGGTCTTAAGATGTCTTATGAACCAGAAGATGAATTGGTTGAAGCAAAAGAAGAACAAAACCAACAAAATCAAAAAAAGGAAGAAGAGAAGGGACAGAAGGAAACTATTGCAAATATCAAGAGAGTTTCGGATAAAAAAGTCAAACTTGATAGAGAAAAGTTTATGCTTCAGAAAAAGGGTAAACTTCCTCTGAATATGAGCAATGAAGTTGATGGGGATCAACTTGATGAAGGAATTCCTATTGCTGTAGGTGCAGGTCTTGTTGGCGCTGGTCTTGCTGCCTGGAAAGCACATCAAGGAATGCAAACAGCAAACAAGATGAAGCAAGACGCTGCTTCTGGTAAAGGTGTTGCTGGTTCTATTCAAAGAGCAACTGATGCAAAAAACAAAGCACTCCAGATGCTCAATCAAGGAACCGAGTATGATGGTGATGCAGTAATTGAAAATATTGGTTCTCCAATTAAATTAAAACCAGGTTCTGGTCTTGGTGGTGGAGTCCCTGTTTATCAAAAGGACTCCAAGAAACCAGCACCAACTGGAGCTCAACTTCCTAAATTACAAACCGCTGGTTATGAACCAGAAGGTGAAGTTATTGATGAAAGAACAAGAGAGCGTAAAGGCCAACCAAGACCTGCGAGAAATCGTGCTACAGAAATGATGAGGAAGATGCCAGAAGTTAAGAAAGGTCTTATGACCCGTGGTGGAAGAACAGTTGCTCAGCATGAGAAAGAAAGGGGAGTTTCGCAAAAAGATCGTCCTCAACCAAAACAAGAAACAACTGCTGATAGACTTGAAGCAAAGAAAAGAAAAGCAGCAATAGCAAAAGCGGCGGCACAAAGATCCCAAGATAATATGAGTTCAAGGTACGACTGATACTAAATAGCCCAGGATACTCTCACACGGAGGACATCATGGGCGCAGTAGTATCGGTTGTAAAACCAATCGTGCTTCAACTTGCTTCACATCCAGCAGTTAAGAATCTTGTTATTGAACTCCTTGAAAAGTATGTAAAATCCACCGACAACAGTATTGATGATATGGTTCTTCTTACTGTTAAGGAACTTCTCTTCAAGCCACAATCTGAAGGATGATTACTTGCTTTCTAACTAACTGGGGAGTAACCATTGCTTTAGGTCTACTGCTAACTGCCTCTGAGTGGTTGGCAAAAACAAAAAGATTTGAGGAAAATGGGTTACTCGATCTTGTAACTCACTTTTTAAAAGTAGTTTTACGCAAGGAGACCAAGAAGTAAAGGTCTCCTTTTTTTATAAATATCAATATAAGAATTTTATAGGTAAGGAAACATGGCTCTTTGGGGCAATAAAGATCTGGTTGGAAACAAAGGAACTATCGCTATTAACTTAGCAACCAAAGTTGTCACTGGTACTGGCACAACTTTTGCAACTGTTGGATATGCAGTGAGTGAGGGTAGTGTAATCACTATTGGTGTTGGCGCTACTTACGGTGAAGCAACCGTAACCACAGTTGATAGTGACACTCAACTTTCTATCGCTTCGACTGATAAGTTGATTCTTCACCCACAAGATGGTGGTATTACTGGTGCTGCCTATGTAATCTCTGAGAAACCAATTTACTCGGTTTATAACCACACTGGATTCACCAGCACTACAATCTATGGTGTAGACTACCTTGAGGTTGGTGTTGCTGCAGGAACCACAATTTCTAGTGGTGGTGTTGAAGAAAAAGGCGGAGCATATGCAGTTGCACACTCTGGTTGGGTTGGTATTCAGACCTACAGAGATATGCACGGAAATTTCAGAGTTAAGAGTGAAGTTCTAGTTGCCAGCGGCATTCTGACCACTGGTTCTCTTGGACTTGACCGTGACGACGATGCTCTATTCCCAGACGCTTGATAATATGGTATGAGATTTGACGAATTGAACGAGAGTAACTATTTGCTCTTTGCTATAAAATTCTATAATAATCCCCAAGCAGTCACTAAAGACGATTTTGAGGATGATTTAAAGCGAATCAAATATGTTAAACGCCTGTTAAAACGTTATAAAAATACGGGCGTTTTAAAAACACATTTGATTTTGAATCATATCATAGTCTTGTTTAATGTTTTTAATGAAGCAGCAATACCATTGATGTTTTATAATCTTGAGGAAGATCTTTGGCCTGTTATAAAAAGTTTTCTTATATACTTGAAGAGAATACCTGAATATCCTATTACCCATATTCATGGTATTCCTGAAGACGAATACTGTTTAAATAAATTAAATTCAATCTAATGGACATCAATAAAATAATTGGTATTGTTAGAAATTTAAAAGAAGAGGCACCAACAATGAGTGTCTCTGGTGGTGGAATTGCTGGATTACCACCAGATCAACCACCAGTATTCAAAAAAAAGAAAAAGAGACCACCAATTATTGCTAGAGGATTAATGCCTGGTGCTAGAACACGCTGGAGTAAAGGAGTCTAATAATGTTCTCTCAAGGTTCTAAAGTAGCGGTTCTTGAATCAAAACTTGACATCTATGAGGACTTATCCCGCGAAATGCTTACCAAACTGGAAGCAGCAGTAGAAAAAATATCAGAAGGAAACAATCGTATTGCTCAAATTCTCACGAAGCACGATGAGAGAATTGAGCAGAGTATGAAGACTGATTCTCTCATTATCAAGATGATTGATGAGTTAAAGGAAGAGAGTGAAAAAGATCATAAGATTATTC
>Ga0222714_10006844_pt1 | contig 10556 bp, 19 predicted proteins | sample C33_3DmetaG_FD_165048 | JGI IMG/M metagenome (GOLD analysis project Ga0222714, IMG submission 165048) | Estuarine water microbial communities from San Francisco Bay, California, United States - C33_3D | ecosystem: Environmental > Aquatic > Marine > Unclassified | place: USA: California... | reverse complement strand
ACCACGCCGGCCGGCCGCAAAGTAGTGGTCTGCCCGGCCACACAGCGCGACGATGTATCGTGCGCCACTTGCCAACTGTGCCAACGTCAACGGTCAACGATTGTCGGGTTTCCCGCGCACGGTACGAAAAAGCGCGTAATCGATATCAAGCTGGCTTGATTTTCAGTAGCAGGGGCTTGCTGGCCCTTGCTGCGGACAATCCGTCCGGTAACAGTAGAGGAAAGAACCAGTGGCTTACACACTCAAAAAACCGATTAGCGGGTTGTCGTTGGACGACATTAAACGCATTTATGACAACAACCCCAACATGACTCTAAAGGAACTGTCCGGGTTGACTGGTCTGGCGGTCCTTTTTCTGAAAAAGCTGTTGTTGGAGCAAACGTCATGCAAGTAAATCAGACCCTCATCCTAGAGTTATTTGGCCGGCCAGAGCGGGTCCGTATTCTGGCCGTCCGGCGCGCCGGCACCGTTGACGTCGAGCGCCTATCCGATGGCCGGTGCTTTCGCGTATCGGGGTTAGCAACATGAGCGCGCACCGTGAGCACTATCAACCCCGGCCAGTCCGGCGCGCCAGCGCGGCGTTTGATCTAATCGTTGCCCTGGTGGCCGCAGCGCTGTTTTTTGGTCCCTTTTTCGTTTATTTCTGGAGCATGAAACCATGATAACCATTACCCACAATCGCGCGACTCTGACCGTCCAACCCGAAAACGCCGAAAGCACGCGCGAGCTTTTAGCCCTGATTGACAAGTCCAAGGGGCGCAAAGGGCGCAAGTTTGCCAAAAGCAAGCCAGCAAAACGCGAGCACGATAGCAGCAAGCGCAGTTATCCCGCGTTTTACGCGGGCATGAGCACGGCCGACTACATTAGCGCTTATGTAAGCCTGAATCGGTATCTTTTTGTTGGCAATTCGACAGACAAAATCCTGACCTATGAGCACGCCGACCGGCCAGCGCCCATGTTGGACCCGTCAATCCCGGAGGTGGAGGAACTATGCGAACAATAACGCACCTGTACCACCACGGTGCGATCGAGCTTGACTGTGAGCTTGAGTATGACGCCGGCCAGCGCGCCACATTGACAGACCCGCCGTTTTCGCCGGCCGCCTATCTAATTACGGCCAAGGTCGGAGGGGTTGATATCCTGCCTTTGCTCAACGACGACATAATCGCAAACATAGAGGAAAGCGCAGCATGGTCTATGCAGTAGTGGCCCTCTTGTTGAGGGTGATTCTAGGTAAAAGATAAGGCCCCAATCGGGGCCTTTTTTCATTTCACTCTAACCATCGTCGGCGCCGGGCTATCCTCCACCAGCCGGCGCAGTTCCGACTTAGACCTGCCGGCCAGTTCAGGGGCGCAATAGACGTGCTTGCGACTGCTCAGTTCCTGCGACAGTATGCGGCCCATATCAACCCAGCCAGCCTCTTTGAGCGCGTGCATAAGCGCTGCCTGGGGCACCTTCACGCCAGCCGGCGCCTGGCCGGCCAGCCGATCGCAAAGAGTATAGAACGGCGATCCGATAGCGCCCTTGGCGAACTCGCCGGTTCGGTTTCGGATCTGCTCGATCAGGTAAGACTCGGCCGTCGAGCGGCCATGCTCGACCATGATGGCCTTCGCTTCGGTTTCGGGCGGGGCTGCGCCTGGGTTAAAGTCGGCCACTGAGCGTTGAGCCAGCCAGTTAGCCGCCACGGCCACGCCGCCGGCTGCATACCAGTTCCAGATCGCCCGGCCTTGGGTTTCAGTCATGCGCGGGGCCTCGGAGTAGGTCACGAACCAGCGCCGATCGTCCGAGGGCAGCGACAGGGGCACGCGCTCATTCGAAAAGGCCAATACAAAGACCCGGTTTAGACTTTGGTATGGGTGCAAGCCCTTGCGGTTGACTTGGAGGTACTCTGGCGGCGCTGCGATGATGGGTTTCAGGTGGTTTTCCAGCGCCCGACGATCCTTGGCCTCGGCCTGTCGCAGTTCTTCAAAGACCATCACCTCGGCTTCGAGGGCGTAACCCCACTGCGAGGTGACCTCTTCGTTACGCACGACGGACACATTAGCCAGTGAAGCGCCACCGATGGCCCACAGGAACGGCTGCCACATGGTGTCCTTGCCTGACCCCGGATGGCCGATATGCAGCACGGCGTGGTTGATCTTGCGGTTGGGGTTTTGCAGTTTGTACGCCATCACGTTGAGGACGTGCTCGCGCTCCACAGGGTCCGGGATCATGCGCTCGACGTGCCGCAGCCAAGGCGAGGCGTCACCCGGCACGGTCGCAGGGCGCCGGTTCACCCATCGGTTGCCGTAGTCCTGCCCCTGCCGCTCGACCAGCACGCCCTCGCCGGCCGCATACGTCACGCCGGCCAGGGTCAGGGCGCCCTTGGCCTGCCGGTTCTCGTCGTAGCAGACCGACGCCTCGATGCGGCGCTTGGTTTTACTCGGGTGGATCGAATAGCAGGCGACGTGCCGAAACAAGGCATTGAAAGTCTGGCGGGCGATCTCGGTTCGGCCCTCAAGGTCGAAGTACATATCGCCTTCTTGAATGTACGCAAAGCGCTCGTACCAGCCCTCGCGCTCGACTCGGTCGATCTGGCGCTTTTCGGTCGCCTCGACAAGCTGCGCGGCCACATCGGGAAACGCCTCGTTGGGCGTGAGTTTCGCAACAGCGCCGGCCATCGCATCGACCAGTAGCTCATCGCGCAGGCCCGGGGCGTGCTTAGGCCCGCCGTTGGCCGCCACCCAGTCGAGAAACGTGCCGCTATCTAACTCCGTGCAATGGCCGTGGTAGCAGCAGTAGGCCCTCATGGCGGGGTTGTAACGGCCCTCGGGCGATCCGTCGGTATGCTCGGCATGGTTGGGGCAGACCACGCCGGCCCAGCCCTCTCCATTTGTGCGGCGCAGCACCAGCCCTTGGTCCGAGAGCCACGCCATCACGTCGTCCTTGCCGTCGTCAGCCACTTGAATGGGCCTAAACGCCTCGCTGGCCTCGCCGGGCACCACGCCCAAGGCCTCGCAAATAGTGCCTAGTGTGTATTGCCTAGCTGGTGTGAATTCGACCAGCCGCGAGACAAATCCCTCGCGCCCAGGCTTGATGTTGACCGAGCCGGGCAGGCGAAAGTTGCGAACCGGGTTAAGCGCGCCAGCGTCGGTGTAGCCGGCCTCGGCAATCGCCGTGATGGCCGCGCTGAACTCGGCCTTGGTTGGTTGCTCCTCGGTAAACGCATAGCCCCATTGGTAGTTGCCGGGGCTGGTCTCCATGATCCAAGTCGGCGGTAGGGGCGGGGTTTTACTCTTGGTCCCGATGTCGTCCAGCACCAGCACCAGAACGTACTCGCAGTTGGCGGCGCTGGCGCTCGGACGCTCGCCCATGCGGTCGAGAATGAACGAAGCGGTGTTACCGTACCACGACTCGCCGGCCTTCATGCGGTGCGAGGGCAGGAACGCTGGCCATGTGCATTTAGGCAGCCCATCGGCGTAAGCGCCGCCCTGTGGCTTTTGCCTGACAATCAGAAACGTCTCGCCCTCCGGCGCCAGACTTGACATATACTCCAGAAATTCCATCGCGTTCTCCTTGGGATTTGCGCCCGGCAGCCACCGGGCGTTTTCTTTTAGCCTTTACCATACCTCGTCATGGTATTGGCCTCAACGGCTAAGGGCAGGCCCTCAGCCCACGCCGGCGGGGAGCACATGATACGCTCCATCGCCTGCTTGACTTCTTCGGGTTTATCTGTCTCGACGACTGCTTCGTCGTGGACATGGAGCGTAATTTCTAGCCCCTCGGCTTCCATTACGCGCAGCGCATGGCGCAGGATGTCGTTGGCGGTGGCTTGGGTGATATTCTCGCAGGCCAGACCCTTCCAAAGGCGGGCGCGAGGCCACTCTGTGGCGTCTGCGGCTGGTTTCCACGCTGCTTTGGCGTAAGTCACCCCATCGCTTTCCAGCCGAGCGTAGGGGTAGCATAACACGCGACCCGAGGGCAGCGCGTACCACAGGTGCAGACCGTCAAACAGGTACGCCACGCGCCCTGCGCTGAACTCATGGCCCTTGTTCCGCATCGCCCTGGTGTATGCCTCCTCTAACTGCTGCCAGAACGGCACTGACCACGGGTTAGCGCGGCGCCAAGCGTCAACGATGCGTCGGGCCTGGGCCTCCTCGATATGCACGCCGTAGGCGCGGCCCATCGCAGCAAACGCCCCGACGCCACCGGCAAAGCCGAGCGCCAACTCCTGCACCTTGCCGACCTGCCGCTGCTCGCCAGTGACGTCCTCATATGCCACGCCATAGGTCGCAGCGGCGTTGACTTTGTAGGGGTCGAGCTTCTTGCGGAAGACGTCCAGCTTGGCCTCGCCTGCGCTGCTGGCGGCCAGCCAGGGGTTGACGCGCCCCTCGATGGCCGACCAGTCGGCGACGACGAAGTGCTTTCCCTTGGCCGGTATCAGTGCGGGCCTGAGCATTCCCCGTAGAACATCTGTGACGCGGCGTCCGAATCGTGGAACGATATCGTGGCCTCGGACCATAGCGGTTCGTACCGCATCAGGTTCCTTAGCGCACTTGCGAGCGAAGTTATGCACTTGAAGTCCATAGCTCGATGCACGACCAGTGGCGGCACCCCCAGCGAAGACAAAAGCGCCACGGACTCGGCAATCCTCGTCGTCTGCCAAGTCTGCCATGCGGCTGAACTTCGCAACTGACGACGCCCAGAGGTCGTCGGCGCACTGTATAACCTCGGCAACAGCGCTCGGTATCTCATCAGGGTCTCCCATCGCAAGCAGGTTTGCTCGCACAGTCTTGTCAATCGAATACTTGCCGTTGACGAACATCAGCTTCTTGGCCTGCTCGCCAACACGCGCCAGCACCCACTCGCGCATCTTAGGCGAGCGTACGCTGGTGATCTCGCCGTCGGTGAGTTCTGCCACGCGCTCCTCGATCTCGATCAGTTCGGCTTGGGCGTAGCGCATCGCGGCCTTGGCAAGCGGCACGTCCACCAGCACGCCACGGTCGTTGATGCGCTCGTTGACGTGGTAGTCCAGCAACTCGTCAGCAGACAGTGGCCGCATGGCCTTGCTGATCTCGCGCATGGCCCGCACATCTTGCTCGCAGTATTGGATCATCTCGGCCAGCAGCGTTGCGTCCTCGCGGAAGCTGCCATCGGCCTGCGGGATCGACAGCAGTCGGATCAGTTGCGCGCCACGGTGGTCCTTCTTCATGCTGGCGCTGGCGAACCGGCCCACGTCCTCCAGCGAGCCGGGGGCGCAGTTGGCGCGCGCCTGCGTGGCGGTGCAGACAAACTGCTCCAGCTTGAACGGTATCTGCAAGACGTACCAAAAGATCAGCCGCTCGAAGGCGGCGTTGTGGGCGTAGATGGGGCCGGTATGCTGCCGCACCGCATCAGGAAAGGGCTGGCCGGGCAGCCACGTCACGACCTCATCGTCGTCGAAGGCGTAGGACATCATCAAGACGTCAGTCGAGGTATCCTGCGCGTAGTTGTAAACGCCTTTGGCGCCGAGATCGACTCGACTGCGCGTCTCGAAGTCAACCCAGAGGATCACCCCCATTGCGCCGCCATCGCGTCAGCGATGCCCTGATAGGTGGCCGATCTGATCTTCCAGCGGTCCTTGCTCGGCGGCAGTTTGTTCTGGCCGCTGGCGGTCTGGTTGCCTCTGCGCGTCTTGGCGTCGCCTGGTAGCATATCGGTCGGCGTGAGCGGCGGCAGGTTCTTGAGCCACAAGCAAGTCTTTTTGCTTGCGTCATGGCCGAACCACCACGGCTGAATGATCTGGTCTGGCTTGCGGATGCGGCTGCTGATGACGCTGATCGGGTTTTCGATGGCGATGCGCTCGACTGGCGCGGCCATCAGCCGACGCACGAAAGCCAGCGCGTCCTCAGTCAGTTGCGGATCGCGCAGCCCCCGCGTCGTCCAGTGCATACCGCTGACGGATAGATAAGTGCAAGGCGGGTGGGCGACCATCAGATCCCAACCGTCGTTGATGATGTCGAACACATCACCTTGGTAGTGTGGCCCTGGCGCATCTGTCGGCAACAGATCGCAGGACATCGCGTCATGCCCGCGCTTGAGGAAAGCGTCACGCACAACGCCTGAGTATTCACAGGCTATGAGAACTTTCATGAGGAAAGGCGGGGCCTACTTGCGTCTGCTGTGTTCCAGCCACTTGCGTGGCACAGCATCCGCTTTCGGCCCCTATTCTCAATCAGGCCGCACGACGACGACGACCAGCAGCGGCAGGCGCGGCTTCAGGCTCAGATGCGCCCTCACCGTCCATGCCGACCCACTCCACCACCTCGAACACGGGCGTAAAGATACGGCCGTAGCTCTTGTGGGTGTAGTGATCCTTGCCGAGGTGGATGATGGCCACCGGCTTGGACTGATCCTTCTCCACCTGCGCGGCAATCGCCACAGCCAAAGCCTGCACAGCCTTGCGGCCACCGACCGAGGTCGTGGTGAACCGCGCTTCCATGCCGGCGTCTTCGCCGCTGATGCACTTCAGACTCAAGCCCGTCTGCGGCTCCCAGCCCTTCTTCGCGCCAGGAGGCGCAGCGTCCAACTCAGGCAGCGGCTCGGTGACAGGCACCAGCTTTTCAGCCAACACCTCGCCGTCGCCCCAGGCAATGAAGCCGTGAACGAACGAGAAGGGGTTGACCGCCCAGCGGGCGCCGTCTTCAACCTCAGTCTGATCAGCGCCAAAAACCCAGTGCCCCGTGCGGTCCATCTTGATGATGGCCGTAGTAGAGGCGCTGACATCGTTGGCGATGGTGCGGAGCGCAGTGGACAGGGAAGTGACAGCGGGCAGATTAGCGCCAGAGAACTTTACGATATTGGACATACAAACTCCATTACAGTTTAGAAAGGGCCTTTGACAGCCCGATGAACGACTGCACCGCTGGCCGGGGGTCATCCTCCGGGGCGAGCGTCGTACCTGACGACTCGGACTTGATCAAGTCCTCGGGCAGTTCGCTAAAGCGCTTTTTGAGCGCCTTCTCGGCCTGCGCCGGTGACATGATCGAAGTCTCGACGACGACAGATTCTTTCAGACCCATGCCTAAGAGTGCTTTACGCGCCTCCTGTTCATCGGTCCACTTGCGTCTTGCTTGCTTCTGTACAAGTTTATACCCCGGCACCGGGACATTTTTCTCAAGCATCCCGAAGGCCAGCGCACGCAAGTCTTTGATCCAGTCTTCCAAGAGGTCGGCATTTTTCAGGTATTTCCCGAGCGTGTCAACATCCAGATTCACAAGTTGTTGTTTGAGCGCACGGTCCACAGCGCCTGTCATCTGCGGGCAGATCGGCTTGGCCGCGCACCAGCGGCAGTGGTCGCCCTGCGCCAGAGGAGCATCGTCGCGCAGCGCGGTCTTAACGGCCATCATCAACTCATGCTCGAACTGCTTGACGCGGGTGACGGTGGTCTTCCAGCGCCGAATTGCTGGCGGCTGGACGATGATGCACTCGACCTCGGTTACTCCTTCGAAGGCCCACTTGGCTGACTCGGTACGCATCGCAGCGGCCGCGTAAAACAGAAGTTGGGCGTTTTCCTCGGCTGCGACTGGAACGCCTGAACCGAACTTCCAGTCAAGAATGATGGCTCGACCATCAAGGCGGCCAATAAGATCGGTGCTACCGAACACGCCAGGCAGAAGATCGCCGAACTCGACGCGCGTTTCCACTTTGTATACCAACTCACCGTCGGGATCGATCTCGTCGAGAGCGTCCATTGCGGGAACAATTTTTTCATCGTATAGCTCCTGTGTCAGTAGTTGATCCTTGTGTTTGAACATGCCTGCGCGCACAGTGCCATCAGACAAGATGGTGCTGATGGCCTCATGTAGCATACTGCCCTCGTCGGCGTACTTGCTCGACGGCTGCGGGGGCATTTTTTGCACCAGCTTGACAGAGCCGGGGCAACTGATGACGCGCTTGGCGGTGCTACCGCCGACGATTGATGAGTGCTGCACTGAACTCTCCTTTAGTTGTTGAGCCGTCATCATAGCACAGAAAAAAATAGTTGTGCAAAAGTTTTTTACCCGCTATGATGGGCGCCCAATCAATCAACTGGAGTACCGTATGGAAGCAATTCGTATCAGCATCAATAGCCGCGACGCGGTGATTGTGGACATTTGCCATGATGGCTTTTGGATGCACACTTTTACCTCTAACGGAAGCATGCACGTTACGCTGACCAAAGAGCAGGTCAAAGAGTTGATCGCTGCACTTGAGCAGGTGATCGCATGAACAACCCGTTTGATCTTGACAACTACAAGCCACAGATCAACCTGAAGGACTTGGAAAAATCCCGGCGCAGTGCGTATCAGTCAAGCCGCATCGTCAATGAGAAGCGCAAGCAAGGGGTGGAGCCTAGTGCAGCATATGGCGCAAGTTACGGGGGCGTACCGCAAGACTACGCCACAGAGATGCCTGTGATGCCGATGCACAAGCGCAGCGTGCAGAGGAAGGAGAAAAGGAAATGACTGACAGAGAACTGATGCATGAAGTGTTGGAGGCGCTGGAGAGTTTGCACCGGACAGGTGACACGCAGGTGTTCGACATGTGCGCTGCCCCCGTATTAATCCCCGCTCTGCGCGAGAGGCTGGCGCAGCCAGAGCAGGAGCCTAATTACTGGCTAGGTTATGGATTGCAAGCGCACACAGAAAAGCCGTTTGAAGGGGCAACACCTCTTTACACATCCCCACCACAGCGCAAGCCGCTGACGCATCCACAAATTCACGAATTCGATTGGCCTGATGGCGTGTCATTTGAGGACATCCTATTGTTTGTCCGAGCCATAGAAGCCGCACACGGCATTAAGGGGAAAGCATGATCGAGCACACGCCGGGGCCGTGGAAAGCCATCTATGTGGGCTGCAATGATTGGGACTTGATCGGACCAGTCACAGAGCAAGACTGGAAGTTGGCCGCTGCCGCGCCTGAACTGCTGAAGGCGCTGATGCGTTTGATGCGTTCTTTTCCAACAGATACAGATTTACTTGAGGCCCAATGGGATGGGCATGAAATTGAAGAAGCAATGAGCGCCCATGATGCAGCCCGTGCCGCCATCGACAAAGTAAAAGGGGAAAACACATGACGACACACCTGACAAAAATCTGGTGGGACTTGAACAAGCACAAGCTGGTCGAGCAGGCAATACCAGAGGCCGAGATTTACAAGCGTGATTGGGTTGGGCTGACGGATGAGGAGATTGATGCAGAGTGGCGGGAACTGGATGGAGAAGCCTCGGCCCTGTTTAAGCACGTGATTCGCAAGTTTGCCCGAGCCGTCGAAGCCAAGCTGCGGGAGAAGAACACATGACCGAACACATTTTTAAGCTCCACGCCCCGCCACCACCACCACCAGTAGGCGGCTATCGCTTGGGAGAGGCGCCCGACTACGTCCAATTTAATCTGACGAAAAAGCCCTGCTGGCTGCACCGCATGGGTGTACGCCTAGTGCTAGGCTGGAAATGGGTGGACGCATGACCAGAGATGACATCATTAATATGGTGCAAGAAACAATCATTACTTGCCCGAATGAAAACCCATTTGACTTTCATCTTAATACGCTAGCGCAGATCGAACGCTTCGCTGCCCTTGTCGCTGCTGCCGAGCGTGAAAAGGTTGCTGCATGGATGATGCAGCGTAGCTACGCTACAGGCCACGGCGACACCATTGAGGACTTGAGCAAGGAGCTTGAATGGCAAGTTGCAGAGCGAGAGCGTGAGGAGTGTGCCAAGTTGTGCGAGGAAGAAGGTTTGCTGTGGGGGCAGCGATATGCAGCCGCAATCAGAGCAAGGGGGAACACATGACCAAAGAAAAGATCATCGAGGTACTCAAGATGGCGCAGGACGCGCTGCACATGGCGACTCTACCTTTCCCAATCGACGAGATCAAGACGCAACGAGCGCTTGAGGCGGTTGAGAAGGCGCTCGATGTAATGCCGCTGTTCGATGATTGGGACGATTTCAAATGAAAGAGTCCACCATCGAGAAGTACTTTGTCGCCCAGGTCAAGGCCATCGGCGGCATGGCGTACAAGTTCACCAGCCCCGCGCACCGAGGCGTGGCCGACCGCGTGGTGTGCCTGCCCGACGGCAGCACATGGTTCGTGGAACTTAAGGCGCCAGGCGGCCGGCTGTCAGAGCTACAGAAAATATTTGCAAAGGACATGGAGCGGCTGATCCAGCGCTACGCCTGCCTGTGGTCAAAGGAGCAAGTCGATGACTTCATTAAGACCCTATCAAGAGCAGGCGGCTGACTTCCTGTTCGAGCACGACCGCGCCATGATTTTGGCGCCGGTCGGTGCCGGCAAGACGGCGATCACGCTCGCGGCCATGCGCGACATGATCCGCGACGGACACGTCAGGCGGTTCCTCGTTGTCGCCCCGCTGCGGGTCGCCACCAGCGTCTGGCCGCAGGAGCAGCCCAAATGGGCGCCTGAGCTAAAGCTGCGCGTGGCCGTTGGCACGCCCCAGCAGCGCAAAACGGCGATGGACTACTGGTCGGAGATCGTGGTGACCAATTACGACAACCTCCAGTGGCTGGCCGAGCAGAACCTGACCACGTTCGAC
>Ga0222714_10006843_pt1 | contig 10557 bp, 13 predicted proteins | sample C33_3DmetaG_FD_165048 | JGI IMG/M metagenome (GOLD analysis project Ga0222714, IMG submission 165048) | Estuarine water microbial communities from San Francisco Bay, California, United States - C33_3D | ecosystem: Environmental > Aquatic > Marine > Unclassified | place: USA: California... | reverse complement strand
ATAAATGTAATAAACTTAGAATACTCAAAATATAAAAGTAAGTACAATATTCATGCCCTAAAGCACCGAACAGATAGTCGGAAAGGTCTGTCATATTTATATACTTTATGAATATAAAGTATTTTGTAAAAATTGCTTAAATTCAGACTGTTCTTTGCGTTTTTTTATATCATCATTTTCTAAATACTTTTTAAATCCGCCTTCTAAATCCTCTAAAGTTATCATTTTTTTTTCTGATTCTGGTAAACAAAATACGCGTCGCCCATGTGCTATCTTCATTTTACTAAATAATGTCTCCATATCTCTCCCGAAATATTTGAAGTAATCTATATTCTTTTCAAACCATTTCACAGATATAGGTTTATAATTCCATTTGTTCTCAGTAATTTTCTTTTCTAATATCTGTTTCATTTCATCCGGAGTATAATTTTGAGTTTTAAATCGCCAAGTAAAACGTGACTCCAAACCCTTATTGAAATTAAAGAAACACGAACGCAATTCTTCCTCATATCCAGCAATTATTACCATCAATTCATGTTTATGTTCACTTAATGCCTCACATAATGTATCCAACGCCTCTTTTGCAAAACTATCGCGTTTTTCTTCATTTCCTAACGAATATGCTTCATCTATGAAGAGAACACCTCCCAGACAACTTGTTATCAAATCACGTGTTTTTATGGCAGTTTGTCCCAAATAACCAGCAATCAAATCCGAACGAGATGCCTTCTTGAATACATTCTTTTTAAGAATCCCCAATTTACTGTAAATACTACCCATAATCTTCGCCACCTCCGTTTTTCCTGTTCCTGGTGGACCATATATCACAGTATGCAAAAAATCGCCATCCGTTTCTACTGCAAACGTATGTAATCCCTGAGCAAAATACAATATTTGGTCAATAATATTATTCTTCAACGACGTCATACCTATCATGTTATTTAATTTAACCAAATCTTCCTTGATATTATGAATTGACTTCATATTAATATTGTATTTCACATTACTTATAATCGGATATTTATCTATCAATCGCAATAAATCATCAATCGAATCTATCTTCATAGTAATAAATACTTCCTGTATATCATTCGAATGAATCGAATCCATCGTCGATGTCGAACCATAAGACATATCCAAATTTATCTGATCTATCACTACAATCGATCTATCCACCTTCCCATAATGATTCTTACAATAGTCTTTATCATATTTCTTTGGCGATAAATCTTGTTCGGATTTTATTTCAGATACTTTATTATTCATTGCATCCGCATCCATAAATTTCGTAAAAAATCGTAGTTGTTGTTTCTTACTTGGATTAATACTCATATTATATTACTTATTAAAATGAAATAGATTATACTATTTATACCGTTTCGTTTTAAAACGTTATATTATTAATATTTTATTAATAATAAAAATGAAACGATTATTCAAAACATTTAAAGATAAATTGATTTGAAAATTAACAATCAAAATAAATCACAAATAATATGGATTCGAATATGAATTCTACTGCGGATAAAACATCATATAATTCTTTCACAGACGAACCATGGAACGTGATCGAAACATATTTCGAAAATAGGCACTTAGAACAACTCGTTCGACATCAGTTAGAGTCCTATAATAATTTCGTGAATGTACAAATCCAAAAAACCATCGACATGTTCAATCCCGTAGCCATTAAACCTGAACAATATTACAATAAAAAAGCACAAAAATACAGTTTAGAAGCTCAGATTACCTTTCAGAATTTCAATATCTATCGCCCACAAATTCACGAAAATAATGGCGCTACTAAACTCATGTTTCCATCTGAAGCGCGTCTGCGAAATTTCACCTATGCATCCAATATGACAATCGACATCAATATAAAATATATTATTCGAAGCGGTCCGAACTTGGAGAATTCGCAAACTATCATGAAAAGCATACCCAAAATACATATCGGAAAATTACCTATTATGTTGAAATCATCCATCTGCGTTTTAAAACAATATACCCATCTAAATCATGAAACAAACGGAGAATGTGCTTTCGATGCAGGCGGGTATTTCATTATTAATGGATCCGAAAAAACAGTACTTGGTCAAGAACGTGTTGCCGAAAATAAAGTATACTGCTTTGCGCAATCAAAGGGGTCTACCAAGTGGTCGATGAGTGCCGAAATCAAGTCCATTCCCGATTTCAAGCAGATTAGTCCAAAACAAATCACACTTTTGATTTCCACCAAAAATAACGGTTTCGGTTTCGGTATTTATCTACAAGTACCCAGAATCAAGCAACCAATACCACTATTTATCGTATTCCGAGCCATGGGGGTTATCTCAGACAAAGACATTTGTTCGAAAATTCTATTGAATATCGACGATGTTGCGATGGTTCCCATGTTGAAATCGCTACAAGCATCCATTATCGATTCAAATGCCGTTCTCACACAAGAAGACGCTATACAATACATCACCGCATATGTCATGTATACGCCTATCAATATGAGTCAAGAAACAGGTAACATGAAGAAGCGTGACTTCACTCTAGACATTATCAACGGAGACCTGTTTCCTCACTGTCGTACAAACGAACAGAAACTCTATTTCCTCGGTTATATGACCAATCGTTTACTTCAAACATCATTAGGATGGCTGGCAACAGATGACCGCGATTCCTATATTAACAAGCGGGTTGATACATGTGGTATCCTATTAAATAATCTATTCCGAAATTATTTCAACAAGCTTGTTAAGGATATGCAGAAGCAAATTATTCGCGAAATGAATACTGGATCCTGGAAGTCAAACGAAGATTACGGAAATATCGTGAATATGACGAATATCTATAAGATTATAAAATCTACCACGATTGAAAACGGATTAAAGCGTGCTCTTGCCACAGGTGACTTTGGAATTAAACATATCAACAGCAATAAGGTCGGCGTCGCTCAAGTGCTAAATAGATTGACATATATTTCCAGTTTAAGTCATTTGCGCAGGATTAATACCCCCATCGATAAGAGTGGAAAGTTAATTGCTCCGCGAAAATTACACAATACCGTTTGGGGATTTCTTTGTCCCGCTGAAACTCCAGAAGGTGCTAGCGTAGGTGTTGTCAAAAATATCAGTTATATGACACACGTCACAACGCCATCCAATTCAAATAGTTTATATGATTATATTGAACCAGACGTGATTCCATTTAGTGAAATGAATCTTGAACAACTATATACAGGAGTCAAAGTCTTTATAAATGGCTCGTGGATCGGTAATGCAAAGAATCCAGAAGCATGTTACACCGAGCTAAAAAATAAGAAATACAAAGGGATTATTAATATCTATACATCTATCGTATTTGATTGTAATAAGAAAGAAATAACTGTATGTAATGATGCAGGACGTCTAGTAAGACCGTTGTTTCGAATGAGTAATAGTAAACTAGTATTTACACCTGCCATCAATAAGAGAGTCGTAAAGGGTGAATTGAAGTGGGATGATTTAGTCATTTCTGCAAAGATCGACCAAAGTGTAATCGAGTATGTCGACCCTGCCGAACAAAATGCTTCCTTGATTGCAATGAATCCTCGTTCCATCCTAGAAAAACCTACATTCAGACATACACACTGTGAAATGCATCCAAGTACTATCTTCGGTATTCTAGCATCATGTATTCCATTCCCAGAACATAATCAATCTCCAAGAAATACATATCAATGTGCGATGGGTAAACAAGCAATCGGGGTATATGTGACAAATTATGACAATCGAATGGATAAGACGGCATATGTATTGAATTATCCGATGCGTCCGCTCGTCGATACACGCGTCATGAACATGATTCAACTCAATAATATCCCATCTGGTTCACCCGTGATTGTCGCGATTATGACATATGGTGGATACAATCAAGAGGATAGTATTCTATTTAATCGCAGTTCCGTAGACAGAGGACTCTTTCAAGCAACGATTTATCATACAGAAAAAGATGAAGATAAGAAGATTCATGGAGATGAAGAAATTCGATGCAAGCCAGACCCTTCCAAAACGAAGGGTATGAAATTCGGAAATTATTCGAAATTAGATGTGAGAGGAGTGATTCCAGAGAATACTTTAGTAGAAAATAGAGATATCATTATTTCCAAAATGATTCCTATTAAGGAAAACAGAAATGATCATACAAAAGTTATCAAGTATGAAGACCAAAGTAGAATTTTCAGAACAGCTGAGGAGACCTACATCGATAAGAATTATATCGAGCGAAATGGAGATGGATACAACTTTTGTAAAGTACGACTACGTGCCGTTAGAAAGCCGGTAATCGGTGATAAGTTTAGTAGTCGTCATGGACAAAAGGGTACAATCGGAAATATCATAGAAGAAGCCGATATGCCATTCACCAAATCTGGATTAAAACCAGATATTATTATTAACCCACATGCTATTCCTAGTCGTATGACAATCGCTCAACTCAAAGAAACACTCTTAGGAAAAGTACTTATCGAGTTAGGTTTATATGGAGATGGTACTAGTTTCGGCGAGTTCGATGTAAAAGATATCGCTAACGAGTTGTTGAAATTAGGATATGAATCGAATGGAAATGATATCATGTATAATGGTTCAACTGGAGAAATGTTAGAGACTTCCATCTTTATCGGACCCTGTTTCTATCAACGATTAAAGCATATGGTCAACGATAAACAACATAGTCGCTCAATCGGACCGATGGTCAATCTCACACGTCAACCTGCTGAAGGTAGAAGTCGTGATGGGGGTCTGCGCTTTGGAGAGATGGAACGAGATTGTATGATTTCACATGGTGCATCACGATTTACGAAAGAGCGTATTTACGATGTATCGGACAAGTTTAGTGTTCATGTTTGTAAGAAATGTGGTATGATTGCTTCTCACAATAATAAGACGCATATCCACATGTGTAATACGTGTGAAAATCGTGTAGATTTCGCGTATGTGGAAATTCCATATAGTTGTAAGTTATTGTTTCAAGAATTGACTACGATGAATATCGCTCCAAGAATTATTACAGATTAGTATAAATGTAATCACAAGACATCAATTCATATATTTTAGCGATTATTAACTGTTTATTTTTTTTTATTCCTATTTATATATAAATGGTAAAATTCTTTGCATTAAAAACTGTTGCACCAAATACATATCCCAGTATCATCGGAGCGTCCGTTCAAAAACCATATCCAGCAATCGGTTCGAGTGAGCATGGAACAAGTCGTTTCATATTGCGTCAAGGATATAATATGCGTACACAACATGTGAATGGATCTGATACAAGTACATATGGCAATAATACTCGCAAGATCGGCTCATTTCGTGCATTAAATAATGCCGGTGACACACTCAATCGCCAAAATTACAGTTGTGGAGGCTCAAATATGATCGGCTCTCGTCCAGGTACAATGGTTCTTACCACAAAAGATGGCGGACAGAGCTCGCGTAATTGTGACGGTACTGGAATCCCTCCTTCCACATGTAACGTGAAATATGTATATGACTCATCTGACTTTATTCGTTTCAAAAAAATGATGGCGAGAAACAAGAGTTATGTTGCCCCTGATTATAGTTATGGTGGAGCAAATAATGGAACTACACAAATGGTTATCAATCGTATGCGTCATTAATCAAAATGTCATAATATAGGAATGAGTAAAATTTATATTATTTATTAATAATATAAATGAGTTTTTTTCCAATCACGCTTAATCAGAATGGAGCACGCAACTACTCTATAAATAGTACAAGTAACCGATACCAAGGAAATGCAATATTACAAGGTAATGGAGCTATGCCTGCAAAATTCTATCCTTCTGCAGGTTCTAACATGTTTTCACTCGCTAGAACAGCATGGGTCAGAGGTTACGGTCAAAATGAACCCGTTACATTAGATAATCCAGTTATAAAAAGTAATCTAATCAAACCATCTTCTGATCATATTCGTACAAAACATTATGGAGCAATCGGAAGATCCTCTTATACTTTGGGACAACTTGCCTTTTCGAGTATGGATAAAAATACAGTAAATCATCAAAGAAGAATGGTACGTTCTGGAGGGTCTGCCGCTCCCGCTAAAAAAGGAATGAAAAAATAAATCTTGAACTATTTAATAATATATCTCTAGTTATTATAAATAATGCAGAAATATTTAGTAGAATTCGTCGGAACTTTGTTCTTTTTATATGTGATTTTAGCGACAGGCAGTCCTTTAGCGATTGGCGCCGCTTTAGTCATAGCAATCATGGTTGGTGGTAAAATTTCTGGTGGACACTTTAACCCCGCTGTATCCGTTATGATGGCATCTAAAGGAGCTATCAGTATGGGTGATCTTTTGCCCTATGTGGTTGCACAAATCGCTGGTGGTTTAGCAGCACTCGAATTATATAAACGCGTCAAATTATAAATCATATTATATTATTTTCTAATTTAATAGTATAATAATGTCGTGTTCTAAAATGAATGGAGGTTCAAGACGTAAAAGACGTTCACTTTATGCTGGTGGAATAATGGATAGCGTGTCTTCTGGTTTTGGGTCAATATTTTCTTCTGGTAAATCATCGGATGATGAAGAGAAAGACGAAGAGAAAGATACAACCAATAATGAAGATAATACAGCATTAACATCAGAACAGTTACATGATGTGACTGGTGGTAAACGTAGACGCAGTCGTACTGGAGGTAGTCGCCGCACAAAAAAAAGTGGCAGCAAAAGTAGACGCTCTGCAGGAGGTAGCAAACGTAGACGCTCTGCAGGAGGAAGCAAAAGTAGACGCTCTGCAGGAGGCAGCAAACGTAGACGGGCTTATAGCAAAAAATCTAGACGTTAAAATATTTTGTATAAATAATATGTTATGAAATAAAATAATCTATTATTTATAATAAGAAATGAGTATATTACTAGGCACGCCATATATATATAATAAAAACGTATGTTCTAGTGAATCAAAAATATCAATAAATAAAAGAGAGGACGTAATATCACAGCTCGAAAAAGTTTTTCATAAACTAGGCATGCAAACAGAACGAATAGAATATAACAAAGGTAAATATACTGATATTTGCGATTTATTATGGGTGAGAGATATGTTCGTTAAAATAGATGATACTTATGTTTTATTACCTGGTACAAAAAATGATGGTGGAATTATACGCAATAATGAATACAAAACAATCGAAAACTTATTCAACAAAAAAATATTCAATTGCGACAACAAATCAAAAATAGAAGGAGGAGATATCATGCAGCATAAAAATACTATTTTCGTTGGATTAAATCGGCGAACTAATTTAAAAGGACTATCCTTTCTTACAACACACTTTCCCCATAAAAAATTTATACCAGTCCCACATAAAGCATTACATTTAGATTGCTGCTTTTGCATTTTACATAATAATATCATCATCTATTCTAGAAAATTAATCCCAACCTTACCTGATTATATCAGTTCTAACTATCTGTGTTTAGAAATAGAAAATATACTTGGAGAGAAAATCAATTGTAATTTAGCTACAAATTTTATAATTGTTAAAAAAAACATTATTACCGCATATAATCGTTCATTCAAATCCCTATACGACTTCTTAGAATTAGCTGGATACAAAATTCATTACATTACATTTCATGGGCTACAAAAACACGGAGGAGGCATTCGTTGTTTAACTCAGTGGATACAATCACCCAAAAATCAAGATTTTTTCTAATCATATACTATACAAACTATGATGAAAGGAGTCTATTATGGCGCTCCCATGCGAAAATGGATACACGGATTTCCTGTCGGAGCTAGTTCCAAACCACATGGACTTTTTCGTCGCGGAGGCAACAAAAAATATACACAAAAAAAACGCAAATCGCGCTCTTTTTATACGTCACGTCGTCGTCGCCGTAACCATCCTACATCTTCACAATAAAATTATATACATCAGTCACCCCTGTTACCACATGAAGAATACATCTCGACACTAGAGGAAGTTCTGTCATATACGGATCATCCACAATCGAGCGGATCATCGATAACTCTCGACACGGTCTCCTCATTAAGGAAGCACTTGGTATCTTGATATGCACCTTCGCCTTTGGCTCTGCTACCTCCAAATCCAAAATTACAAACTGCCCCCAGTCTTCATCGTTGCATGTATTTAAATTCATCCTCCGTTATCACATAGATTATGTAAACATCATATTGCAAAAAACTGATATCAATTTTTTGTAATACTTACACATACTTTGACGCCATACGCATTTCCACCACACTCGACACATGCTGTAAATAATTCTTCCTAGATACTGCAATATATTCTCCCTTTGCCCCAATCTTAATCTGACTATTATCGTCCACAATACGTTTCGAAAAAATTGCCGGCGTTCCATCATTCGATATCATATCCATCGCAGTCAATTTCACTACCTCATCACACAAAGGAATACAATTCAATATCTGACCAAATGGTTTTCGATTAAAATCACCATCTAATCCAGCAATAATCACAATCTTATTATATTTCTCGGCATATTCAACAAACTCCACCAAATCCGGAAAAAATTGCGCCTCGTCAATACCAATCACCTTCGAATTTACAAATAATCTGTCTTCTGTAATACTCATCAAATTATCCACCTTCACCGCCTTATGAGTATGATTCGAATGCGTCTGAATCATATCATCGCCACATCGACTATCCAATATACTATTAATTACTATAGATGGAATATTCACCGCCGTATATCTACCTACACGACGAATTAATTCACTAGATTTACCAGAAAACATACAGCCTAGAATAATTTCGGTACGCCCAGACATCCTATTTGTTATATATACTTGTTCAGATACCTTTAACTTTTATACAAAATAGAAACATTTAGTTTTTAACGTTGCGACTTTACCTTATAAATTATATATATACATAATACACCCACTGCACCTATATAAAAATTTATAATTGGATCCTTCGGCAATTTACTATCATCCTCAATATCAATCGTGTCAAAAAATTCCTTACATCTTGCACCACTCACAGGATTCGTTTTATTTCCAAAACTACATGCATCCATGTTTTTTATATCATAATCAGTTACATGATGCGTTTCACTACCACGTCGATTATTATTATCAATCGTAGGCATACTCAATTCTCTACATTTTGGATTCGTTCCTGATGTGAATGCACCAAATATAGAAAATGGATTCAAATCATTCACATTTGATAATGTTCCTGGAATTAATCCCTTGAAACTTCCAAAATTGCCTCCCATACCCGAAGATATAAATGGAATATTACCCTTTGGCACATAATCTTGATATATATATCTCGTTACATCTTTTCCGGTTTTTACATCTTTACATTTGGCGCCCGTCTTCAAAAAAAACTTGGGACCAATCGGTCCACCCGTTTTTGACGCGGCACCACCACCGGTTACAAGAACCTCCGTATAATTAATCATACCACGCACATTACGGGCGATTTGCGGCAACGAACCATTCTCATTCATGCCAATACTTTTGGGATCCTTAATCTGTTGATGATATTTGTAATCTGGACCTAATAATTCTTGTTTTAAATTAGAGACATTACCCTGGACCTGGTTAAAAAAACCAGCGGGTTTAAATGATTCGGTTACCGACTCATATTCAGTTCCTTCTCCACCATCTATTAATTTATGCGCTTTGCTCATTACTATTATATTCTATAAATATTAATAATTTTTTATTTCATTATTAATTTAGAGTATATAATAGTAATATTACTTCATCAAACCGGTCGCCTTTACTTGTGCCTGCTGTTGCTTAATTAATCCATCTATATTTTTACTATTCGATACAACCGATTTTTTCAATTCAGACGTTTTACTTGCCAGTTTCCTCAGGTCCTGCATATCTTTTTGTAATACTTTTATATTTTCTTCATTTTTTGTCGCAATCTGCATCGGATCTTTTTCATATGTCTGAATTTTTGCACCTTTCGATTCTAAACCTTCTATTAAATCATGTTTCTTAAAACTTGCTAAAAATAATATATACACTAAAATCGCGATAAAAACACCACTAAACAAATAATGAAACATCTATACTAATATATCCATTTATAAAAAAAAGTTACAGATTACTATTTACTAGCTCCCGCTTGCGCCTTTCTGGCAGCTGCATTCGTTTTTAAATTACTAAGTGCCGACATATTTAAGTTTACATCCTTTTTCAGCGGCAATAATTCCATAAAACTCTTCCTTATTGCATCCATCTCCTCTTTTATTTGCTGAATCGAACCAGCATTCCGATTTGTCATATCCAACACCTTATTATTTGTCATCGATTCAATTCTATTTACATCATACACATAATTAAGAATACAGTATACAATCATACATATATATCCATATTGAAATATTCGACGTAACATATTACTTAATATATATAAATAATTTGTTTTATTTTTCTATTGTATTATTATATATAAATCCATGCCATCAGAGACATCCTATCCAAATAATATGACTCAATCCCTCCATAATCATGTTCTCGCTCGCACCGGCGCA
>Ga0222714_10006841_pt1 | contig 10559 bp, 12 predicted proteins | sample C33_3DmetaG_FD_165048 | JGI IMG/M metagenome (GOLD analysis project Ga0222714, IMG submission 165048) | Estuarine water microbial communities from San Francisco Bay, California, United States - C33_3D | ecosystem: Environmental > Aquatic > Marine > Unclassified | place: USA: California... | reverse complement strand
CATCATTGATCTGATTATCATCTGCGACATCACAGGGAAGCACAATAGTTGAGTCAAAGTCTGATGCAAGCTTTTCAACGCGACCTTGATGTTTTTCCATTTGGAAGGTGAAGGCTAATTCAGCTCCCTGATTCTTCATTGATTGTGCAATACCGTAGGCAATTGAACGATCGCTTAAAAGTCCTAGAATAAGAACTTTTTTATTTTCAAGAAATCCCATGATAACTCTTTCTTATTTATTTTTATTTTTAGGATCCAAGATGTCTCTTAATCCCTCCCCAAGCAAATTATAACCTAATACGGTAAATAAAATGGCAAGGCCTGGAAAAAGAGAGAGCCACCAGGCAAACTGTATATACTCTTTGCCATCCGTCAAAATATTTCCCCATGAAGCCGTAGGAGCTTGTACCCCCAAACCTAAAAAGCTTAATCCAGATTCAACTAATACCGCACTCGCAATGCCTAACACTGAGCTTACAATGACCGGGGTTAAGCTGTTAGGTAACAGATGGTGAAAAATAATTTTAAAGTCTGAAGCACCCATGGTTTCTGCTGCTAAAACAAATTCTCTTTGTCTTAAGCTGAAAAATTCTGCCCTTACTAAACGCGTGACACCCATCCATGAAGTTAATCCAATGACAATCATAATGTTCCATATGGAGGGTGTTAAAAATGCGATTACAGCTAAAATAAGAAAGAAAGTTGGAATGGATAGCATGATATCAACGAGCCTCATAATTAAAGAGTCTACCCAGCCACGATAAAACCCTGCAACAGAGCCTAAAATAATACCTATTAAGGTTGCTATTCCCACAGCGACAAATCCTACTAAAAGTGAAATTCTTGCACCATAGAGCATTCTTGAAAAAACATCACGACCGAGCCCATCAGTGCCCATAAGATGAGCAGGTGAGGGTTCAACCAAGATAGATTGAATATCAATATAATTTGGATCATAGGGAGCGAGTATGGGTGCAAAGAGCGCTAAAAAAAAGATTAATAAGATAATAATTAGGCCCGATAGAGCTAAAGGGTTTTTTAGGATTGCATTCATTGAATTAATCCTTTTCTGACCCTCGGATCTGCCCATGCGTAGCCTAGATCAGCTAAAAGATTACCAATAAGGGTCAAAAAAGAACCAATGGTAAGGATGCCCATGATAACGGGGAAATCTCTCATAAGCACGGCATCGTAAAATAGTTTCCCCATACCAGGGATTGCAAATATAGATTCTGCGATGACAGAACCCCCAATAAGCCCAGGAATGGAAAGGCCAACAATAGTAATGAGGGGTAAGATGGCATTTTTCAATGCATGAACAAAGACCACTCTTTTTTCATTGATACCTTTGGCCCTCGCTGTAGTAATAAAATCTTGGTTTAATACCTCAAGCATTCCATTTCTAACATAAAGTGAAATTCCAGCAAGGCCGCTTAGAGAGGAGATAAATACAGGCAGCGCTAGATGCTTTAGAAGATCTAAAAATTGTGCCGTAGCGCTTAAATTAAGATAACCTGGGCTATGAAGCCCTGAAATAGGAAGCCATTGGTTAACAACCCCCGTCCAATACATTAAAAGCAGAGCGAGCCAGAATCCTGGAATGGCAAAACCAATAAATACAAATAAAGTAATCGATCGATCCACCCAGGTGTTTTGTCTAACAGATGCAAGTGTCCCTAGTACGATAGAGATACTAAAAATAATTAAAATCCCAAGCAGATTAATCATGAGCGTTATGGGTAATGCTTCTTGAATCAGACCTTTGGTGATATTCCCATTTTTATCTTTTTCCTGCCATAAAACAGGTCTTTGATGGGATGAAAAGGAATTACCAAAATCAAGCTTACTAATCCTTTGTAACCATAATCCATACTGGACTATAACGGGTTTATCCAGGTTATATATCTCGCGTAACTTTTGCCTAGACTCCTCGGATGCTCTTGGATTGAAAGACGCCTCATTGGAAGTAATATCGCCAGGTGCAAGGTGCATGATAAAAAAAGATATGAGGCTAATTCCAATGAGCATTGGAATCATCCATAAAATTCTCTTTAGTAAATACTTAAACATTTTAGTATGCTATCTCATTTCGCCTTAAAGACTTGGGTATAAACCATTCTTGGGTATTTTCATAGATCCCCGCTGGTGGTGCGGGAGACTTGATCCCTTGGACACGCTTATTAATGGCTGATAAACCATAACCTGCAAAAAGGTATACAACCGGCGAGTCCTCGAGAAGAATTTTTGAGAATTCATGATAGATTTTCTCTCTCTTATCCAAATCTAACTCCCGACGCCCATTCTCAAGTAATTTATCCACTTCGTTATTTTTATACCCAATAAAATTAAATTGCCCCGGCCCTTGCTGAGAAGAATGCCAAATATTGTATTGATCAGGGTCAAGTGAGAGGCTCCATCCAAGCACGACAACACCAAATTCACCTGTTTTAATAAATCGATTAATAAAACTAGCCCATTCAATAACCCGGATATTGACATCAATACCAATCTCTTTAAGCCTTCTTTGAACTAATACGGCCGTCATCTCTCTTTGTTTGTTTTGGTTGGTGAGGATTTCAAATTCGAACTTTTTACCATGACGCTCTAAAAAACCATCTTTATTTTTAGTAAAACCCGCTTCATTTAACAATCGAAGAGCTTTTTCAGTATCGTAAGGGTATGGCTTCAAACTTTGATTATTCCATCGCGTGCCAGGCTTATAGGGGCTCGCTACAGGCTCACCAAGCCCTAAAAGCACTCCTTGGATAATTTCATCTTTATCGATCGCATAATTAATTGCTTGCCTTACACGGATATCATTAAAGGGTTCTTTATTTAAATTAAACCCAAGATAGGTGTAACCGTTACCTAACTCTTTGTAGAGCGCAATTTTTTTCTTCAGGTCTTCTCGTGCTGGAAAAACACGTTGGTATTGAATAGGATTAATATTCATCAAATCAATATTGTCGGCAATGAGCTCTAAAAACTGAGAGGAGGTATCGGGAATAATTCTTGATGTTAAGCGATTAATATTTGCCTCACCCTGGGTGCTCAAAGGATTTTTTTTAAGGCTAACTTGTTGACCACTGACCCACTGATCAAGTTGATAAAAGCTAGATCCTGTTGGCTTTCTCGAAAAAAAAGTATTATTGATATCTTCATTTTCTAACAAATGTTTAGGCAAAATCTGTAGAGATGCCCATGTATCTAAAGCTGGAGCGTAATTTTCTTCGTATCTTACCGAAAAGGTTTGATCATCAATAACTCTTGCTTCTTTAACTAATAAATAATCTGACGAGTAGGGTGTGCGTGTATTAGGGTCCGTTACCAACTTCCAGGTAAAGTAAATATCATGACTAGTTAAAGGTTGACCATCAGCCCATTTAAGATCGGGTTTAAGAGAAAATATAATTGTTTTTTGGTCATCGGATATTGACCATGATTGAGCTAATTCAGGCTCTAATTCTAAATTTTCATCATATTTAATGAGTGTATTGAAAATATTTCCTGCAATAGCAGAGGAGGCTGAATCACCAGCGATCATGGCAATGAGATTGCTAGGTTCACCAATCATGGCATTAATGATTTCACCACCTAATTCTTTTTCATAAGATTTTTTATAATCAATATCTTGAGAAGAATTATTAGAGCAGCTTATTAAAAAAAATAAGGTTAAAAATGCAGCAAAATTTCTTAAAAACATTTTATTTTGGAATATCGATAATATCGCCAGCACGAATTCGGTCAGAGCGTAACTCATTGAATTCCATGATCTCCTTAACAGTTACGCCATATTGACTGGCAATTTCACCCAAGGTTTCACCTTTTTCAATATGGTGCGTTTCAATGGTTGTGTAGTCAATCAAGCCCCCTGATGAGGTTGGGAATCTAGTCGCTGCATCCTCGTGCTTAGGGATAATCATAATACTTTTACTAGACATCCTCTCATTACCACTTATCTGATTAACTCTAGCTAATACCCTCCAATCAACTCCGAATTTTTTCGCTATTAATTTCACGCGCTCGCCTTTAGTGGGTTTATAAACAGTCCAGTTGGTTAGCGGTTCTTTCTTCTCAAACAAATTTAGATTAAATTTCTCTACGGAATAGGTGGGCAACAAAACCACTTGGCTGTCACCATGCATGGATTTGATGGTAGGGCGCTTATGTTCAGCATTAAGCAATTGGAACTCCTCAAGCGGTATATCTGCAAAGCGTGTGACCACCTCAATATCTATTTGATCGGGGACTTCAACCTCTGCAAAGTAGGGCTGATCATAAATATCTTGTAAATTTAATCCATATTTAGTTGGGTCTTGAATGATATTTTTTATCGCAAGCAGCTTTGGAACATAATTTCTGGTTTCTAAGGGTACGTTGAGGTTATAAAAATCAGCGGGGCGCCCACGGCTTTTATTTTTTTTAATTTGCCTACTTACACACCCTTCACCACAATTGTAACCGGCTAAGGCTAATTCCCAACTTCCAAATTCGCCGTATAGTTTTTCTAAATAATCTAAGGCAGCATCGGTTGAGTCAAGAACACTTTGCCTCTCATCTCGCCACCAATCTTGTTCAAGGCCATATAGTTTTCCTGTTGAGGAGATAAATTGCCAAAGACCAACTGCTCTTGATCTGGATTTGGCAAGGGGGTTAAAAGCACTTTCGATCATGGGTAAAAGTGCAATTTCCATGGGCATGTTTCTTTTTTCAACTTCATTAACAATGTGGTAGAGATATTTTTCAGAGCGATGGATCATCCTTGCGAAGTATTCAGGATGAGATGCGTACCATTGCTCATGCCGATTGAGTCTTTTTAAAGCTTTCTTACTCGGTTCTTGGGTGATCTTGTAGCCGTTATTAATTCTTAACCATAAGCTTTTTGCAGGCTCGAATGAATGTGTAGCGGTCAGGTCAACCTCTTCCTCTAAAGATGCGGGTAGGGGGGAATTATTAGGCTCGTCTTTAAGGATAATAATTTCTTCACCCTTCACGTTAGTTAATGCAAATGCACTGCTTGATAGTGTGAAAATGCTTATGAGGCTTAAAATTATTATGAAAAACTTTTCGTTAAAATACATCTTTTTGTTGTCTAATCTCTTTAAATTGGTTTATATCTTTTGCCAGCAAAAAAGGATTTGTTTCAAATTCTTCTTTGAGACTGGATGGTAACGTTATCTCTTGATATAAACATGATTTTAGGCGATTCAATAGCTTTTTATTTGTTGGATTTAATGATAGGGCAAACTCAATATTTTTAACCGTGTATTCATGAGCACAAAAGACCTTCATTGTGGCATCAAGTTTTTTGAATTTTTGTAAAGACTCAAACATTTGATTATAAGTGCCCTCAAAAATTCTCCCGCAACCGCATGCAAAAAGCGTATCACCACAAAATAAATTTGATTCGTTAATATAGACTATGTGGTCTAGGGTATGTCCAGGTGTTTCTAAAACCTTAAAATTCATTGAGGTACCATTTATTTTGAATTCTCCACCCTCACCAACGGCTTTGTATGGAAATGAAAAATTCGAATCTCTTGGGGCATAAATCTCAATGTTAGGATAGTTTGCATATAGTTTATCAACGCCGCCCATATGATCTAAATGTTTATGTGTAATGAGTATGGATAGTAAATTTAGCTTTGAATGACTAATGAACTCCAGAACAGGTTTAGCATCACCGGGGTCAACAATGATTAGATTTTGATCTTCAATCATGGCCCATATGTAGTTATCTTGGAAAGCCTTAATCGGAGTAATTTGTGGTTTATTTGATGATTGATGTCTTATAATCATAAGCGTACAAGTTTACTATGTTTTCATGATATTTTTATATTTATGAGTTGGTTCAATTCAGTTTCTGGCAGTAATCTTTTGGATATTGAAAAGAAGGTTATTTTAAAGGCCTTAGAGGAAAAGTTTGGCTACTTCGCCGTGCAATTAGATTTTAGTGAGTTTGATTTTTTAAGCACCTCGAGAATAACGCTGCATCTATCCAATGAGGGTAAGTTCGAAAACATTAAATTTTTAAATGATGCGTTACCTTTTGATCAAGATTCCATTGACCTTATATTATGCCCACACACATTAGAAAAAGTGAGTAACTATCGAAGCTTTTTGGAGGGCTGCTATCGGGCTATTATTCCCAATGGTTATTTAATCATCATGTCATTTAACCCCTATAGCTTTGCCGGATTGAGAAGTGTCTTAGGTTTTGAGAATGTATTTCCCTGGAATACAAACTTTGTCTCGCTCAATCGCTGTCAGTTGATGATAAAAGAGGTTGGTTTTACCATCGATGAAGCCAAGTTATTTAGCTATCAACCTTTATTTAACGACCAAAAAGTTTCATTTATATCATTATTTGAGAGTGTAGGCGATCGTTGGCTACCTTTCTTTGGAAATATTTATTGTATAGTAGCAAAAAAAGATGTGCCCGGCATGACGCCTCTAAAACCAAAGTGGAAAACCACTAGGAAAGCTCGCGTAGCGATAGATAAAACATGATAAAAATATATACAGATGGTGCGTGTAAAGGTAATCCAGGGATTGGTGGTTGGGGCGCCTTGCTTGTTCACAATGAGCAATCGATAGAGATTTTTGATGGAGAGCTTGAGACAACGAATAATCGAATGGAGCTCAAGGCGGTGATTAAGGCGCTAAATCATGCTACATCTATGAACGATGACGTTCAAATCTATACAGACTCCTCATACGTGCAAAAGGGTATTAAGGAATGGATCCATAACTGGAAAAAGAATGGTTGGCGCTCGAGTAATAAGAAGCCAGTAAAAAATCAAGATTTATGGCAAAAGCTTGATACATTAAACTCTAGTTTAAATGTTGAGTGGTTTTGGGTGAAGGGTCATGCAGGTCATCCTGGGAATGAGAGGGCAGACTTTTTGGCAAATGAGGGCGTGAAAAAAATTCAACAGGGCATGCTATGAGACAAGTTTTTCTAGATACAGAAACCACAGGATTAGATCCTAGTCAGGGTCATCGAATTATTGAAATTGCTGCCGTTGAATTTATCAATCGCCAATCAACGAATAAAAAATATCATTCATACATCAATCCTGAGCGCGAGATTGATGCAGCAGCAGAAGAGGTGCATGGGCTGTCCCTGGAATTTCTTCAAGATAAACCACTCTTTCAAGATATCGCCAAAGATTTTCTAAATTTTATCCAGGGTGCCGAATTAATTATTCATAACGCACCTTTCGATGTTGGGTTTATCAATGCTGAATTAGGTCGGCTAGGCTTATCAAAGCTTGAGGACAATGAAGTCCACATTACCGACTCATTGCAGTTTGCTAAAGATTTAAGGCCAGGACAGAGAAATAGTCTAGATGCACTTTGTCGAGCTTATGATATTGATAATGCTGAGCGCACACTTCATGGAGCACTTCTCGACGCACAACTTTTAGGTGAAGTTTTTATCGCTATGACGAGGGGCCAAGAAGCCATCTCGATGGACTTTGTTGAAGAAAACAGTACTCTTACAAAAAAAGATATTGATTTTTTTAAATTAAAAGTCATCAAAGCAACTACGTCTGAACTGCAAGCACATGAGTCGTATTTACAAAGAATTCAGCTAACCGATTAATAAGTATCAGCCCAATTATTTGGAGTTTCGTAAAGTCTAACCTTGACGGGTGTAATTTGTTCCCCATATTTTTTTTGAAAACTATCTTTCAGTAATTGCATGGCGATCAAAGCCATATTTTCAGCGGTAGGCACTTTTTTTAAAATTACTGTTTTATGATCATCAAGGGTATTTAAAAAATTAATGACCTCAAGATCTTGCTCAAAAACAATAAAAGCATGATCCCATGGCTCAACAATCGTTTTGCGTATTAGTTCTTTCGCATCCTTGAAATCCATCACCATACCATAATCAGACTCATTTTCTTGGTCGATAATATCCCCCTTAAGGGTGACCTCAATAGCGTAACGATGGCCGTGAAGATTTTTACAGCTGCTTTTATGATTTGGGATGCGATGTCCTGAATCAAACTCCATACGTGTTGTGATCTCCATGAACTAGAGCCTATCAATCGCCTGAATTCTAAGAAGCGCAGGCGGGTGGGAATCATAGAAGCTTGAATGTAATGGGTCGGGCGTTAGGGTTGAGGCATTGTCCCTGTAGAGCTTAACAAGTGATTGTTTAAGATCTTGTGCCTTTGCGAACTTACATGCATATTCATCCGCTTCAAATTCATTGAGCCTTGAATAGTAAGCCATCACGGGTCTAATAAAGAAGACAAAGAGGGGTGAAACCAATAAAAAGAGTAAGAGGGCATTGGCATCCGTCATGGTTGACACGCCCAAACCTTCATAAAACCAAGCACTTTCTTTAAGAAGACCTAGGATATATAAGCCAATAAAGCTCACCATGAACATCAGGATAATTCTTTTCTTGACATGATTATGATGAAAGTGGCCAAGTTCATGTGCGAGCACGGCCTCAATTTCTTTGCCGGATAATTTTTCAAGGAGGGTATCAAAGAAAACAATACGTTTTGACTTACCAAAGCCTGTGAAATAAGCGTTACCGTGATTACTTCGTAAAGAGCCATTCATAACAAAAAGACCGCTTGATTCAAAACCACATTTATTTAACAGCTTCTCAATTTGATTAGCCAAGGTTTTATTTTTCATAGGCTCAAACTTGTTAAAGAGAGGCGCAATGAAAAGAGGGTAGACGGCAAGCATGATAAAGTTAAAGGCGCTGATAAACACCCATAGCCAGAGCCACCATAAATCACCTAAGTTACCGATAATCCAAAGTGAAAAATACAAAACAGGTAAACCGATGATCAGTCCTAAAATGGATTGTTTAATAAGGTCTGATATAAAAATACCAAAGGTCATGCGGTTAAAACCATATTTTTCATCAATCACAAAGGTTTTATAGAGACCCATTGGCATTTCAACGATCGATGAGATTACCATTACGGCAATGATTAGCATGGCTCCTAGGGTAATCTCAGAAAATGAATACTGAGCTAGGTATTGGTTGATCCATTCAATACCGCCACCAATGGTAATGAAATAAAGAAAAATAGCCTCAACTGCCAGACCTAGGATGTTGAGTTTTGATTTATCGACGGTGTAGTCAGCAGCCTTTTGATGGTCATTTATTTTTATAATATCCTTGAATGGTACAGGGACCTTTTTTCGATGTTGTGAAACAAAACCAATGTGACGTCTTGAGAGCCAAATTTGTGATAGGGCAGTGATTGCGATGAGAACAATAATTAAATTTGTAAAGGTTGATGCCATAGTAAATTTTAATTTTTTAAAAAAGATGTATTTTGAAGCAAAATATCATTTAAAGTAAGACCTTGTAAGCTAATAAATAGAAAGATAATGGAAATCATGACAGAGAAGAGTGACAATAATTTAATATGGATCGACATGGAGATGAGTGGGCTCAATGTTGAGGAGGATAAAATTTTAGAGGTTGCTGTGATTGTCACCGACCCTGATCTCAAGGTGATTGCTGAGGGCCCTGTCTTGGTGGTCCATCAAGAAGATAATATATTAGATAAGATGGATGCATGGAATACCGCTACGCACAATAAATCAGGCCTGGTTGATAAGGTCAAACAGTCCAAACTCAATGAATCTATGGTTGAAAACCAGGTTATTGATTTCTTAAAAAAATACGTTAATAAGAATACGTCTCCCATGTGCGGTAATTCGATTTGTCAGGATAGGCGCTTTATGGCAAAACATATGCCTAATCTAGAGAATTTCTTTCATTACAGGAACCTGGATGTAAGTGTATTCAAAGAGCTTGCTAAGCGTTGGAAGCCAGAATTAATTGAGGGATTTAAAAAAGCTGGCAAACATGAGGCTCTTGCAGATATTATGGAATCGATTGAGGAGCTCAAATATTACCGTGAGCACTTTATGAAATTATGAGCATGAATCCGATCAACTTCTTTCTCATTGGCCTAGCAGCTGCTTGTGGGGCTTGGGTTAGGCTCTTTACCGGCTTGTTTATGAGTAGTCTTTTTCCTGGCCTACCGTTGGGCACATTGGTGGTTAACTTAGTGGGGGGTTTATTGATGGGTATCTCATTAGCTGCTTTCCATCAAATAACATTTTTGTCAGAGGAATTAAAACTCATTCTTAATGTCGGTTTTTTGGGAGGTCTTACGACCTACTCAGCATACACGGCCGATATCTTTAATTTGATTCAAAGGGGTGAAATAGGTTTTGCTATCGCATTTATCCTAGCCCACATCATCGGTGCGCTAGGATTATGCTTTATCGGATACCAGCTTATTAACCTTCTGTGCCGGTCTTTTTAGTTCCTGGTTTTCTTGGCTTCGCAGTTTTTTTTGATTTAGTCTCGACTAGCTCAATTTTTTCTTCTTTGACAGCCTCAGGTTTTTTTTGCCATTGAGCTTTTTTACGAGCCTTGGGTTTACCTTCGGTTTTTTCAAGTACCTTTTCAGGTTTTGTTTTCTTAGTTTCAACCAGCTCGATACCTGCTTTATCTAGGTCAGGCTTAGGCATCTTTGCAGCCCTTCTTCGCGTCAGTT
>Ga0222714_10006840_pt1 | contig 10559 bp, 20 predicted proteins | sample C33_3DmetaG_FD_165048 | JGI IMG/M metagenome (GOLD analysis project Ga0222714, IMG submission 165048) | Estuarine water microbial communities from San Francisco Bay, California, United States - C33_3D | ecosystem: Environmental > Aquatic > Marine > Unclassified | place: USA: California... | reverse complement strand
GATGTTGAACGCAATCCCCAAGTGACACCATCTAGATCACGCTCTAGCATCGTGGTTAACTGTATGTCTTCGTTATAGTCTGGGTTTGGTTCTCCACCGTCGAAGTATTCGCCTTTGCTCCAGCTACCCTCTATGTTCTGTGTTACTCTATACACATACTCTAGTGCAGACATGCCAGTGCGGTTACCCACGTCTATCTTAGCTACTTGTTCTGGTTCATCGTTGAATGCTGAGTGTATTAAAGTTGCTATCATATCCGGCTCCTTGTTTAGTTAGTATAGTTATTATATGATCTTTCTGCCAAAATGTCAACCAATTTATTCACGTCCTGGCCATATCATAAAGATCAGCATTGGTAGCACAAGTAGGTAACTAAGGATGACCATCATTACTAACCAAAAGCCTCTTAGGCCACAGTGTCTGATCCTTTGTGTCATTATGCTTGATCCCCATACCAGCATCAATAATGCTATTCCGTAGAACGCTATACCTAGTGATAGTATACCGAAAGGTAACATCATTAATCCGACTATCGTACCTGTTACGAACTGTAGAAGAGCGGCACCTATAAAGTTCCATCTTCCGCGGACTCCTTCATAATCAAACCATCCTGTTGCTACACCTCTATATGCTTCTACTACCATTTCGCCGCTCCTTAGTTAATTGTTAGTATAATTATATGATCTTTCTGCCAAAATGTCAACCAATCGCTAGGCCTTTTTGCCTAATAGGAAGTTGGCTATTCTAGCATCCGCTACATCTACTTCCCTGGCATCCAAGCAGGCTAGACTGCTATCCGCGATGTATTTCTGTGCTCGATCCTTGCTGATGCGGCTCCAATCTAGGTTAAACAAGCAAAGACCCGCACCTGAGCTGGTGACCCGGATGTCTCTGTTTATCCGTTCGCCTCTGGTAGAGGTCTTGATGGTCACTGACTCCCAACGGACTCGGTTCTCTTTCATCTGCTTGGCCGCGGCTACCATGCGATTGATTATGGTCTTGGCTAATACTGCTCCCACGGGCTTGTCAGCTTCACGTGCTTCGCGGCGGATGCGTTCTTCTTCATCACGGGCCTGCTGTCTGGCGGCGTTAGCTATACTGTACTCGCGCTTGACTTCATCTATGTTCTCGTAGAAGTTCTCTACTATCTTCAATGCCCTGTGGCTGGATTCAACGAAAGCGCGGCTACGTTCTAGGCTACCCACGGCGTTATCTATCCTAGTCCATGAGTCAGAGGTGATATAGCAATGGAAGCCCTGCTCGCGGTCGATCTCCGTCTTTACTTCTATAGGTTCGCTCACATAGCCCTTTACCGGGATCTTGATGCGGTCCTTGGCCATCTCGTTCCTTACTGCGGTTAATAGTTGTGGGTATAGCATAGTCGGCTCCTTATGGTAATTGTCCCTGTTGGACTTTAGCGTTGATGTGTCGTATGCGATCAACATGCTCCTGCACGCCTTGCATGGTGTCGTGATAACCTGGCACTGATGAGCAGGCTGTCAAGAACGGTAATACTATCAAAAATGCTATGGCTATCGTAAGTTTGGTTTTCATGATCGCTCCTCCATATTGTTATTATATGATCATTTTACCAAAAAGTCAATCAAAATATAACCACAGAATCCGATGCCGAATCCCCATACCGTAGCGGCTAGACAGGATAAGATGTAATCTAATCTTTCTAGCTTCCTTAGTACTGTTTCATAGGCTTGTTGTGTTTGGTGCATGATCACTCCTTTATTAAATTATACCGTAATTATAGCACATCTTGTGGTAGATGTCAAGAGTTGTTTTGATTTTCTACTAGATATTGTGGTCGGGTTAGATTAACGAACGGACGACACCTAAGAGATAGATAGCCGTTAATCCTCCGTTGATAGCTATTAGGCTCCACTCGCGCCAGCGCCAACCTACCCAGCACCAACCTATACCAGCTAGGAAGCCTAGCCAAACGTTGATCGGGTATATATCGAACGCTGAGAAACTGGCACAGCCCAGTGCGCCTAAGGTGCTGAGCCACTTGGTCCATACCACCGCTGTGCTGTTATCAACTATCAATCTTTTCCTCCTGGATGTCTACAGCGTCGGTGTCTAGCCTTTCTTTGAGCACATCTAGTAGTTGGGCATATGATTCAGCCTGCCCTATATAATACTCTTCGGGGATGGTATAAGCGTATAATCTGCCTTTGACATTCTCTACACGCACCTTCTGTACCCGCTTATCCTGATCGTCGCGTGTAGGGCTTGCATCCGGGTCTAAGCCAGCTAATAAACGTTGTAGTTGCTCGCGGGTTTCTATGCCCAGCTTCCTAAGCACCGCACGCATCATCATTTCGTGGAATATGAACGCTATCAATATGCCTAGGCCGAATCCGATGAATATATCCATAGCACGCTCCTTTTCTAATATTTATAGGGGAGAGGGGTTTAGGAGCCCCCTCTTAGCTCGCGAACACAGTGTCGGCTTCTGCTTCTTTAGCTAGCTGATCAGCTAATGCGTTCAGTTTCACGCCGTTCTTCTTGGCTGTGTATCTCAGCGCTTGCTGGACATCAGTGTTGTCCACCATGAAGTTGATCGATTTTAGATATTGTACTGCTTGCCCTTTGGTCATCTCATCTGGTAGGGTTACAAGCTCTACTCCAGTGTGTCCGTTCTTAGCTAGTACTTTGATGCGCATCACGTCGTTACAGAAACGTACTTTAGTGCGCCCGTTGAATGTTGATACTCCTGCTACTCCATACTTTTTATCAGTTGCCATTTGCCTTACTCCTTGCCTTAGATTAAAATGGTGTGGAAGATTTTTTAATTTAAGGTCCAAAAAACTCTTCCGCTGGAAAAACTCGACCGTGTTTGTATAGACTGAATTGCATAAAGGTCTTTCCCCCTCAAAGGGCCTACATGTGTTCGCCACAGGTAGCATTCTGTCCAACGCTACAGTGTCTATTAGCATGCATGTCTATCACTATGACCTGCGGTAACCGAGTTTATTCGGAACTTCCATCCTGGAGACTCACACGCGACGTGCCTTGTACCCCTGTCTCCGGAGCCAGCTGACAGGCCAACTCCTTTGACTATAACTTATTATACTATCTTACTGCTACCTTGTCAACCATTATCTGTACCAAAGTTAGGTACGACCTGTATGGTCACTGCTTCCTGTTCGTCCAATGCTGACACGAACGAATCATCGTAGATTAGATCCTGCATTGATAAATCTATCATCTGCTCTACTTTGGCCATATCGTGCTTTTCACCCTGGTTGACGCAGGTCACTGTGAAGGTATACTTATACTCTCTCTGTGCCATTCTTCTCTGCTCCTTCCTCGATCCAAATCTGTAGTTCGTCTTTCTGTTCTGCTTCCCACTCTAGGGCCTGCTCTGAGATACCATACATATCGTCTAGCTCTTCGCCTATGACATCACGGATCTGATCGCCTTTTAGATCACCAATCTCGTAATAATCATCGACCCCATTCTCATAGTGTCCGCAGAATGCCATTCCGCCCTCGTAATAATACACATCGATGCCGTAGCCCAGTTGGTGCATAGCGTCATAGATGCCTGGTGCTGGACCCCACGCTGTGTCGAAGTCTATGTATAGTGCGCCGTCTTCTATGCGGTGATCGTATATCTGCGGTTCCCATTTAGTTCCCCAGTTAGCCACGCACCAATCATAGTCCCACTCACCGTTGGGATATGGCATTACGGTCTGGAACCAAGTGTTGTCATCACCCTTGATTAAATCTACTATCTCTTGTATCTTAGCAGGATCTTCATGTGTTATCACTGCGTTATTACTGCACCAATTTGGCATTTCGCTCTCCTAAAAAAAAGGGCCACTTCCCCATTATAGTTATTATACCATCTTTTGTCCAAAATGTCAACCATTATCTAACTCTTTTTTCTTGGCTTCCAGGATCTCTGCGTTCTTGTCCGAGATCATCTTAAGCAACGGATCTATGATCTCTGTATCTTCGAGAGTGTAATCGTAGTCATAATCCTCATAATACTCTAGATCCTTGAAGTCCATATCACCCCCGCCATCCTCTAGTATTTCTTTGGCTTCTGCTTCGCTGTCCGCTTCTACGGTCCAAGTCTCGTAATAGAGAGCCTTCTTGTAGAATGTGAATTTATATGTTTTATCAGACTTGGCCATAGAACGCCACCGTTTCTGCTAGATGCTTGGGAGTATTGAATCTATTACCACCCCTAGGGCCACGGAATCTCATCCTTAACTTACGGACACCCGCCCTCTTCAATATCGCTTTAACCTTACCCGCTAGCTCTAAGGGAACGCCTTTTATGATAGATGCCTCTTCTGGGTTACAGTTCCAGTGAGGGAGGATCCAGTGATCCTCCTTGGGCTGTGTCATAAAGATCTTAGATCTTAAGTCGTCTCTGGAAGCCTTCATTGTGCCACCCTCATAGCTTCTAGATATTCTGCTTCTTCTTGGCATTCCTTGAGGAACTCTGCCCAAGTGCCTGAAAATACCAAGTCACCGCGATCAGTATAGACTGTGACCACATCCTTATAGACATGATACTCGTATTCTTGTCCTAGGTTCTGTCCTAGCTCTGTGGATTCTAGATAGAAATCACCTGGCTTATCGCCTTTGAAATGTGATACCATCTGTGCGGCCAAGCAACCCATACCGTTAGCCACCTTAGATTCATCACCACTTAGACCATTTACCATCTTGAACGGTGCTAGGAATTCTGCTAGTTCTAAGCCGTGTCCTGCCATGTAGCCGTCATATTGACGATACATACAGACCACAGGAGTTGGTTCCGGATTGCTTGAAAAAACATAAGTTAGACTTCTTGTTCCCATCTTTCGCTCCTTAAATTAGTTTCTCAGTATGTATAATTATAGACTCAAAAGTCCAAAATGTCAACCAATATCTATATCATACTCATTAAAGATACGAACAAGTTATGGATAATATCTATAGTGGATAACAGGACATTCTTAGCCTTGTCCGGGTTACATATAGCCATACCTATTAAAATGCCTACTCCAAGCCTTATCATCGTTGCCTCCTTGTGTTTTTACCAAATAGCCTTAACCAAAGCCTAATCTTTAAAGTCTCCCACCATACCCTAGCATTAAGAATCATAACTGTCTCCTACTAGAGCGGCATCCTTCTCGTAGATAACCTGTTGCCCAAAGGGTGCTTCTGCGTCAGTGTTGCCTTTGATGATCCATAGCGTGTCGCAATAGTCTGGATCACCCCAACTACCGAACGGATAACCATCTGTGAACATTATGAACTTCTTAGGTTCTATATCGTTCTCTTTCATATAAGCCCAGTTCGCTTCAAAGTCTGTGCCACCACCACCTGTGACTTCATACTCCATGATGTCGTCATCCTGTGTAAAGGTAGCGTGATTATAGACTTCAGTATCAAAGCACCAAATGTCAATCTTATAGTCTTGATACTGATCCATGATGCCTTTGACTTCGCTCAAGAATGTCTTAGCGTCTTCGTCACCAATACTACCGCTCATATCCAATGCGATAGTGACATCAACGGTATCATCGTTCATCATACCTGGAAGCACGATGCCTGAGCTCATACCTTTACGGCTTGGGCGTGTAAATGAATAATCATTGCGGATCAAACTCTGGATGTTCATACGGAGCATCTCTCTCCAGTTCATCTTAGGCTCAGTCAAGTCCTTGATCATACGCTGGACGGCCGCAGGCACCTTACCCGCACCAGCCGCCGATGCTGACTGTATCATAGCCTCTTTGATCTCATCTTTGATCTGCTGGGCTTCTGCCTTGCTCATACCAGGCTTACCCTTGTCTTTCTCGCCTTCTTTGCCTTCACCACTGCCACTGCCTGTGTCTTCGTTGATATGCTCGTCAAGCGTTTCACCTAGCTCTTTGAGCAGGTCATCCATAGATATCTTCTCAGCCTTGTCATACAATATATCGTAGATCTCTTCCCAAGCCATACCGCGATACTGTGAATCTAAACAGATCTGCACCTCGTCGATGACGTCACCGATACGCTCGTCCGCTAAGATCTGATTGACAGCGTAATCCTGTGCGATATTGCAGAGCTGTCTATCTCTGCTACCAGCACGGCCAAAGTGATCAAAGACACAATGGAGTATCTCGTGTCCAAACAAGAATTCAAGTTTTTTAGTGGAAAGTTTCTCTACGAACTCGCGATTATAATAGAAGTTCCTACCGTTAGTCGCGGCAGTCGGGCACCAATCTGAAGCGTCAATGATCTTCATACGGGTCGCCATATTGCCAAAGAAAGGTGCTTTCAATAAAAGCCCTACTCTGGCTGTGGTTAATTTCTCTACTATTGGGTCCATATCTTCCGCTCCGTTTATCTAATTTATATGTATATTATAGACTCATTTGTCCAAAATGTCAAGACCTAAATAAGGGTGGGCAGGAACCCCTGAGAAAGCCCCTGCCCTGAATGCCATAGGGAGGTCTAGGTCTCCATGGCGCTCAAAACATATTTCCCGAAGCGACTATGGAACTCATCAAAGCTCTTCATCTTAGTCGCATCCAACGGTAAGTCGTAGTTAGTAAGGGCAGTCTTGGCACCCATAACCACTAGCTCAGTAGGGAAATTATCCATCATATAACGGAAGAAAGTATCAGCTTGATCGTCCCACTTGTCAGCTTTCTTGTCAGCACGGTCCTTGAGCTCATAGCATAGACCCACTGTCAATGAATACATAGCGGACACTTCTTTGACTTCAAGCGTCTTAACCTTGCCATCTAGGATGTCTGCTGGCTTAGGCATCTTGCCTGCTATCTTACGGTGAGCCATGAACTTGACAGCCAAGCCGTCACCGATAGCACCAGCGATAAGGTTCTGTAGGGTATCTAGATCCACATCATCGTCCTCTAACAGATCGCTCACGAATGTCCAACTACGCGGTGTCGCGAACGCTTTAGATGCTGACTTAGGATCAAAGTCATATAGGTCTTGTTTCGCGAAGCCTACATAACCAACCACATCTGGATGCACCTTGTTGAGCGTAGCCCAATCCTGCCAGTCCTCGAAATCAACCTTGGCTTCTAAGTGGATGAACCTGTTCGCCAAAGGTGCTGGCATACGATATGTCACACCCTTGTCACCATCACGGTTACCAGCCGCTACCAAATCAACACCTTCTGGTAGATTGTAGGTGCCTACCTTACGGTTAAGGATAAGCTGGTATGCCGCCGCCTGTACCGCTGGGGGTGCTGAGTTCAGCTCATCTAAGAATATGATAGCCCGGCTATCTGGATCAGTAGGTAGTTCTGCTGGGGGTGCCCAAACCATAGCACCTTGGTCCGCATTGTAGTAGGGGATGCCTTTGATGTCTGTAGGCTCCCATAGGGCTAATCGAACATCAATGACCTCACGGTCCATCTCTGCGCCAATCTGGCTGACGATGTCTGACTTACCTATACCTGGGGGGCCCCACAAGAACACTGGGCGTCGTTTCTGGATAGCCTTACGGATCGCTTTCTTAGCACCGTTGGGGCCGACTTGTCTTATGCTGGTATCACTCATTTTCTAGACCTTTCATTTAGTTTCTCAGTATGTATAATTATAGACCCAAAAAGGGGTTTTGTCAACCCCTAATTAGACGCAGTCATATACCTCTTGGCGTGGCGCAGAATAGCTAGGCAATCTGCGGATCCAATGCTCATTATCAGTGTGGATCTCGTTCCACTCCAATTTCACATTCATTTTCTTGCAGGCTTCGTATAAAACACCAAAGTCACAGTCTTCTTCTAGGTATATATTATGCTGATCTTGGTATGAATACGATGAAATCTCACCATCGATGCCCAAGAGTTTAACGAAGCTCTTAGGTACTTCGAACCAACCGTGACCTGGGTCAGTGTGGTAATTCGCTTTGAAATAAGTTAATTCTAACATTTTACGCTCCTAAATTATCATTACAAAAAACATTATAGACTCTTTTTTCCAAACTGTCAACCAAAAAGAAAGGGTATCCTAAGATACCCTTCCTACCTATATTGTCACCTACCGGGAGCGAATCGGTTAGTGACTGAGGTTCTGTTACAGAGTGATACCCATTGATTTAGCTTTATAACCTAAAGCAACGATCTCTCTTGATGGTTTACCTAATACATATTCTGTTACCTTAACGCCATTACCTGCAACTCGTTTTTGAGTGTATACAGCCCAACCTGCGTTACGGATACGGAATACTTCAGTACCTAAGTTGCCAACACCCATTTTCTTTGCTTTAGATGATGTCAATGCCGCACCATTGTAAAGAGCGTTGAATACTTTATATGTCTTAGTTTTTTTGTTTAATAATTTCATTTATAAATGCCTTTCAAAAGTTTTAAGTAGAAACAGTGATGTCACTCACTATATATAACATTATACAGCCGTTATTGACCCAAGTCAACGTCTGTATCCTCCAAAACAGGCTCTATTTCATCAGCCTGTTGCTCTTTGATCAATCTAGCTAGTTCATCTTCAGCCTTCTTGATCTTAGATTTCTTCTTACGCTCATCACGCTTGTGACCATTACAGTAGGCCTGTGATAAGTCGTCCACCTTGGCACCACATCTGTGGAAGGGGTAGTCGTCCCCCTCCAGCCAGTGGCATCCTAGTTCTTTGGTGTCGGCTATGAATATAGCGTCCACCTGTGCGTCCGTTAATCGTGATGCCATATTATTGCCCCCTTTTCATAACAGTTACTTCAGCCATCTTCTGCCAGTTACCTTCGAAGCTCTTGCGAAGATCAGCCACCTTAAGAACAGTCCTCAACGATAGTTCTCTCATCCTAGCACGGTTCTCTTCGATAAATGCTACTATTTCTTCAGCTACCCCGTCCGCGAATCTGTATGAATCTAACATACCGTCTTTCACGATCTGCTTGATCCTCAATACTTTTTCACGATCCGTGTCCATTTGCAGATCCACATAGTGACAACGGCTTTCTAGTGCCGCTAAGTGATCCTGTAGTTTCTTAGAGCGGACGTTCTCGAACTTGATGTTAGTGATAAAGATAGCGCCTGCGGAGAACTCAAATCTGCTGGGTATGCCTTCTTTCCTTAACAGCGAACTGTCAGTGTTCCATGATATATAACGCTTGGTAGATGAATCTAGTGCCGCTTTCAATATGTTAAGGGCGATGTCATCTAACAGCACAGAATCGCAGTCATCGAACACCACTACGTTACCCTTGTCTGAAAACTCATATAATTTAGAGTATAGCCCCAAAGCACTCATAGCACCTTTGACGACTTCATACTTAGGTTTGCGGTTAGCCAAGGTGTTGAACATATCATTCTTGTTTAATACACCCTCTACACCAAACGATTTACCAACGCCCGGAGGCCCTGTTACGATCATAGCTCTAACGTTACCCTCTTTGACAGCCTGTGTCATGTCGTTCAATATATTAAAGCGTGATCTCATACGCTCCACGATCTCTTCATCACTTTCGTGGGCTACTAGCTCATCTGACACCTTCATCTGCTCAAAACTGCCATCACGTGCTGGCGCCTTCGGAGCATCGCCTACCGCTGTGACATATGATGTCTTAGCGTCGCAATTGATACGTATCTTCCTAGCTGGTATGCCTGAATTAGCAGGTTGGATTGAAGCACCGTCGACGGTAACGAAACCGCCGAACTTGCCCTGTTTGAATGGCGCTACTAGTTTAAATCTATATCCCGCCATGGATGTCTCAACACCGCGGATCTTGTAGCTACCCTGTTTTATCTCTATGATTCTTGACATTCTCGCTCCTAAAATTAATTAAGTATCATAATATTAACATCTCTGGGGCCGGTTGTCAACCCCTAATTTGCAAAAACTTAAAAAAACCAGCTAGCACGCTTTTACACGTGCCAGCTCGCTTATAGTACTATTAGTCCTCCGTCCAGTAGCTGTAGCCCTCCTCACCAGCTAATGCAAATTGTTTAAACTCGTCCCACGCAAACTCAACATTGTCGTCTGCTTCGTCCCATATAAGTATGCCCTCGCATCTAGCACGTTCTCTGCCTTTGCTTAGCGTAACCGTCACAGTGTTGCCGCTACAGCTATTACCGTCCTTCCAACCGTTATAGTAGCCACAATGCTGTACATCTTCTACTTTTACTTTTTGCTTTACATAAATCGCCATATACGCTCCTAAGTTATTATCACAGTGACTATTATAGGCTATCTCAGCCAAAATGTCAACCATTATATAGGCCAAATTTGGTTTGGTTAGTATTTTGGCTTCGTCTAGTGAATTTGGAGGTGTTTTAAGAAAGAATCTCGGGGGAGCGGGGATACTTTATATATATGGGGCTTATTTTGGCTCTGGACCGCAGGTATCGACCACCACAGCGAATAGCTCATCATCACTGAGGCACCAATATGGGTCGCCAGCGCTAGCTCCTGGGGTGAGCCTAGCTGTGTTCCCTTCTATCCGCTCCAATTCTTCCCGTGTGAGAGTCTCTAGGTAGATCGTGCGCTTTTCTTCTGCTGTTAAACCAGTGAATGCATCCTTTAAGCCACTCTCGTCAGCTACAGCTACATTTATACCTATCAGTGTCTCA
>Ga0222714_10006839_pt1 | contig 10560 bp, 7 predicted proteins | sample C33_3DmetaG_FD_165048 | JGI IMG/M metagenome (GOLD analysis project Ga0222714, IMG submission 165048) | Estuarine water microbial communities from San Francisco Bay, California, United States - C33_3D | ecosystem: Environmental > Aquatic > Marine > Unclassified | place: USA: California... | reverse complement strand
ACCAGCAAAAAGCAGTGATCACTTTCGCGGATATCTGATCTCCATCGCATAAAATCAGAGCCGTCACCTTCTCTGACAGAGGTGGCGGCCTTTCAGTTCTGCGATTGGCCCGTCCCTTGCTATCTACACAATTGTCACCTTGCTTCGCGGGGTGGCTTCACGGTGGCAAGGCAACCGGAAGTCCCGGTGTCTGCAGGTTGAAATGTCGGTTAAGAAGTGTGCGCAACGACATGCCAGCAGCCTTGCCGCCGTTCTCTATTTCCGCGGTGCCTTGTCAGCCAGCTCCACACCCTTATTTGTCTCCATGAAATAGTTAGCGGACCAGTCCGTCGAGAACATCACCGCCAGATTCTCATCACTGTCATAAACCAGCTTCGATCCCGAAGGTAGACTCAGTTTCTCGATCTCTTCGCCCACCATCCCCTCGGGTAGCCATCGAATGACGTTCCAAGGCGCTTGTTCCAGACGGGATTCCGCCCCGTATTCGCTCTCCAAACGGTATTGCACCACCTCGAACTGCAGCGGCCCCACCGCTCCCAGCAACGGCACCTTCACTAGTGAATCCTTCAATTGAAAGACTTGGATCACACCTTCCTGCAACAACTGCTCCAAGCCCTGCCGAAACTGCTTGTACTTCGCCGGCGTCGGGTTATGCAGATAGGCAAAACTCTCTGGGGTGAATCGCGGGATTTCCTTGTAGTTGATCTCGGCATCCGTCGTCAGTGTATCGCCAATACCGAAATCCGAGAGGCCTACGAGCCCAATCACATCACCAGGATAAGCCTCATCCACCGTCTCACGATCTTGCCCGAACAACTTGTGCGAACTGGACAACCGCACCTTCTTGCCCGTGCGCGGATGATTCACCGTCATGTCGCGCTCGAACTTGCCGGAACACACCCGGATAAACGCGATGCGATCCCGATGCTTCGGATCCATGTTCGCCTGGATCTTGAAAATGAACCCGGAGAAAGTCGGGCTCTCCGGCGAAATATGCACCCCCGCCATGACACGCGGCTTGGGTGCGGGCGCATACTTCAAGAAACCATCTAGCATCAGCTGCACCCCGAAGTTATTCGCGGCACTCCCGAAAAACACCGGCGTCGTCTTGCCATCCAGAACCGACTGCACATCAAATTCCTCACCGGCGATGTCCAACATCTCCAGCTCTTCACTCACCTGTGCGTAAGTCTGCTCATCCAAGCGCGCCTTGATCTTCGGGTCCGAGATGTCACTCACGCTCACCGGAGCACGGAAAGCTCCACCGACCGTACGCTCGAAAAGATGCATCTGCTTCGTATGCCGGTCATACACACCCTTGAAATCGCCCAAGGTGCCCACCGGCCAATTCACCGGAAACGCACCCAACCCCAGCACCTTCTCCAACTCATCCAGCAGCTTCAACGGCTGGATCATCGGACGATCGCACTTGTTCATGAACGTGAAGATCGGTACTCCACGTTGCGCGCAGACCTCGAATAGCTTGCGCGTCTGGGACTCGATACCCTTCGCAGCATCAATCACCATGATGACCGCATCCACCGCCGTCAGCACGCGGTAAGTGTCCTCGGAGAAATCCTTATGACCAGGAGTATCCAGCAGATTGATACGGAACCCGTCGTAGTCGAACTGCAACACAGTGGAACTCACGGAGATACCACGCTTCCGCTCAAGCTCCATCCAGTCCGAAGCCGTAGAACGCTGGCTCTTTCGCGCCGTCACGGACCCCGCCAACTGCACAGCACCACCATAGAGCAGCAACTTTTCAGTCAGCGTCGTCTTACCTGCATCCGGATGCGAGATGATCGCAAACGTCCGGCGCTTGGAAATTTCATTAGCTAAGTCCACAAGGGGGCGCACGCTAGCAAACCCATGCGCCGGAACAAGAACGAAGTTCAAGGCGAACAGGAATCAAACGCTCGAATCTTCTTCGACCGGTTGAAATACCGCAGCAGCACGCTAGCTTTATTCATGAACGCAACAGATGAAAACGTAATGGCACAGGTTTCGTTCCAAGAACGGGAACTGCGAGAAATGCTGAGAACCCTCGAACAGGTTCAGGAACAGGATAATGCGGAGAGCAAGGTAAGATTCCTACGCGTGCTAGCCAGTCAGGCTCAGGCATATGCGAAACGCATCGAGTCCGAAGGATAACTCCCGCAATATCGCTCAGGACTTTGCTTATCTGGTATCAGTCGGGGCGACCGATCAGATTGGTTCGACATCCACCGACACCTTGACCTCATGCTCACCACCGCCGGTGATGATGCCACCCACCGGGCTGACGTCATTGAAGTCACGTCCGTATGCCACCGTGATATGCTCCTCACCCGGCATCAGGTTGTTCGTCGGATCAAAATCCACCCAACCCAGTTCCGGGCAATACACCGCAAACCACGCATGGGAAGCATCCGCTCCAACCAAGCGCGGCTTGCCTTCCGGCGGTTTGGTGCGCAGATAGCCACTCACATAGCGGGCTGGCAGCCCCATGGAGCGCAGGCAGGCAATACCCAGGTGCGCGAAGTCCTGACAAACGCCCCGCCGTTTCTCCAATACCTCCTCCATCGGCGTAGAGACGATGGTCGCCTTCGGATCGTATTTAAAATCCTTGTAGATGCGCTCATTAAGATCTAGCACGCACTCGAGCAAGGGCGTGTTCTTGGCGAAACTCTCTCGCGCATAATCTGCCAATTCTGGATTCGCTCTTACCAGCAGAGAGTCAAAAACGAACTGATATGGGTCCACCACATCCGGAGAGACAGGATCGCGAAATTCCTCTACCGCCCGCTCCCAAGGAGCCGACAGCGCGGGTGCAGGTGGCATTTCCAAGCGGACATTGACGATACTCTCCGCGACCACCTCCATATCCCGATGCAATTCCTGCAGGGTAAAAAAACAGACACTGTTACCGAAGTAATCCGTGCGGATACGGCGGATAGCCGGCTCCGGCAGGATATTCATGGCGAACTGTTCACGTACCTGACAAGAGGTCGCCCGGGGCTCCAGCCGTACCACATGATGCGACACCGCTACCGGTTCGGCGTATTCGTAAGCGGTCCGGTGCGTCACTTTGAATCTCATGACCGCCTCCCTACTCCTCCAGCACGGGCAATCCGTGAGTGGGCAAAATAGCTTACTGCGATCGCTTCAGATATCCTTGGTAAAACTTCCAACACATCGGTCAAAAGCTGAGCGACTTCTCCTTCGCCCCAGGCGGACTCCAGTTCGGCCAGTTGCGCCGGATCCATCAATCTCACCCGGGTGCTGCATTCCAGCAACAACCGCTCACCCGGGCTAAGCTGCGCACTCTGCTGCTCGAACGGCAACCTGTCGAAATGCTTCTGCAACTGGCTCAACTGGAAAATCAGCGATCGTGGATTCGTATCGTCCAAGATCAAGAGATCGAACACTGCCGCGATATGCGGCAAGAGGTTGTAGCGGGAGCGGTAGGTGATGGTGCTATCCGCCACCTCAAGCACTGCTTCCAGCACACTAGGATTATCCGCATCATCAGACTGCAGGACGTTCCGCAACAACGTGCAAAGATATATCGCCCGTTCGATTCGCAGACCGATATCGATGAATCGCCAACCCTGGGCCTTCGTCATGTTCTCCCGGGCCAACCCATTGAAAGCCGCCAAGCCCAGAACCGTCTGGTTCAGCACCCCAATGGCATCACCAGCCAGCACCACCGGAGCCGTCGTAGGCAAAGTGAGCCGGTCATCCAACTCGCTCAATACGCGCCAAACATCATTCGAGGTGCGATCCCGCAACATCGTCGCCAGTCGCTGCAGATGATCCGCGATCCCGCGCAGACTTCCCGGGCGTTTGGCATCAAAGATGGCCGCTAGCAGATCAGCTTCCAATGCTTCCGCCGTCAGCTTCGTTTCCGAAGTAGGTGCCTGCAATTGCCCCTGCTCAATCAAAGTGTTCAGCACCGGCATCAACACGGGTAATGTGCTGCCCGTGCTTTCCGGGTTAAATCGATTCAAGGCACTGCGCAAAAGACGCGCAGAAGAATCTGCCCGCTCGCAATAGCGCCCCAACCAGAAAAAGTTATCTGCCAGACGGCTTGGCAGGTTGTTCCCCACTCGCCGCAATTCTACTTCCTGCCCCACAGTGTGCAGCAAAGAAACCCCATCAACCGGCTGTTCAGACAGCACCCACGCATCCTTGCTGCTCCCGCCCTTCTGCATTGTCACAAAGCGGCGTTCCAGACCTGAAGCCACACGCACCAGACCACCCGGCATCACCTTGTAGCCACTTTCAGTCGCCACCAAGTATACCCGCAAAGTCACCGGGCTCGGCTCGAGCCGTTCACCATTCCACACCGGAGCGGTGGATAGCTGCACTCGTTCCTGAGCCACGAACAGATGCGGCTGGATGGCTATACGACGGCGCAATTCAGCGCGCTCTGAATCCGTCATGCCTCGCTCCGGATTGGTCCCTTTCAAATGGCTGCGGAAAGCCGGCTTTATGAACAATCTATCCATGTTCTGCAGCACATAATCTTCGGCTTTCTTCTGACCACACCACCATGTCGCCACGGAAGGCATCTTAAGATCTTCACCGAGCACATGACGGCATAATCCCGGCAGAAAAGCCATGAAAGCCGGGCTTTGTAGCAAACCACTGCCCAGCGAGTTGGCCACCGCGACATTGCCCGCCCGGAAGGCCTCGGCCAAACCGGGCACACCCAGCATGGAATCGCTTCGCAACTCCAGCGGGTCGCAAAAATCATCATCCACACGGCGCAGGATCACATCTACCGGCTCGAGACCGCTCAGCGTCTTCAAAAACACCCGGTTGTCCCGCACCGTTAGATCCTGCCCCTCTACCATGGAATAACCCAGATAACGCGCCAAGTAGCCTTGCTCGAAGTAAGTCTCGTTGTACGGTCCCGGAGTCAGCAGCACCACTCGCGGATTATCGGTGCGGCGTGACGCCAGTTGTGCCAGCGAAGTCTGGAGTTCCCGGAAGAATCCCGCCAACCGTTGCACCTGACAGTCACGAAATGATTCAGGTAATACGCGAGAAGTCACCAACCGGTTCGCCAGTGCATAACCTGCGCCTGTAGGAATCTGGGTACGATCGGAAATCACCCACCAACGGCCATCCGGTGAACGCGCCAAATCTGCGGCGTAGAGATGGAGGAAGGTATCGTGGGGCGGATGCACTCCGTGACAAGGCCGCAAGAAATCCGGCTGGGCGAAAACAAGCGCAGGCGGCAACCACCCGGAGCGGATCAGCTCTTGCTGACCGTAGCAATCACCCAGAATCTGATTGATGAGGGTAGCACGTTGGATCAGCGCCGTCTCCATTCCCCGCCATTCTTCCGAGGAGATCATGAATGGCACCGAATCCAGCTGCCAGGGACGCTCCATGCCGCGGTTATCACCATAGACATTGTAGGTGATACCTTGTTCATGAACGATGCGCCGGGCCACATCATACCGGTGCTTCAGGTCAAACCGGCCCAATCGTGTCAGATCGCCAATCAATCCGGTATACTGCGGGCGCATGGTCCCGTCAGGCGACAACAGCTCGTCGTAGCCCTTGATAGACTGCCGGTATTGCTCCAGCAGCCAAGGCTCAGCCGTCGGCCGGTTTGATTTGAGCAAGTCGCTCATGTCGCGCGAGCTTTTAGCTCACTCAAGGCACGCTGCCAACTACGATGTCTTTACTTTTTTAGACATCCCTCAGATCCAAAGTGAAGGGATGCTCCGGATCTACCGGCACCGGCTTGCACTTTAACTTGCCCGGCGTGTGGCCGATGCGGAAAAAGCGCGCCAACCGGCGGCTCTCCGCTTCATACGCATTCACCGGGAAAGTCGTGTAACTACGACCACCCGGATGCACCACATTATAGCTGCATCCGCCCAAAGAGCGCTCGCTCCATGAGTCCACCACATCGAAGATAAGTGGGCTATGGACCGGGATGGTCGGTTGCAGACATGACTCCGGCTGCCAGGCGCGATATCTCACCCCGGTCACAAACTCCCCATTGGTCCCAGTAGGGTGCAACGGCATTTGATATCCGTTCACGGTGATCTTGTGCCGTTTATCGATCGCCCCCTGCACCTTCACCTGCATGCGTTCCAGAGACGAATCCACATAGCGCACTGTGCCACCGGCTCCCGGCTCTTCACCGAGCACATGCCAAGGCTCAAGCGCATGGCGCAGTTCGATATGCAATCCTCGAGTATCATAATCACCTGCGAACGGGAAACGAAACTCGAAGTGAGGCGCGAACCACTCCGGTTGCATAGGATAACCATGATCTTGCAGGTCACGCACCACGTCTTCCATATCCTGCCAGACAAAGTGCGGCATCATCCAGCGGTCATGGATGTCTGTGCCCCAGCGGACCAGAGGTTTCGTATACGGCTGCTTCCAGAAACGGCTCACCAATGAGCGCAACAGCAAGTGCTGCGTCAAACTCATCTCGGAGTGCGGCGGCATCTCAAAGGCGCGCATCTCCAGTAAGCCAAGTCGTCCGGTGCTGCTCTCGGGGGCATACAGTTTGTCGATGCAGAATTCCGCCCGATGCGTATTGCCTGTGGCATCGATCAACAGGTTGCGGAACAGACGGTCCACCAGCCAGGGCGGTATCCAGCCCTTATCAGGTATCTGCTTGAACGCCAACTCCAGCTCATAGAGCGAGTCATGACGTGCCTCATCGATACGCGGACTCTGACTGGTCGGCCCCAAGAACATGCCGCTGAACATGAAGGAGAGCGACGGGTGATTCTGCCAATAGGAGACCAGGCTCCGCAGCATGTCAGGGCGACGCAATAACGGACTGTCTGCCGGCGTGGAACCGCCGATGATGATGTGATTACCACCACCAGTTCCGGTGTGCTTGCCATCCACCATGAACTTCTCAGTGCCCAAGCGTGATAACCGGGCTTCTTCATATAGCACCTTGGTGCGATCCACCAATTCCTCCCAAGTGGAGGACGGATGCAGATTCACCTCAATGACCCCCGGGTCAGGCGTCACTTTCAGCACATGCAAGCGAGAATCAAACGGCGGCGTATACCCCTCGATAACAACCGGTGTTTGCAGATGCTCAGCCGTCTCTTCAATCGCCGCGATAAGCTCCAGATAATCCTCCAACACTTCCACGGGCGGCATGAACACATGCAGTTTGCCATTGCGTGGCTCCACGCAGAGCGCGGTGCGCACGATCCAAGAAGCCGACTCCTGTTGCTCAGGACGCTTCTCTACTTCTTCCGGTGAATCCAGATGCGGTTTGGTGAACGGAATCGCCTGTCCACCCGGGCCAAAGCCACTGTGACCAGCTCCCATTCCGCCTGGCTCAGCGCTACCACCCTGAAAACGCTGTGGTTCGCGGGCCACGCGCGGCGGCAAAGGTGGGCGCGGCACAAGCGGATCCAGCTCGTTGACAAACGGATAATCCGATTTTTTGACCCACGGCAAAGAATCCAGCCGCAACCGGAAACCCATCGGTGAATCACCGGGCAAAAGGTACATCCGGTCCGAACGCATGAACCAAGGACCACTGGCCCAAAAAGGCTTGTTTCCATCCCACTTGCGCTGGATCGGCATCATGTGCCCCACCACACTGTCCAACCCTTGCTCAAACACTTTGGCCAACCGCTCGCGTTCCTGAGGATCGCTTAAGCGCGATTTGTGAGGGTCCACATTCGAGGGCAACCTGCGCTCCTTCCACAAGTAATAGAAAGCATCCTCATAACCCGGCAGAATCCACTCCGGACTGATCGCCAAACGCGAGGCCAGAGCTTGGATGAACTGCTCTGAATCTTTCGTATTGTGACCGTAATCTTTGTCTTCTTTGGCGATGAGTTCACGGTTCTCCCAGATAGCCACACCGTCTTTGCGCCAGTAACAGGCGAACGCCCAGCGGGGCAGTTGCTCTCCCGGATACCACTTGCCTTGCCCATAGTGCATCAAAGCACCAGGTGCCCAACGTTTCTGCAAACGATTGATGAGTTCATCCGCCCGCTTGCGCTTTGTTGGTCCCAATGCCGTAGAATTCCACTCGGCTCCATCATAATCGTCGATGGAAACGAATGTAGGCTCGCCACCCATCGTGAGTCGCACGTCATGCTTAGCCAACTCACTGTCCACCTGATGGCCGAGCCGTTCGATCTCCGCCCACTGTTCTGGAGTATATGGCAGGGTAACACGCGGCGTTTCCGCGATCCGCGTCACCTTCATGTCGAAACTGAACTCGCATTCAGAATCATCCACTGCGCCGGTGATAGGTGCGGCACTGGAAGGATCCGGCGCCGCGGCCAATGGGATATGTCCTTCACCCGCCAGCAAACCGCTCGTCGGATCAAGACCGATCCAGCCAGCCCCCGGCAAATAGACCTCGCACCAAGCGTGCAAGTCCGTGAAATCTTTCTCCGCACCGCTCGGACCATCCAGCGATTTCACATCTGCTGTTAGCTGGATGAGGTAGCCGCTGACAAAGCGTGACGCCAAGCCGCAATGACGCAGCAACTGGCACATCAACCACGCCGAATCACGGCATGAACCGCTAAGCGTCGCGAGCGTTTCTTCTGGTGATTGCACCCCCGGCTCCATGCGGATGAGGTAGCTGATGTCCTTCCAAAGCTTTTGATTCAGCGCCACCAAGAAATCGATCGTCCGCTGGCGCTTATCATTGGGATCCTCCTCTTCCACTTTCCCTAACTCTGGAAAGGCACTGTGATGATGGATATCCACACTGCGTTCCGATTGAGGCACTGCGGGAGCAGTGCCATCCATGAACGCCAGATGCTCTTCACCGATGATCTCCTTGCGTACTGTCTCGAGGTAAGCGAGAAACTTTGGCGTCAGCCCGCATTTCAACTGAAATGGCTCCAGCTCGTGATCCAGTGCGGAATCATAATGGAAGGGAAACTTCTCCGCATGCGGCTCCAAAAAGAAATCGAACGGATTCAGCACCGACATCTCGGCCACCAGATCCACTTCCACAAGGAATTCACGGGTCGGCTGCTCGAAGACGGCGCGGGCCAGATAATTCGCCTGCGGATCCTGCTGCCAGTTCAAGAAGTGCTCGCCCGGCTGGATCTTAAGCGAATACCCCAAGATACGCGTCCGCGCATGCGGAGCTGGACGCAAACGGATGACCTGCGGCCCAAGCTTCACCAAGCGGTCATACTTGTAGTGAGTGCGATGATGTAGTGCGACGTGGATTGCCATATTCGGCTTTGCGAGAGTGCGTATTGGCTGGAAGCCAAAAGATTAATTATTGGTGTCTTGGGCGAAGATGAGAGGCGTGCCGCCCTCCATCAACGTTCTCTTAGTTCAGTTAAACCTCAAAAGCAACGTTACCCGTTCTATTTCGTCATCAGTCCAGCCATTCTCAATGGCTCTTTTTCTGACCAACTGCTCAAATCTTGCCGGAAAATTTGCGTCCTGCACAGACTTGCATCGGTTACATCGGCGCAAAATTTTAATAACAGCTTCGCGCGCCGCGGATTACGCCTCAAGGAATGGCCATCCGTCCATACGTATATCTCCCGATTCAACGCGGTTTCAGGCAATGCATTTCCTGTCCGCATTTCGCCCATCCTGCGGCTTTTTATACAGGCCACTTTGAAGCCATCTTGGGAATCCGAGCAAATACCCCACCCAGAATCACCTAAGCCCATCACAACCAAGTAGTAACATATCCCGTGCCAACTTGTTGAAGTCCTCCTTTTACCCGCCACCCAGCCTCCTTGGAGATAGCCTACCCTAACCGATCCACTTGGTCAGCAAGGGTGCCACCGCTAAAGCTGGCAGATAATCCGCCAGCGGCACTTTCCGCACTCCATAGATCACCAAGGGCAGGCACATCATCAGTAATCCGCCCGTGGCATTGAGCGAATTGATCATCGCCGGCTCCAGTTGCCCCGCCAGCAACTTCGCCAGCAACGTGAGCGTCCCCTGATACGCAATGACCGGGATCACCGCCAGCATCACCCCCCAGCCAAACACCGAAGCGAAACTCAACGTGGCCAATCCATCCAGCGCCCCCTTGAGTGCGAGTGTCTTATACTCGTCCGTCATCCCATCCTGAATGGAACCAAGAATCGCCAGCGGTCCCACGCAAAACAGCAGGGTGCAAGTGATGAACCCCTCCGCGACTGGTTGCTTCACCCCACCCTGCGCCTTGGCAAAGCGCTCACTCGCATACTCGCCCAGCTTTCCTAAGCGTTTCTGGATGCCCAGCAACTTCCCGATGATATTCCCTAGGATCAAGGCGACCATCATGATGCCCACCTGTTTCACAATCTGGCCAAATGACCCGCCCACCCCCGACCAGATCATGTGCGCCGCCGCCACAAACGTGAAGATGACCAGGAGCGCCTTGATATTGTTCTGCGCATCCGTGCTCAACTGCTTCTTGGCCAGCAACCCGATGATGCCACCCAGCAGAATCGCCACCGCATTGATCACCGTACCCAGTCCAGTCATAAAAAGAGTGCGCCCACTCAATCACTCAATCCTCCCGATTCCAAGCCAATCCTATGCGGAAGCACGTAGCACCGGGCTGCCGCGCTTCCAGCCGACAGTAAG
>Ga0222714_10006838_pt1 | contig 10560 bp, 6 predicted proteins | sample C33_3DmetaG_FD_165048 | JGI IMG/M metagenome (GOLD analysis project Ga0222714, IMG submission 165048) | Estuarine water microbial communities from San Francisco Bay, California, United States - C33_3D | ecosystem: Environmental > Aquatic > Marine > Unclassified | place: USA: California... | reverse complement strand
TCATGTTTACGGGTGTTGAGAAAAGGGGAGAGGAAGTCCCCCTTAGTGATTTAACTCAGGCAGAAATGGAAGCCCGATATAGAGAACAAAGACAGAAAACCATTGGGCGAAGCTCAAGAGGATCTCTTGAAACAGTCGGAACAGGGAGAAGAGCTGCCCAAATTGAACAAGAAAATTTAAAAAAAGCGATTCAAAAAGCAAGACCCGGTGAGCAGGTTGTGTTTAAGAATGTCCCTGACGCGCACAAAAAAGAAACAGGGGCAAATGTAAGAAATCCCCTTATGATGGCCATTGAATCCTCATCAGATGAAGAAGATGAAGAAGAAGAATCTGATCCGGCAGCAGGGGTCGGGCTTGCACTGATGGATGAGGGAGTGAGAATTGCTGCAGGGCAGCCACCGGAGTCAGATCCTACTAACATAGTGGGAGTAAATAGTATGCAAAAATTACTAGACGATGGAACTATAACTATATCGTTTGACTGGGGGCGCTTGGAGGTCCAGGGGGCGTTAAAATATAAAGGTGAGAGACCTTTCCCCTATTTACGCCAGCTCCCGAAACAAAGTATATTTTATTGCTTTCCTGGTAGAGTATATCATACCCTAGTAGAACTACCTTGTTTTAGTCCAACTGACTTACATTTAATTAATCGCGTGTACAAATTCCTCCCAGCAAATACAGAAGTGCTGGTTGTGGATCCGGTTTCAGAGCTCGAGGATGCTAATGGAAGATTACGCGTTATATCTGTATATGATCAGAAGAAATTATTTACTAAAGTAGCGAATATATTGGTAGATGGTGAGCCATACATTATCCCAATTGTAATTTTTGATGCAGAAGATCGAGTAGAATGTTTATTAGCCGATGGGGGTAGATTTGCATTTAGTGATAAAAGAATAAATAGAGCTTTAAAGGGATTTAATCCATATCCTACTTCATTACATGGAGACATCGTAGAAATATCGAGTCTGAGAAAATTATTTTCATTTTTCGATCTACTATATAAAGTTCTTGAAAATTATAATAGTTTTGCAGGAGGGTGGGTCAGGGGAGCGATTATAGAGATGCAAATTTTTCATTTAGAAAGATTCATTAAAGAATTAAGTAGTCTGTCAAATACAGATCCAGGTCTTGCGTCTAAACTATCTTCATTAATTAAAATATTACAAGAAATATTACAAGAAATGTTGGAAAAATTTCAAGCTGAAATGTCTTCTTTCGCCGATGAGGGCATCCAGCGCATATCGAACACTGACCATACTGACGATTTAGATCCCCTATCACAATTGGCCAATAGGGCGAAGGCGGAGGTCACTGAATTACAATTAAAAACAGACAAAGATATTGATGAGATATTCAATGCACATCGACCCTTTTTTTATCGTACACTAGAGCAGGAGGATTATGATTATACACGTGGCGATATGGTTAAATTTAGTCAGTAAAAATTGGAGTCTCTTGGCGATACTGGGCGCGGAGGGTTGGAAAATTGGGTTGGAATGGTCCATGGAATGGTCTATGCATCGCCTTCCTCCTCCTCCCCCATCGCCCTCGACCTAGCAGATGTATTCTGCCGTACACAGCGTAGCGAAGGAATAGCTCAAATACATACATACAGTATTAAAGATGTAATGCCTGCCACCCCCGAAGATATAAAAAGGGCAGCAGAATCCGTACATTATATTCCTGGTAATAAAGTTTATTACAAAGGATCTAAAGGAGAATTTTTAGCTGAATTTGTAAGATATGATAATTCTAATGAATTTAAATGTGTCATTAATCCAGATCGTAAATACAAAGAAGAACAAAGTATCCCCTCCACCGTCATCTTTACGGTCAGTAAAAAAAATCTCCGCCGAGCAACACCTTACGTGGCGTAGCAAGGAGTTAATCTTAAAATATACGATGAAATAATCAAAATTGGATCAAGAGTTCTTTAAAAATGTATATATATGCGTTCATTAAACAAATTATAATTAAATACAGCTATATCTTAAAATTAATAATAATTCATAACAAATTGAATTTTTTTCACAGGTAGATTATGAAAGTATTCTTTTACGGTATTATATGTAGTTGGTTTCTTATTATTAAGATAAGATTTATGAATATCATTTAATAGTGGTTTTAAAGCATAATCTACATCCTTCTTATCCATATTCTTATAAACAAATACCCGTTGATATGATATGAATAGTTTATTAACTATTGATCTAAATTTATCGCGATATTCATCAAATGAATATCTATCTTCTGGGAAATATTTAAAATATTCTTTTAGATTCCCATTCTTCCTCAAAGACAAATATCCCATACACTTATTATTTGTATTTACTTTTAGATCTTCAATAAATTTATAAGATGGATTAATCCATTTATATCTCAGATTGTTTTCAAAATCTTTTATAGTAAAACCCTTAAGATGATAATTATTCTCAAAATGAAACAGTTTATCTAAATCATCATAATTAGTAGTTTTGAATTGTCGTACAAATGTAAAACCTAGATCTTTAAATCCATTCGTTTCACAAATTTTATGGACAACTTCTCTACATTTAAGTAAAGAAACATTTTCGGAACCCTTATGAATTTCTACAAGAATTAGTTCATTTTTGTAAACTGGAGTAACAATACGATTATTAACGTGTCTTAGAACAAATGAATAATTGAGTTCTTTATCCATAAAATCTGTTAGGATTTTATCACAGTCTTGGAGCATTTCAAGAAAAGATTTCTTATTATCCCATTTATTTTTTAAACCGATTGAACTTCTAGTAGAATAATTCCATTGATCAGTATGATAATACATATTTATCATTGTTCCCTCAACTAATTCCTGAATAACAAGATGATCATTTATTTCTCCATTAAAAAATTCATCTGTTGAACATTCGAGTGACTTAACCGGAGGAACTACTAGGATAGAATTATCTGTTGGATTAATAATTAGACCTCGACAGAACTTTTTCCAAGATTTGTGATCATCTCTATTTTTATCTTTCATAATCAGAGAATTCTCTTTAGAATATTTCCTATAAATAATCCCATTATCTTTCATAATACGATTAACTTCTTTCATATCATCAAATGAATTATTAAAATGATTTATAACATCCATTATTATATTATTAAATGATAGTAGGATAATTTTAAGTATTAAATTTTCTATCTACATAATAAAGAATGTCTAAAGAATTAAAAGAAGAAAATGTAGAAGGGACTGTAGATGGGAATTATATAATGGATGAACCAGTTAATGAACCAGTTAATGAACCAGTTAATGAACCAGTTAATGAACCAGTTAATGAAATTATAGATGAATGGGGAACAATAGAAACATACGATTCATCCTGGGGAGAAGTAACAGTAAATTTGGATATAGGAGAAAAATATATGATCTTGTTAAAAGAAAAAGAAAAAAATATTACATTTATAGGACAAGTTTCGGGTATAAATCCAGATGATGGGATTGCGTTATTTATAGATGAATTAGATCCAGAGAATATTCTACAATTTAATACAGAAGGTTTAACACTTTTATTTAAAACAGACGATTATGAAATAATCGATATACAAAAAGTAAAGATATTTAATATAGAAAATTTATCAGGGGATGATAAAGAATTAAAAAAGAGATTAACAAAAGAGGTAATTGATGAAATAGAAATAGATATATATGAATTGGAAAAAGAAGAAAGAATATATTCAAAACAAGAATGTAAAGAAAGTCTTTTATCAGATTTAATAAATTCGTGTGATAATAAAATATCTCAAGAAAAACTATTGGATTCAATAAATATTATCTTAAAATTAGTTTATGATAAAAAAGAAACTGAAGATAGAATTATACCAGATTGGTTAGTTCCAATTATAGATAATGAAAGAGATACAGGATCATTACAATTTACTATGGATGATTATCAGGAATTGTATGATTCTGATAAATCATTAGGTAATCGGATGTATTCTGATATAATGAGAGATATCTTAAATTCATATGATTTATTTAAAGAATCAACATCAGATGTAGGTGTTGTATTAAAACAACACGAAAATAAGTTTTATTTAGATTGTATACAGGATAACTCTTGTTTGGGAATACAAGGACCATATTCATTTGATGAGAGAAAAAATAATAAGATTTTTAAAAGAATAATTGATTATGATGAGAATGATAATCCTATATATAGCAAATTAAGAGATCCTGAACATATACACGCAAAGGGATTATTATATATACCAGATGGATTATTTTCATTTATTTATAATATTAAACCTTATGGTAAAGAATTAACTTTATATGAAAAATGTTTATATGGATCATTGGCAAATCATAATAATTTATTAAAAAGAAATATATATCAAAAACTTCCTATATTAAGTAAAGTTATTAATGAAAATGATATGATTACGGAAAAAGCATCAAAAACATTAATATTATATATATTAAATAAAAAATATGATGATAATGAAGATTTTTATAAGTTGATTAAGAATTTAACCCCATCATTAAAAGAAATTTATGATTCATTAGATAATGAAATAAAAGATAAAATTTTGAATTATAATGATGTATGTAAGATTTGTTTAAAATATAATATAAGAATAGATGAATTATCAGGGGAAGATACTAAATTCATAAATGAAATAATAACAAGGAATACAAAAAGTTATTCAGGTAAATCAAAGAATATAAAATATAGAAAGAGTAAAATAGAAGAGAAGAAAATTTCATTAGATGTAAGAATAAGATTGGCTAAAGAATTGATATTTTCAATGTTAAATATAAGAAAGAGGAATGAATATATTGGTAAATTTATAGGTTTATTTTGCAAAGAACCTGAAGGAAATCAAGAAAAACAATGGTATTATAATATTTATGATAATGAAAAAATACTATGTAAACATTACAATTATATATCAAATAATATCAATACAGACAAATTCATACAAATGAAACAATTATACGGTATGCCACCACGTGATGGAAATGTATATTGTAAAGTTTGTGGCGAATATATCTGTAATGAAGAATTTTCATTATATGAGGGATTTTCTGAAGATAAACCGATATCATCAAAATTTGAATCTTTACAAGAAGAAGAAGATCCATTCTCAAAATATGATGATAAATATGAGGAAACTATTCTTTTAGTAAAGAATTTAGGGTTAGGAATGGGTGTTTCATTAGAGGAAAAAGACATAGTATTGATCATTGATATGTATGATAGAATGAATGAGGATTTATTGGCAAATAAAAGATATCAGATGACAAATGTTTCAAATACAGATGAACATCCGAGAGTAAAAGAGATACTAAAAAAATATAAAAAAGATAAAGATACTAAATATAAAACAGAAAAAACAAAAGATTTTCAAAAATTTTTAAAGAATACGAATAAAATAATAGGTTATACAAGTTTAATCTTAATAATAATACAGACTGGAATACCAGCTTATAAATTATTTAGGAATTTGGAATTCAATTTATATGATTTTTCTAAATTAAATGATTTATCAAATTTTGATAGTATACCAATAAATAATAAAACGATTGATTACACTATCTTTGCTTTAAAAAAATGCTCAAAAAAATATATAGACACTGATACAAAGATAAATTGGAAATATTTTGATCAATTATTATCAGAAGAAAAAGTATATGATATAACTAATATAAGAGATCAAATAATAAATATACTAAGATATTGTTTAAGTTCTGATTTCCCATTATTACAAAACAGAACTAAAGAATATTATAAATATTATCAAAGTATTGTGAATAAATTTACGAAGTATGAATGGGAATTATACAAACCATTAACAAAGAATTCATTTATAAATGATATTAATCAAATCATAGATGGTAATATAAATAAAGAACTATTATTGACTCATTATAATTCAATACTAATTCAGAATATTTCATTATTAAGAGAAATTAATCGCGAAGATATATCAGATTTTCTTAAAATTACTCCATCTGATATGATGATACAAGAATCATTTAAAAGGTTATTTAAAATTACAGTTAGTCTATATGGAAAAACTAGTAAGCCAAATTTTTTGATAGATTCTAATATCTTGTATTTTATACAGAATTCTGATAAGAGGATTGAAGAGATATTCATTAAGAATGGATGGAATAAAACTACAAATACAATGGGTCCAGTTTCAATTAAGAATTTAAGAACTAAAATTATACCACAGATAATACATTATTATAGTGGTGTAAAAAATGATCTAAATCCCTGTTTTTCAGAAGAAGATAATTGTAATACATATATTCATTTAAATGTAAATAATTATGATTTACAATTATTAAATGTATTTCCAAAACGCATTTATACATATCATACACCAATAGTATTTCCCGAAGGTAATTATGAAGAAATATCTGAAAAAATAAAAGAAAAATTATTTCGTATTTATTGTAGAGATCCATCTGGTGATTTTATAAAAAGAACATTCAATACAAATTATCTTTATTCTCAAATTTTGGATATTTCACCAGAATTAGAAATAGAATTTTCTGATATTATAGATACTTATGAAAATAATATCAAGGAAACAGAAAATAATTTTTTTAATATTATAAGTTCATTACATAGTAAAGGAATACTGAAACTAAATAAATATTTCAAACCAGAAAAAATATTATTAGATGATCTATTGAATTATAAAAACATAAAAAATACCGAAATAAGATTATTAAAGGTCTTCTCAAATAATGATTATAACAATGAAAATTTATATAATTATATAAATGATTATTTAGCGAGTTTTAGAAATAAAGATTCTTCTCATAATGAACAATTATGGAGTACTGTATTTAAAGAAATATATTCTGATTTTAATAATCAAATAAATGATGATTTAGATAAATTATCAGAATTATTAAATGAAAATTTAAATGAATATAAAGATTATAGAAAAAGATTTGAGAATATATTTACTAAGTCTGATAGTGATATTAATTTAGAAAGAGAAGATAGAGATAGATTAGAAGGTATTCAAGAAGAAGGCGTAAGAGGATTTAAATATAAAAAAATGAACGAAAATGATATTAAAAAATTATTATTATTGATGACAGATGATAAAAAATTTACTAATTTAGTATTAGATAAATATACATATCATATAAAATATATTATATCATTATTAAAAAATAATTGTACAAAAAATACACGTGTTCCTAGTAATTGGGGATTACAACAGGTAAATAAAGATTATATAAATGATTATTTATCAAATAAATCATTTAGAAGTCACGGTGATTTATTAAAAAATAAAGTCCGTTATAACGGTTTTTATTCATATTATGATTCATTTGAAATTAATGATAAGTTATTTAGAGTTTTATTTGATTATTGTTCTGATATATGGAATGATTTAGATTTATTAAAGAATTCTGTTAACTCAATTATAAGTGATAATATGATAAAGATCTTATCAAAAGGGATATTCATAAAATTATTATTAAAACTAGCAGAGATAGGTTCAATGTGTCGAGATAATGATCCTAATATAATGTCCGAAATTGGCGATATCAATGATGTTGAAGAAATATCAGAAATTTATGATAAATTCTTCTGTGATATAGTAATAGATACGTTTGAATGCTTTTATGATACTAAATGGACAGAATCAAATACAAAAGATATTTTAAGTCAGAGATTAGCAAAACAATATGAGAGAGAAAAACAAAATTTAATAAGTAATTTAGATAAAATGTCGGATGATGAAAGACACGCCTCTACAGAATTACAAAAGATGGGTATAACTAATTGGTTTAAGAATTCAGATAAAGAGCATATGAAACATATACAAAGTGAAAATTATGATAATGAAACATTAAGTGAAAGATATGAAAGTATAAATGAGATTTTAAATCAAAATAAAGTAGAATTAGATGCTATGAATTATGGGACCACAACTGATACTTTATTAACAGTTCATTTACCTGGTATATCATCGATTAATGGAGGATTGTCAGTAGAAGAAGAAGGCTATGGTATTAATGATTTTAATGAAAATAATGATGAAGAAGAATATGAATTTGATGATAATGTAGTTGAAAATTCATTTAATGAATAATAAAATTTAAATATTGCGAATAAATATTATATAGTATTATAATATATATGGATATAGGAACACCGTTAGAGAAAGAAAAATTACCAACAGAAATACCGAATACTCAGTTAAATAACGGAACACCATTAGATACAGATATATCTGGTGAATTAAATCAAACAGATAATAAAGAAATTCAACCGGGAAATATTCAAGGGTATGATAAAATAAATGATCCAGAACCGAAGGCTAAAATTCAAGAAATTAAACCAACGGGTGGACCTGAGCTCGGGTTGGTAGCTAATCCTGGGCCGGTAGTTGAACCAGGTCCTGTCGCTGAGCCTGAGCCAGTAGTTGAGCCGGAGCAGGAGCCAGTAGTTGAGCCGGAGCCTGAGCCTGAGCCAGTAGTTGAGCCTGAGCCAGTAGTTGAGCCTGAGCCAGTAGTTGAGCCTGAGCCGGTAGTTGAGCCAGAACCCGAATTAACAGAAGAACAAAAAACTCAACAAGAAAAAGAAAAAAAAGAAGAAGAAGATAGATTGCAAGCTGAAAATGAAATGGAGGATCAGAAAATGAAAGAAGATAAATTAGAAAAAATGAAAGAGTCTATATTAGATGATTTAGCGGGAAGAAATACAAATGATGAACAAGAAAAAGCATTAGAGGAAGACCTTAGTAGATCTCCAGTAATGAATCTAGACAAAGTGGATGCTTTGAGTGAATCATCAAAAATAGTCGAATTAGGTGATGAATCAAAACAGATGAGACCCCCCGAATGTCCACCTTGTCCACCTTGTCCGACTTATTCGGAATATGGTTCTAGACCAAGATATTATACTTATGACAGGAAAAATACAAGTTATATAGTTTTAGATAATTTTAAGGGACAAGTTTCTAAAAGAACAAGAAAACGCAGAAAGATAAGATTATCTCTTTCTGAAAAAAAAGAAAAACTGAGAGATATGAAAGATGAATTAAAAGATACAATAGGTCTTAAAGCTAAACGCACAAAACGCAAAGCTATAAGAAAATTAGAAAAAGAAATAAAAAAATTAACACCCAAACGATCTAGAAAATCAGTTCATAGGAAATCAAAAAAAACAGAAAATAAAGAAACAAATGAATCATCTAGGAATGAATCATCTAGGAACAAAAAATCTACAAAAAAGAAACAAAAGAGAAGAAGAAGAAAATCATCTACAACTGGTACAATACCTGATATTTTTTAATTAAATTCGAATATACCACCCAACATAGCAATGACTAAGATAAATTGTAATAACATAGAAATAATCTTAATTTCTGTTGAATTTGGAGATATGTCTCCATAACCAGTAGATGAAAATGTTGTCATTGTAAAATATAGACGATTTATAAATTTACTTTCTTCATCATCTTCTTTATTAAAACCATTAAAATGATTATGATCAAAAAAATAAAATATACCTGTAAATATCAATACAATGATTAAACCAATGACAGATAATTTAAAAACTTTCTTTAAGTACCTACTTTGTAATATTTTTTAGGATATTTATTCATAATATATATAATATATTTAATATTAAGTATGAAGTGTTATTTATTTATTTGTATAATCTTATATACAATATTTTTACTAAAATTTAAAATAAGGGAATCATTTACAAATAATCTTGTAAATCCGGATAAACCAGATGATACTCAATTTTATGCTTGTCACGATTATTCTTTTAGAGGATTGGGAAATACAAATTACAAGATAATAAAAAATAAAATAAATGAACCATTACACGGACCTTATTCTGAATTTTTAGATGAATTTAAATTTCGCAATTATATGCGTTTTTTTCACGCACCAATTTGTGGTATTACTGATGAAAATGAAAATGAAAATAAATATGAATTTAATACTAATATAACTGGATATTATCGACCTATTTATGATGAGAGTGATAAACAATTTAAAGATCAATTTCAAGAATTAGAAGAAATGTATGATAAAGAAGGATTAAATGATCCATTTTATACTTTTTATAATCCTAAAAGTATTCAGAACAGAATAACATATACTGATGAAATAAATAAAATATTTATAGATGAACATAATAATTATAAAAAAGATTACAAGAAGTTTCCTCAATATACAGAAGAAAATAATAAAGAAATTACTTGTGGAGATGTAGATGGACACGGTAATCCGTATCATTGTGCAAATCCAAAGAGATTTAGACCTGAAATGGTTAGTGAAAGATGTACAATGTATCGTAGTCGTAGCAGACACGATGGGTTAGATCATACAAATGATTTAGATCATTGTTTAGAAATATGTTGTCAATAATAAATTAACTCATATCCATCAACCCATTTTTATCTGAACTAATTCCATTTCTAAATCGTGAATTTTTTGAGTCATTTTTTGAATAACTTTTTGTTGAGCTATAAGGACTTTTTGTAATTCTTTTTTTTCTTTTTCACATTCTATAACAGTTTCATTTAAGATAAAGA
>Ga0222714_10006837_pt1 | contig 10561 bp, 7 predicted proteins | sample C33_3DmetaG_FD_165048 | JGI IMG/M metagenome (GOLD analysis project Ga0222714, IMG submission 165048) | Estuarine water microbial communities from San Francisco Bay, California, United States - C33_3D | ecosystem: Environmental > Aquatic > Marine > Unclassified | place: USA: California... | reverse complement strand
CGCATGAAAGGCTCAAGTCACACTACATTTCGGATGTTCGTCTGCATCTCCGTTTCGAAACGGCCAACGTAGGTATGGTGGATGAAACGGCAGGTTGGCTTGCTGAAGGACGCATTGATGCGCTGGCCTTTAATGATCACCTCCCGCACATAAGGCGTTATCGCGAAAACTTTGACAAAATGAGTGTCTACGCAGGCCGCTCTGGCATGAGCCTCGATGAATTTTTGGTCCTGTTTGATAAGGTTGCAATCGCTGCAGAAGAGGGGCAGGACCCCGGCATCGAACGTTTGGCAGAAGCTGCGAGAGGCGCGGGCGTCCCCATGCTTTCGCATGATGATGCTGGAGAAGACGTAAGACTACGGTTTCATAATCTTGGGTGCCGGATTGCTGAATTTCCGATGGGGGATAAGACAGCTGCCGCCGCGAAAGCCTTGGGCGACCCGATAGTTCTTGGAGCCCCGAATGTGGTGCGTGGCGGCAGTCACACCGGTCTTCAATCAGCAGCCGAATCGGCAGCTAAAGGTCTGTGTGATGTGCTCGCTAGCGATTACTACTACCCAGCTTTAATGCATGCTCCCTTCATTCTTGCGAACCAGGGCAAGCTTCCACTCCCAGAAGCGTGGATGCTGGTTTCGACAAATGCTGCAGATGCTTTAGGGCTAAATGATCGAGGGCGGATCCAGGTAGGTCAGAGAGCTGACATCGTGATTGTTTCTGACGAGGGTCCTATTCCAACGCTGAAGGCTACCATTGCTGCGGGTCGCCTCTGTTCGATTTAGGTGCACCCATTACACTCAAGGCACCAAAAATTCTGCTGCATTCTTGCTGAATTTCGCCCCATTGTGTCCTGCGGGGTTGGGGTTTTGATTTAAAGGCATTGCGGGAATTGCTTGAAACTAGCTTCATCTCAGGATTTATTGGAGTTGAAGACATAAAAATTTTGCAGGGATGGAGCTAATCATGTCTGACGAACTTTTCCCACCGCGACCGGACGTTGCCGCTTCTGCGCACATTGATGCTGCAAAATATGCGGAAATGTACAAACGCTCTATCGACGACCCTGAGGGTTTTTGGGCTGAACACGGAAAGCGCGTCGATTGGATAAAGCCTTTCACCAAGGTGAAAAACGTCAGCTACGATAAAGACAACCTCTCCATTAAATGGTTCGAGGACGGCACCCTTAACGTTTCTGCCAATTGCATTGATAGGCACCTCAAAGACAAGGCGAACCAGATTGCCATTGTCTGGGAGGGTGATGATCCAAAAGACGATAAAAAAATTACATACCAAGAACTGCATGATGAGACTTGCCGTCTTGCCAATGCAATGAAGGCGAGAGGCGTCCAAAAAGGCGATCGCGTTTGCATTTACATGCCCATGATCCCTGAAGCGGCCTATGCCATGTTAGCGTGCGCGCGCATTGGAGCGGTTCACTCCATAGTCTTTGGCGGATTTTCTCCCGACAGCCTTGCTCAAAGAATTGACGACTCCAAATGCAGGCTTGTCATTACGGCTGACGAGGGCCTGCGCGGAGGCCGGAAGGTTCCGCTTAAGGCAAATGTAGATGCATCACTGCAGCGCTGTGACAGTGTTGATACGGTCATCGTTGTAAAGCGAACCGGTGGTGATATCAGCATGACCAATGGCCGTGATGTTTGGCATCATGAAATTTGTGCCGATCAGCCGGCGACTTGTGAGCCTGCAGAAATGAGCGCGGAAGATCCGCTGTTCATCCTCTACACCTCTGGCTCCACAGGAAAACCCAAAGGCGTTTTGCACACTTCTGGTGGTTACATTGTTTACGCCTCGATGACCCATCAATACGTCTTCGACTACAAGCCGGGTGAGATTTATTGGTGCACAGCTGATGTCGGGTGGGTTACCGGCCACAGCTATATCGTCTACGGACCGCTAGCTAACGGTGCGACGACACTTATGTTCGAAGGTGTGCCGAACTATCCAGATTCGAGCCGTTTTTGGCAGGTGTGCGATAAGCACAACGTCTCAATTTTTTACACCGCCCCAACAGCAATCCGTGCACTGATGAGGGAAGGCGAAGGACCGGTTAAGGCTGCAAGCCGAAAGAGTTTGCGGCTTCTTGGTTCAGTGGGCGAGCCTATCAATCCTGAGGCTTGGCTATGGTATCACAAGGTAGTTGGTGATGGGCGTTGCCCCATTGTTGATACGTGGTGGCAAACGGAAACTGGCGGTATCTTGATCACGCCGCTCCCTGGGGCAACTGCTCTTAAACCTGGATCGGCGACCCTTCCTTTCTTCGGCGTCAAGCCAGTAATGGTTGATGCTGAAGGCAATCAGCTTGAGGGTGCATGTGAAGGCAATCTTTGCATCGCTGAAAGCTGGCCTGGTCAGATGCGCACCGTTTATGGGGATCATCAGCGCTTCGTTGAAACATATTTTTCAGCCTACCCAGGCAAGTATTTCACTGGTGATGGCGCGCGGCGCGATGCTGATGGCTACTACTGGATCACTGGTCGCGTTGATGATGTCATCAATGTTTCAGGCCATAGGATGGGCACGGCTGAGGTGGAATCGGCCCTGGTTGCCCATCCAAAGGTTGCAGAGTCTGCTGTTGTTGGCGCGCCACATGATATTAAAGGCCAAGGAATTTATGCCTACGTGACGCTCAATCTTGGGGAAGAACCATCTGACGCGCTTAAGAAGGAGCTTGTCCAGTGGGTTCGGAAGGAAATTGGCCCGATAGCCTCGCCGGATTGGCTTCAGTGGGCGCCGGGTCTGCCAAAGACGCGGTCAGGCAAAATCATGCGCCGTATCCTCCGCAAAATCGCAGAGGACGATTTCGGGAATCTTGGTGATACCTCGACGCTTGCAGATCCTGCTGTGGTTGAGGATTTAGTCGAGAACCGACAGAACCGTTCTTAATTTAATTTCGGGTAAATGAGGCAAGGGTCGGAGTGCATTTATGAGCCTATCTAATATCCATATCAGTAAGGCTAGTCCTAATTGTGGTGCCTTTGTTGAGGGCGTTGACCTTGGTTCAGATATCTCTAAGACCGCGATTGCGGAGCTTAGAGATGCACTTGGTCAGCATGGTGTGTTGTTTTTCCGAGACCAGGACATAGACCCTGCTCACCATATTGCCCTCGCTGAAAAATTTGGTGGTGTAAACATCAACCGTTTTTTTGCCCACGTAGATGGCTGGCCTCAAATTGCAGAAGTGAGAAAAGAGCCAGACCAAAAAGCCAATATTGGTGGAGGTTGGCATACGGATCACTCTTACGATCAGATCCCGGCCCTTGGTTCCATTCTAGTTGCTCGTGAAACGCCCAGCATTGGTGGCGACACCATTTTTTCTTCGCAGTTTGCAGCTTACGAAGCACTATCAGATGGCATGAAGGAAATGCTGGAGGGCTTGAAAGCCGTGCACTCGAGCCGCCATGTCTTCGGAAAAGGTGCCCGTTACAAAAATCGCGGCGAGGACCTTGGCGGACGCCTTGGTAATGAAGACGCAGCGCAGCAGGATGCTATACATCCTGTCATCATTCGCCATCCCATCAGTGGCAAGCGCGCTTTGTATGTAAATCCAGGTTTCACATTGCGGTTTGATGGCTGGACGGATGAAGAGTCTAAGCCACTGCTGGATACTCTCTATGCGCATGCTGCTAGGCAGGAATTTACTTACCGCTTCCAGTGGGCCAAGGGGTCAGTAGCCTTTTGGGATAATCGCGCCACCTGGCATATGGCGTTGAACGATTATCATGGAGAGCGACGTCTGATGCACCGGATCACTGTTGAAGGTGAGGCAGTTACTGCCTAGATGGCCCCAAATATTTTTGGTCAGGCTGTCTAGTCATTAAGCCAATCAAATTCTTTTTGCCGCTTGCATCGTTAAATGTGATTGAGCTGCCTTGCGCGTCCAGCATCCACGCTGTTTGATGCCTTTCCTTTTTTGTACTTCATTAGATTCTAGGAACTCTTTTATGTCTGAACCTGTCGTCACCTACACTTCCAAGGATCGCGTCGCGACAATTACGCTGAACCGGCCGGAAAAAATGAACGCGCTTTCCAACGGGCTCGTCGCTGAACTAAGGCAAGCCTTTCAGCGTTTACAGGATAGCGATGACCGCGTCGCGGTGCTGACGTCTACAGGTGATAAAGCATTTTCTGTTGGAGCTGATCTCAAGGATCCACCTCGTGATCCGGAACTATGGGAATGTATGCCTGGCGTAGGCGTAATGCTGGACAAACCAGTCATTGCTGCTGTCCATGGTTACTGTGTTGGAGGCGCTTTCTGCCTTGTGGAGTTTGCAGACCTCGCTATCGCAGACGAGACTGCTGACTTCTTCTACCCAGAGGCGCAGATTGGTTTCTGTGGCGGTCTAATTGCAGGCCTTGCTGCTCGGATTAATCATAAGCATGCCATGGAATTCATGCTGACGGGCGTCCATTACAAGGCCCAACGTGCTTATGAAGTTGGACTTGTAAATAAAGTCACCCCAAAGGGTGAGCATATCGCGGCAGCGCATGAATATGCCCGCATCCTGGCCGACTCTGCGCCGCTTGTTGTTCGCGCGCTGAAGCGCTTTACCCGAGACGTCGTGGTTGCCCGTGGTCCTTCTGAGCTTGCGGGCCTGGCAAGAAATGAGCTTCTAGCAATCTCGCGTTCTGAAGATCAGCAGGAAGGTGGCAGAGCCTTCCGAGAAAAACGCAAACCAAATTTTCAAGGGCGTTGAGGAGTGACCGATATGACGTTTGCACCGCCAGTATGGCGCTCAATGATGTTTGTGCCGACATTAAACCAAAAATTTGTAGAAAAGGCGCCTGGTGTGGGGGCTGATGCTGTCATCCTTGATTTAGAGGATTCCATCGCAGCATCTGAGAAGGATCGTGCTCGCGATGCGTTGGGTGATGTTGCCGCCCACCTCGCTGGTCTTGGCCTAGATGTAACTGTTCGTATCAATAGGCCATGGCGCTTGGCGGCACGTGATATTGAGGCAGCTGTTTCGCCTAATGTTGTGGCTCTCCTTTTGCCTATGACTGATACAGGTGCTCACGTCGCAGAGGTGGCAAAAGTTGTCTCTGAGATCGAAGCCGAGAAGGGTATGCCTGTTGGCTCTACATTCCTCTGCCCACTAATAGAAACGGCAGAAGGTTATCTCAACGCTCGCGATATTCCGAAGGCAAGCTCCAGGGTTATGTCCGTTTCCCTTGGTTCCGAGGATTTTGCGCTTTCGATGGGTTCAACAACTGACAGTGATATGTTGCTATCTTTCAAACAGCACATCGTCGCGTGTGCGAGGGCAGCAGGCGTGGCTCCTATGGGCTTCATCGGCTCCATCGCTGAATTCAGGGACATCGATAAACTTTACGAGATGATGCGTCTCTCCAAGCGTGCTGGTTTCAGAGGCGCATCCTGCATTCACCCTAACCAAGTAAAAGTCGCCAATGAAGTGTTCGGACCAAGCACTGAAGAAATTGAGGAAGCTCGCGAGATCGTCGAAGCTTATGATGAAGCTCTTGCTCGTGGTGAAGGCGCAATAACAGTTCGTGGTAAGATGGTAGATGTGCCAGTGGCTGATCGAATGAGGGCAATTCTTGCCTTTGCCGATGCCATTGCTGCCAGGCAAAAGGCGAAGACCTGATGGTGTTAACAGAAGCTCAAAAGGCTGAGTTTTGGAGAGATGGCTGTTTAGTCGTTGAGAACGCTGTCTCATCAGATCAACTTGCGGCCATGCGTGATCTGATGGCGCAATGGACGGAGGAAAGTCGCTCTTATACGAAGCCCTACGGTCCACCAACTATTGACGGCCGCCCACGTTTTGACATGGGGACCGAGCATTCCGCAGAAAAACCTGCTCTTCGAAGAATCAATAACCCATCAGATATTTACTCCCCGTTTCGGGAGGTGATGGAAAATTCTGCCATGACTGACATGGTGGCAGATTTAATTGGGCCTGATGTTAAGTTTCATCATTGTAAAATTAATCAAAAGCTTCCCGGTGCCGCGACAGAAGTCCACTACCACCAAGACTTTTTGTTCACTCCTCATACCAACGATGACATCGTAACAGCTCTACTCATGTTGGATGATGTAGATGATACAAATGGCTGTCTTAAAGTCGTGCCTGGTAGTCACAAGGGGCCCTTGTATTCGCTTTTTGAAGGTGATGTGTTTACTGGCCGGATGACGGCCGAAGTGACCTCAAATATGAAGGCTAAGGATGTCCCCGTCACGGGCAAGGCAGGAAGTGTTTGCCTTATGCACACCCGACTTGCTCATGGCTCAGATCCAAGTCGGTCAGAGCGGGCGCGTGGTCTTTATATTTGCGTCTACACGGCCGCTGACGCTGTGCCGATCGCTCGAAACCCAATGCCTAATGAAAACGAGGGCCGTATTGTTCGAGGTGTTAAGCGGCGGAACGCCAGACTTTCACCTGCAATTGTAGAGCTGCCAGAGCAACCCAAATCAGCTTCCTTCTTTACTGTTCAGGGCCAGGCGTCCGCTCAAGGAGATTGAGTTTTATGTCAAATCCTCTTCTGTTTCAGCCTATTTCCATTCGAGGCGTTGAGCTTAAGAACCGCGTTGTAATCGCCCCCATGCACCAATACGCGGCTAAGGACGGCTTTGCCCAAGACTGGCACTTGATGAACGTCGGCAAATATGCAGCTGGTGGTGCTGGCTTAACATTCGTTGAGTCGACAAAGGTAGATCGGCGTGGTTGCGGTACCATTGGCGATTTAGGGGCTTGGAAGGATGAACACATTCCCGGTCTCGCTCGTCTTGCCAAGGTCATTAAGGAGAATGGCTCTGTAGCAGCAATTCAACTTGGCCATTCTGGACGCAAAGCGCGCCGCTTCAGGCCATGGGAGGGTGGCGCTCCGCTGACACAAGAAGCAGCAGAGGCCGAAGGTGTGCAGGATTGGGTTAAGTGGGAGTTGGTCTCAGCCTCCTCACTTGCCAGTGGCGGAGACCCTGAACCACGCGGGTTGTCCAAGGCTGAGGTGCAAGACCTTGTTGCGATGTGGGGACAAGGTGTTAGGCGTTGTCATGAGGCTGGCTTCGATGTTTTGGAAATTCATGGAGCGCACGGCTATCTCATTCACCAATTTCTCTCTCCCCAAGCTAATGCTCGCAATGACGAATATGGCGGATCAGAAGAAAATCGACGCCGCTTTTTGATGGAGGTGGTTGAGGAAGCAAGGCGCTTCTGGCCTGAAGATAAGCCTCTGTTCCTTCGTCTTTCAGTTGAAGACAACGCGGGCTTTGGCCCGGATCAGTCGGTCAATGTTGCTCAAGCTGTAAAACCTCTTGGAGTTGACGTGATCGACTGTTCATCTGGTGGGATGACTGGTTCGCCGGTAGTCAGTGCAGGGCGTGTAACTTACGGTTACCAAGTGCCTTACGCTGATCGCCTGAAGCGCGATGGTGGCTGCATGTCGATGGCGGTTGGGCTCATCGTCCATGCGGATCAGGCGGAAGCTATCCTGCAGGATGGAAAAGCAGACTTGATCGCTATCGCGCGCGAAGCAATGCACAACCCAAACTGGCCCATGGACGCTGCAATTAAGTTGGGTGTCCCTGATGCTATTGCTTCCACACCACCCGCAATCGCTTACTGGTTAGAGAAACGCGCCACGGGCGTCGACATAACACCTTCAACATACGGGGCAGGCATAGATAGGCTTAGCCAGGACTAGCCGCTTTCTGGACACAAATATTTTCTGGCTGAGCAGGTCTAAGCTGCTTTGACGAACCTTAATACATGACGACGCTGCGAATGGATTCTCCAGCGTGCATGAGGTCAAAGGCTTTGTTGATGTCCTCTAAGGGCATGGTATGCGTAATGAGAGGGTCAATTGAGACTTTCCCCTCCATATAGAGGTCCACGATCTTTGGCACGTCGGTTCGACCCCTTGCACCGCCAAATGCTGAACCCCGCCAAACGCGACCAGTGACAAGCTGAAATGGCCGTGTGGCAATCTCTGTACCTGCAGGGGCGACGCCTATTATAACGCTTTCTCCCCATCCTTTATGGCAGCTCTCAAGGGCCGCTCTCATAACTTCCACGTTGCCAATACATTCAAAGGTGTAATCGGCACCTCCGCCGGTTATTTCAACTAAATGACCAACCAGGTCCCCCTTTATTTTCGAGGGATTAATGAAGTCAGTCATGCCAAATTGCTTTGCCAGTGGCACCTTTGCTTCGTTGAGGTCGACGCCAACGATTTGCCGGGCGCCCACCATTTTCAAACCTTGAATGACGTTTAGGCCTATTCCTCCCAGACCAAAAACAATGGCCCGACTCATAGGTTCTACCTTTGCCGTGAACATAACGGCGCCAAGACCGGTTGTTACACCGCAACCGATGTAGCAAATCTTGTCGAAGGGAGCGTCTTTGCGGACCTTTGCGACAGCAATTTCTGGAAGGACCGTGTAGTTAGAAAAAGTCGACGTCCCCATGTAGTGCAGGACCTTTTCTCCTTTGTAGGAGAAGCGTGAGGATCCGTCTGGCATGACCCCTGCGCCTTGTGTCGTTCTGATCGCCTGACAAAGGTTGGTCTTAGGGTTTAAGCAGTATTCGCAGGTCCTACACTCTGGGGTGTAAAGAGGGATCACATGATCTCCTGGCGCTACAGTTGTAACCCCCGGTCCAACTTCAACAACGATGCCTGCACCTTCATGGCCCAAGATGGCAGGAAAAGCTCCTTCTGGATCGGCGCCAGATAATGTGAATTCATCTGTATGACAAACGCCAGTAGCTTTAATTTCGACTAATACTTCTCCTGCCTTCGGTCCATCCAAGTCGACTTCGACGATCTCTAGAGGTTTTCCTGCCTGAAAGGCTACTGCGGCGCGCGTCTTCATTGCTTTCCCCATAAAAAAATCGTTATTCCGAGCTCAGGGTAGCGGGGTAGATTGGGGGTGTCATGCCCCTAATCGTTTGGCATTCAGATTACTTTTGCTTTTTGTGCGAAGGTATGTCCCACAATCAAGTGACTTCTAGCGCTTGACGCCTAGCATCTAACACTGCAATTGATTAAAAGTACTGGTAGTTTTTTATAGACTTAACCATCGTCTCAATCACGAAACGGTTAATCTTAGATTAGCCTGCTTCTGGGGAGTGCGGCCTTGCGGCCTACCGACATTACCGATCCTAATTATTTCCACAAAGTCGTCGATTGCCAGTGGGCTTGTCCTGCTCATACGCCGGTGCCGGAATATATTCGTTTAATTGCTCACGGACGCTACTCAGATGCGTACATGATCAATTGGAAGTCGAACGTCTTCCCAGGGATCCTTGGGCGAACTTGCGACCGCCCTTGCGAGCCAGCTTGCCGTCGAGGCAGGGTTGAAGACGAGGACCTGTCAGGTTCGAAAAAAGAGCCTGTAGCGATATGCCGTTTAAAACGTGTGGCGGCTGACTACAAAGACGACGTCGCGCCTCGTATGCCTAAGGCGCCTGCGGAGACTAATGGTCGTAAGGTAGCTTGCCTGGGTGCTGGGCCAGCCTCGCTGACGGTCGCTAGAGATTTAGCAGTGCTTGGCTATGAGGTGACCCTCTTCGATCAAAACCCGCAACTTGGCGGCATGATCCGAACCCAAATTCCGGCCTTCCGATTGCCAGTCTCAGTCATCGATGAAGAGATGGACTACATTACAAATATCGGAAACATTAATTTCGTCCACAAGCGCATTGAAAGCTTGAAAGAGGTATTGGACGAGGGTTGGGATGCAGTCTTTGTCGGTACGGGTGCTCCTCGTGGACGCGACCTTGATATTCCTGGCCGCCAGGAAGCCGAAGCTAATTTCCAAATCGGTATCGATTTCCTCTCTTCCGTATCTTTTGGTCACATCGATAAGATCGGTAAGCGTGTAATCGTGCTTGGCGGTGGTAACACGGCAATGGACTGTTGCCGCACAGCTCGTAGGCTTGGCGGCGAGGACGTTAAAGTTATCGTCCGCTCGGGCTTCGACGAAATGAAAGCGTCTCCTTGGGAAAAGGATGACGCGATGGCTGAAGACATTCCGTTCATCAACTTCGAAACCCCTAAAAGCTTTGTCATCGAAGATGGCAAGCTCGTCGGAATGACCTTTGAGAAGGTTAAGGCGGAGTATGATGAGAAGGGCCGCCGTAAGCTTGTTCCAACCGGGGAGCCTGATCCGTTCTACCCTTGCGACGACGTTCTCTGCGCTATTGGCCAGGAGAATGCCTTCCCCTGGATTGAGCGTGATATTGGCCTGGAATTCGACGATCGCTGGGACATGCCAATCGTTGATCGTGTGACCTTCCAGTCCACAAACCCCAAGGTGTTCTTCGGTGGCGATGCAGCCTTTGGACCTGAGAACATCATTTGGGCTGCCTCTCACGGCCACGATGCGGCACTGTCTATCCACAAGATGCTGGAAGGTGAAGATATCAGAGAGCGTCCAGCGCCTTTGCAGGACATCGTCAGTCAGAAAATGGGGATCCACGAGTGGAGCTACGACAACGACATCGCGGTTGATCCCCGTTTCAAGGTGCCTCACCTCGAAAAAGTGAAGGCGCTGAATGATATGAAAGCTGAGGTCGAACTTGGCTTT
>Ga0222714_10006832_pt1 | contig 10567 bp, 6 predicted proteins | sample C33_3DmetaG_FD_165048 | JGI IMG/M metagenome (GOLD analysis project Ga0222714, IMG submission 165048) | Estuarine water microbial communities from San Francisco Bay, California, United States - C33_3D | ecosystem: Environmental > Aquatic > Marine > Unclassified | place: USA: California... | reverse complement strand
TGGAACGGATCATCGCCGAAGTCACCAACTCGCCTGCGCGGCGCACCAGTCCAGTCTAGCTGCGTCGGCAGCTGGCCGCGGCCCCGGATTGTCAGCTCGCTTGATTCAGTGTGCATCGGCGCGCTGCCGAGCCTGCGACGATGCCTCAAGCGCGCGCAAATGCGATCCGTACTGTCGTGCCCAGCCCAGGCTTGCTTTCGATCGATACCTGCGCCGAGTTGCGTTCTGCCAGAGTGACCACATCACTCAAGCCTAGCCCGGCACGGCCAGAAGTTTTCGTGGTGTAGAACGCCTGGAAGGCGTTGCTGACCGCGTGCTCCGACATGCCCACACCCTGGTCCTGGATCTCGAGCAATACGCTGCCCGCATCAGAGCCGGTGTCAGCTGAATCCGCAGACAGTACCTTGACGAGGATGCGTCCTCCAGTCGCGGATGCCTCGGCGGCATTTTCGATCGTGCGCATCAGCATGTCGAGCAAGTCGTTCGGATCGATCTGGATCGACAGGGAGGAGTCCGCAATCTCGTGCTCCAACGCGATCGAATTCGGCACGAGATTGCGAAGAACCGGCCAATACTGCTGCAGGAGTGCTGCGACGGAGTAAACCCCTCTGTCGCCGCGCGATCGTTGTTCGGCCGATCCCCTCAGGCTGCGGGAGATCGTTGCGGCGCGCAGGGCGGCTTCGTTCGCGTGGCTCAGATGCGCCGCGATTGATGGGTCCTTGTTCAGATCGATCGCCATGTCGATTCTGCCAATCACCACGCCGAGTAGATTGTTGAATTCATGGGCAATGCCACTGGCGAGCACATCGATCTTCTCGTGCAACTGGGCGTCATTGCGCGAACGCTCGCTGCGTATCCGAACGCTGATGTCCTCGACGCCGAACCACAGCACGCGCGATTGATACCCTGGCATGTCTCGTCCGATCAGGCGAACCGGTAGCCGCCCCCCGGTTGTCGAGGTCATCGCGGTCTCAAACGGGCCGATGCGGCCACCTCGACTATGGGTGCGGATTGCCTGGTCGATGATCGAAAAGAATGCGGGATCGAAAAGATCCTGCGCCAGAAGTCCTGGCTGGGGTTCGGTCGGGCGACCCAGCCAGCGGGATAGCGACGGGCTGATTGCCAGCACTTGCCCGGTGAGGTCGCAGGTAATAAAACCGCTGGCGCTATTGTGGACAGGCGCTCCATGCATCGCGCTGGTTTCGGCTCTTTGCCGAAGCATGGCCAGTTGAGCCGAAACTCTGGCAACGATCCTGGGTGTATTCAACGGCTTTTCGATGAAGTCTACCGCTCCGGCGGTCAATCCCTCGACTTCGACCGCGACATCGTCACTCGCCGAAATCAGCATCACGGTGCAATCGGAAAGCTCGGGAACCGACTTGATCCGCCGGCACAGTTCGATTCCCGAAATCCCTCCCATGCTGACGTCGGAGATCACCAGGTCTGGGCGCCATCGGTTGGCAATCTCAAAGGCTCTTTCCCCGCTCAGTGCGAATCTGAGCGCGCCCATGCCCTCAAGCGCCCTGCATAGCAGCCGCACGGTGACCGCAGCATCGTCAACGACCAGAATTCTGAATCCATCCGGTGTGGATGCGATCGGCTCACGATCGATATCCTGGGGACGCAAGATCTGCAGTGCCGCCTCGAATTCCAGGCCATCGAAATGCGAACGGAACAGATCCTGCTGGGCTTGGTCGTAGTGCGCCGGCAGTATGGGCCCTTGCGCGGGAAGCAGCGCAAGAGCCATAGGATCATTGACCGACATCAGCGACGTGAGGGTCGCAAACGATCGGTTTTCATCCTTGCCTGGCACTACTGTGCCAGCTGCTGAACCGACTTCCTGGATGTGCGACAGCGCCGGAAGATGCTGAATGCGCTGAAGGGTGGCGAACAATTCCTGGCGCAGGTTCGAGAGCTTGGCAGCCTGATGTGCGAATTTGCCACCGGAACCAAGCGTCACGGACCTGGCGAGCGGTGAAGACCCCGGGGTCAGTTCGGACAGAATGCTCAGCAGGCTGGCGACTAGTTCAACCATGCCCAGATTGAGCATCTCGCCACGCAGGTTGTGAATCGTGGTGATGGCGGCGGTCAGATCGCCATGTCGCAGTTGTTCGATGGCCTGTTCGATCTGTATCGCGCCGCCTGACTGGAACCCGAAGACAAGCTTGCGGTATAGCGGAATGTCTCCGCCGCAGCGGTCAATGGCGCCCTCGACATCGCAGCCTTGCAATTGCAGCCCGGAGTTTCGCCTGAGCGACGCGACGCTCGAGGTGACGCGCGCTGGACTGCGATTGAGCGCCTTGGCAAGCAAGTCGCTGACCTGTTCGGCACGATACGGTTTACGAAGCGTCGCCGGATAGGCGCCAGCCTGACCACAGTCCCGTTCGATGTCGGGCGTGATCGAGGCGCTCATCGGAATCAAGGGCACGCGTGAGCCACCCTGCAGCCTGGATATATTTCGAATCGTCGTAACCCCGTCGACCTTCGTCATCACCAGGTCGATCAGCGCGACGTCAAAGGCAGCCGGATCTTTCCGGGTGATCTCGATCGCTTGTTCGCCATCGTTGGCGGTCAGCACCTCAAAGCCGGCTCGCTCGAGAATCCGTTCAAGGATGTCGCGCGCCGCATCCGAGTCATCGACTACCAGGGCGCGAAGCCCCTTGAAGGGTTTGGTTTGTTCGAGGTTGTGCACGCTCAGGAGTTCTCCTGCATGCGCGATACGGTTTCGCGACTGGCGCCGATGACGCGGGTAATCGCACTTTCGGCGATGTCGACCAGCGAGCGGATCGATCCGTCGAGAATCTCATCGGCAGACGACTCCGCTTCAGCGGCCACGCGCGCTGCGCTGGGAGCGCCAAACTGCAGGAACAATCCCTTCAGGCGATGCGCAGCCTTTCGCAAACCGGCTCGGTCATTGGCGGCTGAAAGCTCGGCCAGGCGCTCCAGCGTGGAGTTCGCATCCCGTTCGAAATGGTTGACTGCTGCAAGAAAGCCGTCCGAACCGAGCGCCTCGGCAAGTTCAGTCAGAGCGGGTTGATCGATTGTGACTTCACGCATGGCGGTTTTGGCTCCGTTGCGAAGAGGCGCCTCGGCCGTCGGCGCTGCGGGCTCGTGCTCCGGCGCAGTGGCGGCTGCGCTTGCGCTGGTGTCTGCCTGCTGGTTCGGCAGGTTCAGCGCCGGGTCAGCGAGGACTTGTTCGATGTGTTCCGTCTTGACCGGTTTGGACAGATAGGACGTCATGCCCGAGTCGAGCGCAGCCTGTCGGTCGATCGGTTGCGCGAAGGCGCTGAGGCCGACGATCGGGACAGCGGGCTGATCGTTCCCTGTTGCACGTCGCTCGGCCTCGATGGCTCTGATCTCACGGGTTGCCGCATGTCCGTCCATGCCCGGCATCTGAATATCCATGAAGATCAGGTCAAACGCCTGGCGTTCGAACGCTTGTACCGCCATTGCGCCATTTTCAACGAGTGTGACCTCGTGTCCGAACTGTTCAAGGATCAGGCGGATGACGAACTGGCTGGCCGGTGTGTCTTCGGCCACGAGAATTTTCATGCCCCCACCGCGACGTGGCATGTCGGCAGATGCAGTGATGACGGGACCGGTGGAGTGCTCAAGCTTGAGTACGAAGCGGAACGTCGATCCGCGCCCCACGACGCTGCTGACGGTCAGGCTGGCACCCAGCGCATTGGCGATTCGCCTGCAGATGGCGAGCCCGAGACCAGTCCCGCGATGCGGCGAAAAACGTCCTGCGGACGCCTGCTCGAATGGTTCGAAGATGGTTTCGTACAACTGTTCGGGAATTCCGGGGCCGGTATCGGTGACGTCAAAGGCGATCGTGTCGCCTAACTCGTCGCTAGCCTCGCGGCTGACTGTCAGCGTGACTGACCCTTCAGTGGTGTACTTGACCGCATTGGACAGCAGATTCATCAAAACGCGAGAGATGCGTTCGCGGTCACTGCGCACGAATTGCGGCACATCCGCACTCACCCGCGTTTGCACCTTGATGCGCTCTGCGCCCGGCTGAGATCCGATCACCCTGATCGTGTCATCGATCAGCGCTCGCAGGTCGAAATCACGCCGGTGCAGGATCTCCTTGCCAGACTCCAGTTGCGAGAAATCGAGAACGTCGTTGACCGTCGCAAGTAGCAGATCGGCCGAGTCCGATGCGGTTTCGACCAGGCGCCGTTGCTCGGGATCGAGAGGCGTGCGGCGCAGCAGGCTAATCAATCCGACCACGCCATTCATCGGGGTGCGAATCTCGTGACTCATCGTGGCGATGAATTCGCTTTTGGCGACCGCGGCGACATCCGCCTTGGCGCGGGCGTCTTCGAGCTCTCCGATTGCGCGTAAGTTACGCTGCAGCAGGGACCTGACCCACAGCGTCAACGCAAGAATCATCGCTGAAAGCACCGATGCGATCGCCAGCGTGGAAGCCGTCTGACGTTGCCAGCTTTCGAAGATCAGGTCCTCGGACACCCGAACGCTGGCTACCAGCGGGTAGCTTGCGACCGTCGCTGGCGCAAGAATCCGCAACGCGGCGCTATTGGTCTCGAGCGCGCCGACCGTGCCCTTGTCAATGACCGCCGATTTGCGACCCGAATTCAGGATGTCGAACAGCCTGCTTGCCGAAAAATTCGTGCCAATTGGCGCATTTTCATCAGGCCAGCGCGCCAGCAGGGAGCCGTTGGAGTGGAACAGCGCGAGTGTCTTTCCAGGCACGCCGATCGCCCTGAAATATTTGTGGAAGTACTCGCTTTCGATGCCGGCCAGCGCGACACCCAGCATCTCGCCGGAAGGGCTCTTGATCTTTCGTGCCAGATAGAAGGTCCAGGACCCTGTGCCCTTGTTCTGGACGGCGGTCGATACAAATAGTTCCAGAGTTGGATCGGCAAGGTGTGCCTGGAAGTAGTCGCGCTCGCGCAGGTTGATCCGCTGGCCTGTGGCCGAACGCGGCGGATAGTTGCGGGTGAAATTGACCATGTCGCCGTTGACGTCGACGACGGATGCGACGCTGACCTGTGCCAAGCCGCTTCGACGATCCTTGAGCATTTCGTGCACGGCTTGTGTGCCGAGCACATCGCGCATCTGCTCGACACTCTGAACGCCGGCGCCGTTGACCTCGTCGGAAATCGAGCGAAGGACCAGGTCTGCAGCCTGCAGAGCCTGGGCCGTGTTAGCCGCCAGGGCTCGCGCCTCCGCCTCGGCACTGGTCTGCCAAAGCTGGATGCTTCGTTCACGTTCAGCCCAGACCAGCCAGCCGGCGCCAACCATGGTGAGCAGGACCACGCCAATGCCCAGCGACAGCACGAATCGGCCCTGTTTCCTTGCGGAACTGGATGGCTCTATTGGTTGGTCGTCTGAACTGGCGCTGGGTGCCGTCATCTACGCATCTCCTCGAGGGTCTGGCGCGTCAGGTGCCTCTTGCAGCGCTTTCGCGTTGGAGACACCGGTCCCTGGCTCGGGCGCGAGCGGCCGCCTCTCAATTGATGGTACGACAGAACAATCAGGGTTTGAACTTGCCATGGGTTCCGAACTTGTGGGCAAAGGCTCTCAGACCGCTCAACGGCGCCGCCGGGGATCGCCTAAATGGGTTGTCGCAGGGGTATGATGATTCTGCTGCAGACTCAATGTGCAAGTCGATCTTTGTGAAGACGGCGGACACAATCCTCACGACTCGATTGCAAGAACCTTGAATACGAACAGTCCGATCAGGCGAAATCTTCTGGTTCTCGATGATGAGCCGGAGATCTGCGAACTGGTTGAATCCGTGGCCAGTACCTTCGGCTTTGAGACCGCATCAGCGGTTGATCCCGCATTGGTCTCGCCCAGTCAGATCGCGGATGCAGACGTGCTGGTTCTCGATCTGATGATGCCCGGTACGGACGGGATCGAGATTCTGCGCAATCTGACTGATTCGACGCATCGTCCGGATATCGTTCTGATCAGCGGTCTCGACAAGCGGGTGCTCGACAGTGCCAGCAACATGGCCAGAGTCCAGGGGTTGCGGGTGATCGGAGTGCTACACAAACCTTTTCGTCCGGGCGCTATGCGTCAGTTGCTCGAGACCTACGTCAACAGGGTCGATGCTCCTGAGTTGCCGGCGTCCGGCGCCATCGGGCCGCAATTCACGGTTCGCGATCTCCAGCAGGCGCTGGCCCGCGACGAATTCGTGGTCCACTTTCAGCCTCAGGTATCGCTGATCGATGAATCCTGGGTCGGGGTCGAGGCGCTGGTTCGTTGGCAGCATCCGGTCTACGGTTTGCTGTATCCGAACGCCTTCATTTCGATCGCCGAAAATGAGGCGCTCGCACTAGCGTTCACCGAACATGTGATCCGGATCGCGCTCCGACAGTACAAGCAGCTATCCGAAGCGTTGGGGTTTCATGGCACCTTGTCGGTCAATATGCCGCCTACGGCCCTGACCGATGTGCATTTTCCGGAGCGGCTGCTGCCGTTGCTGCGTGAGCAGCAAGTTCCGCCGGGGGCATTCATCCTCGAGATCACCGAAAACTCGCTGCCCGAGAGCGACAAGGTGGTGCTCGACATCACCACCAGACTGAGCATGCGCGGTGTCCGGGTCTCGATCGATGATTTCGGCACCGGCACGTCCGGGCTCGAACGGCTGCACGATACCGCGTTCGATGAACTCAAAATTGACATGGTGTTCGTGCGCAACGCGCAAACCGGTTCCGCGCCCGCAGCCACGGCCATCGTCGAATCCGCGGCCGCGCTTGGTCATCGTCTCAAGATGAATGTGGTCGCCGAGGGTGTCGAGAATCGACCAACCATTGACTGGCTTCGCTCGGTCGGCTGTGACGTTGCCCAGGGCTTCGAGGTCGGTCGACCGATGCCAACCGAAGATCTGATCGCCTGGGCAAACGCGCGTCAGGCCGGCGTCGGCGCCGGACTGGCGCAGTGACCCCGCGTTTTCTCAGGCGGTTTTTCCCGGTTGCCCGCCAGGATTTGCCGACCCTGGCCCAGGGGCTGATGTCCGGGCGAGGTGAGGCGTCCGGAGTCGCCTGGGCAAGCAAGTTGCTCGATGCTTACGCGCAGGCGTCTGAACAGGAGCAACTTGCCTTTTTGCAGTTCCTGGCTGAGAAATACGGCGTCGACCTGCGTCGGGTTGATCGTGCGATTGCCCAATATCAGGCGAACCCGCGTCCAGAATCGGCACGCAAGTTGCACGAGGCTGCCGAGCCGCGCTTGCAGGAACTCCTACGCCGCTTGAACCTCGCACCTGGCGGAACCGAAGTCCTGGTGCGCATGCGCGAGCATGTGCTGCGAAACCTGCCGCGGATGCCGGAGCTTCGCCAGGTCGATGCGGATTTCGCGCACCTGTTTGTTTCATGGTTCAACCGAGGTTTTCTTGAACTGCGGCGAATCGACTGGTCGACACCAGCGGTGATTCTTGAGCGGATCATTCGCTATGAGGCGGTGCACGAAATCAACAGCTGGACCGAGTTGCGCGGCCGACTTGCGCCGGGCGATCGGCGCTGCTTCGCCTTTTTTCATCCGACGATGCCCGATGAGCCCCTGATCTTCGTTGAGGTGGCGCTCACCGAGCAGATGCCAGACAAGATCGCACCGTTGCTGGCCGAAACGCATGTTCCGCTGCCAGCCGGGAAGGCGCGCACGGCCGTGTTTTATTCGATTTCGAATTGTCAGGCCGGGTTGCACGGAATCTCGTTCGGCAACTTTCTGATCAAGCAGGTTGTCGAGGAGTTGCGGCGCGAGTTGCCGGATTTAAAGCAGTTTGTCACGCTGTCTCCCGTGCCAGGTTTTGCGGGCTGGTTGCAACGCGATGCACGCTCGGCGATGTCGGCCGCCGATCAGTCGGCCATTGCGCAGCTTGCGCAAGCGGACTGGGTCTTGAGCGAATCGGTCACGAAAGTTCTCCAGCCGGTGCTGACGCGGGCGGTCGCGCACTATCTTTTGAACGTCAAGCATGCCTCTGGAAAACCACGTGACCCGGTCGCGCGCTTTCACCTGAACAACGGTGCGCGCCTGGAGCGGATTAACTGGCTGGCCGATCTGTCGGTGAAGGGCCTTCGCGAGGCCCATGGTTTCATGGTCAACTACCTCTACGATCTTGACGAGATCGAAGACAACCACGAAGCGTTTGCCAACAACGAAGCGCTGGCCGCATCGCGGCAGGTCAGGGCGCTCGCACGCTCGAGGCGTATCCAGGCGTTGACTGCGTCTGCGCCATCCAGTTCCAGCCAGCAAGGTCAGGTCTAGGGGGCGCACCCGCGCCCCGGCGGACCGCGTGAGGCTTGTTTGGCGCTTTGCGTGGATAATTCCGCGCTGACATTCGGTGCACTGACTCGATTCACTTCACGCTCAACCCCATCTCAGAGGATATTGCCCATGGCTGGCCCGCTTTCTCATATCCGTGTCCTGGATCTTTCCCGCGTGCTCGCCGGACCATGGGCCGGTCAGAACCTCGCCGACCTTGGCGCCGAGGTGATCAAGGTCGAACGTCCGGGCAGCGGCGATGACTCGCGTGCCTTCGGCCCGCCCTGGATCAAGGATGCTCAGGGCAACGACACCCGGGATTCGGCTTACTTCACGTCGGCCAACCGCGGCAAGAAGTCGCTGACGCTGAACCTGTCCAAACCAGAGGGTCAGCAAATCGTGCGCGAACTGGCCGCAGTCAGCGATGTGCTGATCGAGAACTACAAGTTCGGGGATCTGGCGCGCTACGGACTGGGGTATGAAGACCTGCGCAAGCTCAACCCGCGCCTGATTTACTGTTCGGTCACCGGCTTCGGGCAGACCGGTCCGTTCCGCGAGCGTCCCGGCTACGACTTCATGATCCAGGGCATGGGCGGCATGATGAGCGTCACTGGTGAGCCGGACGGCGCGCCTGGCGGCGGACCGCAGCGCGCCGGGGTGCCGGTGGCCGACATTGTCACCGGCATGTACGCGTCGATCGCCATTTGTGCGGCAATCGCGCATCGGGCGGAAACCGGTGTTGGCCAGCATCTGGATCTGGCTCTGCTCGACTCGCAGATTGCGCTGCTCGCGTACCAGAACACCAACTACTTCTCCACGGGTGTGCCGCCGCGTCGCATCGGCAATCTGCATCCGAACATCGTGCCGTATCAGCCGTTTCGCACTTCCGACGGCAGCGTGATCGTGGCCTGCGGCAATGACAATCTGTACCGCAAGTTTTGCGATGTCGCAGGCTGCCCGGAACTCGCGCAGGATCCGCGCTTCGCCACCAACGGCAAGCGGGTCGAGAATCGCGACGAGCTGACCCGTCTGCTGCAGGAGGTGATGCAGCGTCGCACGACGCGCGAATGGGTGCAGGCGCTGGAGGCAGGGGGCGTGCCGAACGGTCCGATCAATGACCTGGCTCAGGTATACGAGGAGCCCCAGGTGCAGGCCCGCAACATCCGCGTCGAGATGGATCATCCGGTGGCCGGCAAGCTGTCGACAGTCGCCAGCCCGATGCGCTTTTCGCAGACGCCCGTGGAATACCGGCTCGCTCCGCCGACCGTCGGTCAGCACACCGACGCGGTGCTTCGTGGCGTGCTCGGCAAGGATGATGCGCAGATCGCAGCCTTGCGTGACGCAGGGGTGCTTTGATGTTTTTTTGCGTTGTGTCGATGAGTGAGGGTTCGCGTCCCGCGTGCTCGCCGGGGCAATTCCGATGAGCACGCGCGTCGGGGTTTTCGTTGACTTCGCCAATATCGCAATGAATGGTGGCTACGGGCTGCGTGCCGACCTGTTGCGTCGGTTCGCGGCTCGCGATGGCGGGATGATGGTGCGGATGAACGCCTATCTGCCCTACGACGCCACCCGGGCCGAGTCCGACGGTGCCTATCGCGCCGGGCAGATGCGTTTTCACGATGCACTGCGCGAGAACGGCTACAAAGTCATTCCGAAGACCGTTCGCTGGTTCGAGGATGCACAGGGCGTACGCCAGGCGAAGGCCGATTGCGATATGGACATCGCGATGGATGTGATCGAGCAGGCGGACCGGCTCGACACTGTGCTGCTTGCCAGTGGCGACGGTGATTTCGTCCGGGTTGTCGAACTGGCGCAAACGAAGGGGGCGAGGGTCGAGGTCATCGCCTTTCGTAATGTTTCGCGCCGCCTGCGGTCTGTGGCCGACAGTTTCACATCGGGTTATCTGGTGCCTGGTCTCGTGCCGCAGGATCGCGAGCGCCAATCGCGTGAGTGGGGTGTGCTCGGCGGCTATGCGCGCGGCGTGTGTTACCAGTTCGAAAACGGGTTTGGCTTCATCCGATTCATGCCCAGGATCGCCGGAAATCTGTGGGTCAGTGATTCGCGCGATCCGCAATCGCCCTGGCAGACTTGCTTCGTGCACGGCTCGCAGTTGCCGGCTGGGCTGAACGCCGAAGCGCTGCCCAGTCGTGACATCGTGCTCGAGTTCGACCTGGAGGAGGGCGATGCGCCGGGTCGCCTGAAGGCAGTCAACCTGTCGGTTCCCGGTCAACAGGTTTGAGCGCCTAGGCTCCGCGCTCGAGCATCCGGTCGATCATCTTGCCTGTCGAGCCCAGATAGTTCTGTGGCTCGCACAGTGCATCGATTGTCTCCG
>Ga0222714_10006830_pt1 | contig 10569 bp, 17 predicted proteins | sample C33_3DmetaG_FD_165048 | JGI IMG/M metagenome (GOLD analysis project Ga0222714, IMG submission 165048) | Estuarine water microbial communities from San Francisco Bay, California, United States - C33_3D | ecosystem: Environmental > Aquatic > Marine > Unclassified | place: USA: California... | reverse complement strand
GCCGGTTACTACTATAATACTGCCATAGGGTACACAACGGTATAGAAAGAGGTAACCCATGGCAGAGCAGGAAGACGTTATCAAGGTGTCCGGGTCCAGTAACCCGTCATCTGTTGGGTCAATTCTGGCCCGTTCTATCGTCGCTGGTCAGGCCCCTAAAATGAGGGCCATCGGTGCGTCAGCCGTCAATCAGGCGTCTAAGGCATGTGCTATCGCTAGGGGTTTCGTGGCCCCGCGAGGCATAGATTTGACCTTTATTATCGGCTTTGATGACATTCAAGGAGAGTCTGGAGAAACTATCTCCTCCATGACTTGGAAACCCGTAGCACGGTAAACCTGTGCTACTATAGAAACATAGGAGCAGTAATGGAAAACAAAGAGATCAATATCGATCCTACTACTGGTGGCGTGGTGCTCCCCGAGGGTCATATGTATGGCCCCGTACACCCAGACGACCAGAACGATCCCGACAACTTCAAGTGGACTGTTGAGATCGTCAAAGAGTAACCCTATGGAGGGTTGAAATGGATCTTTCCGGCCAGTTCCCAGAGAACGAGAGCGGAGATGACAACGGACCCTCTATCGCTAGTATGCGCGAGGCTACGACATCACGCATCGTTGCTAGCCGAGATGCCCGCGCTGCTCGTGAAGCAGATAGTACGGCTAAGTACAAAGAGCGCCGTGCTTCTAGGGAGATCGTCCGTGATCCTATAACTGGTGGGTTGTCCAGAGGGGGACAACCGTTGTCGTACGGTCCTAACAGGGCAACTCTTGCTACCTTACGGAACATTCACTCCACAATTACAGATCCGAGTGGAAACGTGGTCCATAAGCGTGACGACTCCTCAACTGGTCGTCTTATGGGGGACACTCTCTCTGCTGTCACTGGTAGGAAAGAGGGCGCTGTCGCTAGCGATGAAACCAGTGAGGTTTACACCGCTAGTCAGGCTCGGGAGATGCGTACTGCACCGACAGCGGGAGACGATGTCAAGCAGAGTGCGGGTTTAGTTAATCGTCCCAACATTATCGGGGAGCAGGCTGCGAAGCGTAAGGCGGAAAGAGAGGCCGGAGAAGCGCGGCCTGCCCTACCGTCTCCTGCCGCCCCTGACTCTAGAACACGTTTACGTGGAGAAGGACTTTCTAGATCGCCCCTGCCCACACCCACCCCGTCTAGTGGCAGGATTCCGCCAGTTGACAGGACTGCAAAACCTCTGCGTAGAGGTGAGGCGTTCGGCCCCGCCCAACCAATGCCCGGTGACTACATTCTAAAACCTAAATCATCAACAGTAATGCAAGCCGACGTGTTTGATGGTAGTGGTTGGAATCGTGTTAGCCACATAGGCGATGTAGAGTCGGGCACGAACGCTCTTGATCCACGTACAACTCAGCCTTATCCACGAATTGTCCCCTCTGCTGACGGTAAGGCACGCCCCGCCTTCAGGACTTCTGCTGAATACTATGCCGCAAAGCAGGGCGATGACGCGGCGTCGTCTGCTTACTCGCGCCAGTTAGAGACTGCTCGCGCTAAAGACCGTGTCAACCAGTCTCAGTTGGGGACGGCCTCCGTCGACGCTGCTCCTAGAACTCCCGTACGTGGCGTGTCAACTTCTATTGAAAACCGCGCGGCAGGAATAGTTGGCCACATTGCTGGTCAGGTTGCTAGGCATACTGATGGTGAGAGACTAACTGCCAGTCAGGTTGACGCTGTTGCCACTCGTAAATTGTTCTTGGGAGATCCCAGCGAGGCGATTGATCCAGCAGACATTACTACTGCTGGAGATATCGCTAAGTTAAAGAATTCTGGTGAGACCGCCTTCCGTAACTACACGGTTGCGGGTGTCGAACCCCGTCTTACTCCGCCACAGTCCACGCTTGGCGCTGGTATGGTCAACGTCCCCACTGGCAAGATGCGGAAGATGGAAGGCGATCCCGGCGGCGTTCAGGGCAAGACCTTTGCTCACGATCTGTATGCCAAGGCACTTGAGGGGACTAGGTCTATCAAGAGAACCCTTACTCCCAAAGAGATTTCTATCGCTGAGCAGCCCGCTCAGGGCGGTGGGCGTTCTATTACGGAGGCCGGACACCGGGTGCTTAGCGGAGATACTCCTCCCCGAGGTTTGGGTAAACACGGTATGCGTGTTCTTCAGCACATCAAGGAGCATAAAGAGATCACTGGCTCGCATCCTTCTTATGAAATGATCGCAGAGGCACTTGACTTGGGTACTCGCGGCAATGCTCAACGTGTTGTGCGATCACTGGTAAACGCTGGGTTAATGGGTTCTACAGAGGCTCGGGGCAATGTTACCTCTGCCACTGACGACCCAGCAACTCGCCGCACTGTCGGCTCGTCTACAGCGGGTCCACGCACGAAGAGGGAGCCGATTAAGAACAAGACCGCTCCCGATCTTCTTCCAAAGGGTATGGGTTCAGAGTTTGACCCAGAGGCGGCAGCACGGGTGCAGGAAAGGCGTGAAGCCAAAAAGATGACGAAGGCAGAGACGGCGCGTTATATTGACGACCGCATTGACCCCGGTTACGACGAGAAGCGCGAAAAGAAACCTAGTGCAAGAGTTATCAGTAGCAAGTCTAGGCAAAAGACCGTCGCTGAGGCAACTGCCGCAGAGACTCCAGCGCAAAAGAAGGCTGGTCGTGCCGCTCAGCGCAAGCAGCGAATGTCTGACGCTGAGAAGGCAGAGCGCCAGAGGGCCGCAGACAACGATACTAAGGGTAATAAGGGTACTAAGAAGTAACACACGATCTATGCAACCCCAAAACTTAAACGAAGAACGTCTTGAAGACGACGATATCTTAGATAAGGTTCCCAACAAGTATAGGGATCTATACGATTCGGACGACTTTGAGAAGTTCACCTATAAGAACCGAGAGTGGGACTGATGATTATCCAACGTCCTCCCAACCGAATGATCGCTGAGCAGAAAAGGCAAGAGCGTGCTGCCAAAGATGCTGAAGGTCCTCGCCCTATCTCTACAGTTGGTGGGGGCCGTGGTGGCTCTCTCATGGCTTTCACACAGGCCACAGGCACCGCTAACGGGCGATGAACCAGCAGACCTTTAGCAACTGGGCCGGTGGGTATGACCCAGCCGGTGGCGAGACGCAGCCCGTCCTCGGGCCTGCTCCTGTCTTCCGTGATGCTAAAGACCGCCGCCTCGCGGCGTTCGGGGCCACCCCTGACACCCAGTATCCAGACGGATACCTCGGCACGATGGACAGCAACCGTCGTCAGGACAAGTTGCTTAGCGCCGTTAAGCGTCAGAACCACCGTTCTTATAGCCGTGGTGTCCATAAGGGTGAGCGCGTTAACCCCGGTGACTACCTGTGGCCTGAGGAGTTTAACCCTATGACTGGCTTAGAACTTCAGGCCATAGGGCAGAAATTCGCACCCCCCGGTGCTGAGCCGATTAGACTAACAAATGATGGAAAGGCTGGCCCCCGAGGTATCCCCCGAGGGCTTGACCGGCCCCAGCAAGAACAGATAGACGTACAGAGGCAGTCCATGTTGAAGCGTCTCGTACCGAGTTGGAGGTAAAAAGTAATGCCACATCATCCAGACCATTTACATGAGGGATCAGAGGCGGCTCGTAGTGGTATGCCCACTGGTCAGAGGCCCAAGTTGGACTGGGGTCCTAACACTAAGAATTCCATGCCTCGGGATAAGACCGCCGCTGGTAGGATGTCCATCCCAAACCAACTTGATGAGGCTCAATCTAAGGCCAGTTATCTCGCTAAGACTAGACTCCAGCACCCCGGCAGCGAAGGGCTAGATGGTCCTTATTCTCGCACCACGAATCCTATGGGTAGTGTACACCCGTCGGCTAAGGGTAATCTTGACGCATGGGAAGGTAGTCCTCCCAACATGTACTCCTTTAATCCCCAGTCTGGCAACTTGGCTTTTAAGAATGTTGACCCCGGTAATAACGAACTCGGGACTCTTAACGCTCGTGTTGATAAGAAGGTTGTCACTAAGAAGGTGGCCGACCCTGACGCTAAGCGTCACAAGATGGGTAAGCAGAAGGGTCAGCCCAAAAAGGGCGACGGTACAAAGATCGTTGCGGAAGATCGTTACATTCCCTCTGTCGTCAGAACGAAGAAGGGGGAAACCGCGATGGATCGTGACAACAAGACCCATACTGATGCCGATGAGCGTACGGTGAACAACGTACTTCGTGGCGGTACAGAAACCGGTTGGGACTCAAAGCGTACTGGGTTCAGGACGAAGAAACGTGCTGAGATTGCTGCGGAGGCCATGGGCAAGCGTCGCATGGAGGGCCGTGATGCCAAGACAGGGCGTAAGCCGAACTTCTCAGGTAAGACTGGTAAGCGAGTAGGAGAAACGTACTAATATGGCTGATGAAGCAAACCCTCAGGGCATGAAGCGCCCTAACATCCCTACTAAAAAGGCTGCTGATAAGAACGCAGACCGCCAAAGGATTGCCACTAAGAAGGGTTCTAAGGGAGACCGTCCCAGTATTCCTACGAAGAAGGACTCTCAGGGAGACCGTCCCAGTATCCCTGTTAAGAAGAAAGATCGCCCTCAAATACCCACTAAGGGTTACGGTAACGACAATGAGGACCGTCCTCGTATTCCTACGAAGAAGAGTCCCTACGGAGACCGTCCTGTGATTCCTACGAGGAAGGAAGACCGTCAGGAACGGCCACTGATTCCTACTAAGAAGACTCCCCCCACAGGACCGCCTAACTTTGATCCCCCTACGGGGCCATCTGTTTCGCCTAAGGGTATGCAGAAGCGCGGGGGGTATACACAGGAGCCTCCCCGGTCACATAGGATGTTGCCTTCCATCCATACGAAGTCGCGGCTTCCCAACATTGCTGTGGGTGAAGGCAACGACCCTAAGGGTATGCAACGCCCTAACGCCCCCTATGATCAGGCTAGTGATCCTGATAATTTCGCCCCCTTTAAGAAGGGTGAGCGCTTCGATGGCCCCCCGGGAGCCGGTAAGTACACGGGATTTTAATGGCTCGTCCGTGGCAAACCCGTAGCGAGTATCTCGTTGACCTCGCTCTTGAGGGCGCACTTGCTGCTACTCCTGAGGAGTTGCGTGAGATGCGCCCGGTTGCCGCGCCCCAAAACCCTTTCCCAGAGCGCCGAGGCTTCGCTAAGCAGGTATGGGATATCTATGAGGTCATGAATATCGACCGCTATACCCCTTCGTACCGCTCTTGGGTGTCTGGTATGCCCGTTATGCCCAGTGTCATGAGTGACCAGTCGTGGTCTGGTACTGCTCGTAATGCGATGAGTGAAGGGACTTGGTGATGGAGAAGCCGCAGGGTCCTTACACGCAGTCGATGGCTTCTGACTCCATCAACCCTGATCGCGACTTTGCTCGTAGTCAACAGATGGGTATTGCTGGGTCGCCGTCTCGTGAGTGGGACCGCGAATCAGAGGCTGGGATCATTGGTAACAGGGCTAGGGCCATGCGTGTGGCCCGTGACCCGTCACATCTCGGCAACATTGGTAGCCGCAATCTTACTCGCACGCAGTATGCGAGCATGGATATTGCTCCACCTGCGGAAGTACGGAGGGCTGGTAATACCTATGGCACTCTCTGATCAGTACTTCAAGAACCGCCAGTCCACTAGGGCTTACAAAAAGAACCCAGATAACCCTCTGGAGGCTGGGGGACCTGCTGTTGGTGGCCTTACTGAGTCCACGCGCTACAATCGCCAGCAGGTCGGCGCTTCTTATCTTAGCGCACCCACAGGAACTGGGTCTTGGACCGCTGCTCCCGGTAGTAGGGGTATGGGGCGCGGTGGATACGTGGATATGCCTACAGACGGCCCTACCCCCCTAGGTGGCGCTCCCGATAGGCCCCAGAGAATGGGTCCCGCTGGCCCTTCCGCTATGGCACAAGGCGTTGCTGGTAGATTTGAGCGCCCAAGCGAGAACACCTTTCAGGTAACTGGTAGGGCAGGTAATGTCATAGGTGGATTAGCCGCATCTGGCTTTGTCATTGGGAACGAAGCACGCAAAGCCAGAAAAGCAAAGAGGGAAGCATTGAAGGGTTACGAAGATTACGACGTTTCTGCAACTATTTCTAGAAAGCGTCAAAACCTCCCCGCTGGTCGCTTCCCTCTAGAACCTATGAATGACTCTGGTATTGAAGATCCAACGCGACCCGTCCGAAAGTATAATCCGTCATACAACACCAACACAAATGACCTCGATCCGGTATTGAACGAAGACCCGGGATTGATGGGACCCGGGCACTGGGATTTCGCGGGCGACGGGTCAGTGAGGACGACTACTCCGCGACTCTCTCGTTATAGAGGTAAGTACAACCCCAACCTGTCCGGTAGTGGTCAGAGTTTGCAGGACATTAACCTTGAGTACGGTCTACCTACCGCAGGTTTACCTGAGTTGGGCATGGGGTCTGGGGATGAGTACCCAGCGAAGAGTGTCGACATGAGGGAATCTCTAGGTAGGTCCCGCTTTGGACCCCAAAGAGAGCCTACGGGTAGCCCTATTGAGATGGGTGCCGTACCTGCCCCCGGTATGACCGCTGACGTTCTCGCTGGACAACCGCGAGCGTTGCCTGCTGGTACCCAGCGCAGGGTGGGCCAAAGGGTCGACGAGCCTCAGGCTCCCGGTCCCGGTCCCTCTGACAACCCGCCTCCCCGTGCGGTGCGTCAGAGCGGACGAACCAATACTAGGTCCGCAGACCCTGAGAGAGAACGTCAGGCAAGAAACCGCGCCAATATACCCCTTAATTGGCGTTGACCTTATGATAGGATATACCTATGGCAGTTAATGAAACTCGCAGCATGAACGCAGACCTCCGCGAGGGTATCACCGACGGTATGGTCAAGAAGGCCAGCCCTGATCGTGGTGGTTTCCCTAACGATGACGTTGACGCCAACTCTGTGCGTGCCACGTTAAACGACGAGTTGTACGACCAAGTTGTCGGTACCAACCCGATGCAGGGTTACCACGCCAGCAGGCTCACCGATCCTCCACGCTGACGTAACTCACTAGTAGTAGTATGTAGCCATACGGCTACAAAGGAGTATCAAATGGCACGTCTCTTGATCTGCAACACCTGTAAGACGGTCGATAAGTTGCCGAACTACGCAACTGAGAACGACCCCGAGGCTAAGCATGACCATCACCTGCGTGATGCCATCGACCTGCACATGCGGAAGTTCGGTGGCCCCCCTGACCGCCACAAGGCCAACCTTTTCAGCATTGACGACGCTGAGTTGGAACTCATTGACGAGTCACGCCTACAGCAGGCCGTCCACGACGGTCGCCTTGAGGCGTTCCTGAAGGAAGAGCGTGAGCAGTACAAGACGGACGCTCTGGGGTGCTACAACCTCCATAACAGGCCCACAGTGGGCGCTGGATACGGCTCTGGGTGTGCTGATTACCGAGACAAGAGCCGTGCTATCGGGCGTACCGCTGGTCTGCCCCCCGAGGAGTGGAACTACCTCTGCGACTTCTGCCCGTACCACTCGTACGTGGAGCACGATCAGCGTAAGAAGTCTGGCTTCTACAAACTGACGTGATTCTGTTCAACTTTGATGTCCTTGCCCGCCCCCACGAGGAGTTAGGGGCACGGGTTCCAGATCCAGAGGGTATGTACCTATGGAGAAGCCTCTTTGAGGCTTCCGTAGGGCGTCTGGGCGTCCTCTACAGCGGCGACCCAGACACCGTCATGATGGAGAACTGGATGAAGATCAATCAGGTCAAGGCCATCATGTACGACACCACTGGAACAACGGAACCCAAGATGTGCGCGGAAAAAGCGGCAGCCATTTTGGCTGCATCTGGTGGCCGGAGTATGTACTTCGATATCAATCCATACGTTGTCAAAGAGGCGTATGCCCTCGGTATCCCCTCCATGCTGGTATGCCAGCCCTTCGTGATCCGCCCAGAGTGGGTATCCACGAAGCAAATGAAGGGGTGGGATATCCTTACAGAGGAAATCGACAAGCAGGCTATCGCTAGGGCGGAAAAGAAGTGGGGTGACTTGGATTGAGAATCGCACTCTCGGGTGGTGAGAAGGGCACGTACCGCAACATTCTCATAGCCAATAATGCCCCCCGTATCGCACTGAACCTGACCCAGTACAACGTCCCCAAGACCAAAGAAGTCAACCTTGTAGACCTGCTGGGGGGCGCGGAAGTGTTCCTCTACACATCAGACGGGGATGAGGACACAGCCGGGTTCGACGCTTTCGTCCGTGATCACGCGGACGAGATATCAGCGGTTATCGGACGCCCAGATTACAACGGTGACTGGCTCGGGGAGAAGTACGTGCCCCTATGGAACGATGAGAAAGACTTGGAAAGGCTGGCATACCTTTGCCAGAAGTACGGGCGCGTTGCGGTCAGCGACAGGGCAATTAACGCCAAAACTCTGCCCCGCATTAGACAGTTACAACAGCGTTGGGGGGTCAGCCTATACGGCCTTACCAGCAAGGTTGATACTATTGAATCCTTAGAGTGGGATACCGTGATTGTCTCGTCTTGGACCAGCGTTGTTAGGTACGGTGAGACACAGGTTTGGGACGGTCATGGACTGCGTAGGTACCCTGCTCAGCGCAAGGACTCAGCACGTAAAAAGCATCGTGCAGACATCATACGTTTAGGTATTGATTACGATGCGGTTGAGTGTGACGACGTGTCGGAGTGTGCCCGACTAGCAGTCAAGTCATGGCTAGCGTGGGAGAACAGCGCCGTTGATAGTGGGGCCTACCACCCCTCTGGGGACGATGATGAGGCCGAGTTCGATAGTAATAGCGAGGGGGCAGATAGTAACTATACCCCCCAAAACGTAAGTGGCCCTAATCCGGTTTCTAGGGTACCTGCTATTGCTACCGACCCCCCTCAGACCCGGCACGAGAGTGAGAAGGTATTACTACCGGTTATGGGGGTCTCTAGAGAGGTTACGAGGGGTACCGCTACTACCCCTGATGGCGATGAAGTCATTGATTTAGAACAGAAAGAGATCAATACGATCTCATACGCCAGTAGCAACCTACGGAATTGCGATAGTTGCTATCTGGCCTCCCGATGCCCCGGGTTTCGGGAACATGCAGAATGTGCGTACAAGATTCCCGTAGAGATACGGACGAAGGAACAGTTGCGGGCCACACTGACGGCCATGCTAGAGATGCAGACGAGTCGTGTCTTGTTCGCTAAGTTCGCTGAGGAATTGGAAGGTCAGGGTATGGACCCGACCCTTTCAGCAGAGATGGAGCGCCTCTTTAAACTGGTTAGAGAGTTTAAAGATATCGAAGATACTAGGGACCTATTAAGGTTTGAGGTTGAGGCTCGCGGTAGCGCAGGAGTACTATCTCGTATATTCGGTGACAAAGCCTCAGATAAGGCTAATCAATTAAGTAGTCCGTTGTCCGACGATGATTTAAATAACTACATCATCGAATCAGAGATAATTGATGATTGATGTTAGACGACGCTCTGTGTAAAGGATTACATTCTGAGTTATTCTATCCTCCGTTATTTAAGGAAGATAGGCAGGGTCCAGAGTCGCAGTACTACTGGCTCGGCAAGTTCGTCTGCGAGCACTGCCCGGTGATTCGAGAGTGCGCTGAGGCGGGTTGGGACGAAGAGTTCGGGCTATGGGGTGGTATGACCCCCAAAGACAGGCGTAACAAACGCTATGTACTCAACAAGTCTCGCGTGGAACTCAAGTCTCTCGACCATTTTCCCCGCGCAGATCCAGATAACCCGCTGGACCTTCAGGCGGTGAAGGCAGAGATTCGCCCTCTGCTCAAGCGTCGCAAGAAGACTTGAACTCCGGCCCCTCACCAACTAGGATGCCCCGTCTATGACAACCATCGACACTTCCCTCCCGTTCCTGCCCAGCCCCGACACCAGCACTGCGTGGCGAGACCACGCTCTGTGTAAGGGTCAGGACACCAGCATGTTCTACGACCAGCGGTACTACCACTCGGTGCGGAAGATGTGCGCTGAGTGCCCCTCACGCCCCCAGTGTCTGGACTTTGCCGTCCGTAACGACATCCGGTTCGGCTTGTGGGGCGGTCTGACGCATAAGGAGAGGGTCGCACATTGATCATCGGTGTCGCTAGCGCTGACTACCTGCGTGCTGATCGCTCCCCTGACGGGGTAGAGAAGTGGGGCGGTGCTGGCTGGGCGAGGCTCGGTCAGTACATCCCCTACTTCCGCGAGGCAGGCCATGAGGTACTGGTAGGTACCTTATGGCAGAGGGACGGCAAGTTGGCCATTGAAGAGGCTGACGGTCGTGTGGGTTTTCCCGACGTGGTTCTGCTACAGCGCATCATGCACGACAAGGTCGATCAGTCGATCAAGTACGGGCAGGAGACTGGTCAGGTGGTCATCAACGACCTAGACGACTGGTATTGGGGACTTGACCCTAGTAACGAGGCGTTCAAAGCCTCTCATCCCAAGTACAACGCCGTGGAGAACACGACGTTCTATGCCAAGAATATGCAGGCGTCGGACGTACTGACGACTAGCACCCCGTATCTGGCGCAGAGGATGAAAGAGAAGTTCAAGAGGGACCCCATAGTCCTGCCGAACTGCATC
>Ga0222714_10006829_pt1 | contig 10572 bp, 14 predicted proteins | sample C33_3DmetaG_FD_165048 | JGI IMG/M metagenome (GOLD analysis project Ga0222714, IMG submission 165048) | Estuarine water microbial communities from San Francisco Bay, California, United States - C33_3D | ecosystem: Environmental > Aquatic > Marine > Unclassified | place: USA: California... | reverse complement strand
AGATGGAGTCTTCTTCATCGGCAATGCCGCTGAATCCGAACGCGATACGAGCGCACTGAATCAGTGCCTTGTGCCGCAACATACGGCGCGGGTTCACTTTCCAAGGCTCCGTGTTGCGACTGCATTCGGAGAAGTATTCGGTCACCTCAACCGGTCGCGTGCGATCTTTAAGATAGATCGTCGCTGTGACCGAGAACGGTTTTGAATCTTTGTCCTCGGTGTGAAACGTGATGCCGTCGAACGACGGATGGCGATTCATCAACTTAATCCAACCATCGACGCTAACGACCTGCGTGATGCCTCCGTTTCTACCCGGAAATGCGTAGATTTCCTTGGTGAACGGATTCAGGTCGTACTGATTGGCCGTGACAACAAACGCAAGCAACTCCTCATTGCTCGCCTTGGGCATCAGTGTCGCTCGAAGCGTGTCGAGCAACTTGGTTGGTTCCACGTGGAACTTTTGGGCCATTACGGACAGCGCGGACTGCTTGGTCTGCGGTATTAGTTCTTTCGTCATACTTTCTTGGTCTTCCGCCTTTGCGCCCATTGATTCGGGACGCATTGGCTTTCGCCGGTGAAGTCACCTTGCCTAGCTCCCTGCCCATCTGGGAGAGACTCGCACTAAACTCATGCTGACAGGCTGGGCATTTCATCGACGGGACAAGCTTTACCCGTCGTTGGGTTCAATGCAAAGCCAAATCGTTTTTTTTATCGGAGGTCGACGTACCTGTTCCAACCGTAGAGCTTCCTGCCGAGAACATTGTCGTCGTACGAGACGTTTTCTGAAACCTCGTCTGGGCTTTTCGGGCGAAATGGAGCCCACGTGTTCGGTGTGGTATTCGTATTTAGGCAGTCGAGGTTGAAACTCGTAAATCCTTGAGAGACGAAATACGCGCCAAGGCTAGTGGGTCGTACCCACCACGGATTTCCGGGGCTTGCTGTTCCGGTGTCGTAACAAAGCACCCCGAGACCAATCAGCGTCTCGTAACCAAGTTCGGTCAAGTAAATGGCGTATTCTGTGCCTCCAACTTCAAGTCCGGTGCCACCCTGAAACATTCCGTAATTGATGCTGATACCAACTCCACTAATGCCTCTACCAACCGGAGTCGAAATGTGACCGTAAGCCTGACCACGAGCGCGGGTCCATCCGGTTACGCTCCATTCAAGCAACGACCAGAGCCATGCACTCTTAGGAATTTTGTGAAAGAAATAGGTGCCAAGATTAATTCCCCCTCCTTCCGGAATGCTTCCCCCATAAAACGGAAGATCAAATGTATAAATGTCTGATAGATCAGTTCCCAGATACCGATTGTTCCCGTCTATTCCGACGCTGGTTTGTTGCGCTCCTTGAGCTGTTTTTGACCATTGAGCCTTACGAGCCATCGTAGGGGTCCGATTGGCTAAGAAGATGTCGTCAGCACCGGCAGGAACCACTTGATTGACATAGGTTTCAGTCGATAAAACAGTTTTACCCGTTTGGTTTGGGCTTCCTGGTATTCTGACAAACGCATCGCCGCCGTTGATTGCACCCCACTTGTTCAACCAAAAGTCATTTGCAAAACATTTATCTGGGATTGGAACCGTCGTCGTTTGAAATACCCGGGCCAAAGTAAAATCAAAAACCGGAGAGGAAAATCCCCAAGGTCCTCCAGCGGGAACAAAATCCGATTGAATAGCAGGTGTTGACTGCGACTTGAACGTGGCAATCTGGGGAAATACTTCGGATGCTTTGGTGTTAACCAGCGATCCACTGTTTACCTGCTGCAAGTAGATAGGAACAACCCCAGCAACATAATAGTTTACCGATTCGGATGTTGGCGAAAAACCGGGATACGCATTGAAGGTATACAGGTTATCCGTGCCGCTGAGTATTTCCGTTCCTCCTGTGTAAAGATCGTAACCAAATGCGCTACTTACTGTCTTGGCGCAACAAAACATCCCAAGCGGAGTCAACGTAATCGTTGATACTTTGTCTTCTGGAACGTCTGGTTGGATATCTTCAATGTCGTTGTAAAAACCAGCCTCTACGGCAATTCGTTTACGCAGCGTGCTGATCGTCTCAAAAATTGTCGGAGCCTGATTGGTGCTGGTCGACCAATTACGAACCGTATCTCCCCACAAAAACGATTCTGGATAGACAGTTTTTAGCGTGAAAGGGTTGGCAGCACTAAAGGAGATGTACGAATCATTGGTTCCGTTGCCAGCGAAAATATTCGTGTCGATGTTAGAGATTTGTATTTCGTCGTTACCGTGTGCGGATAGGGTCAATGAGGTTGGGTTTATGGTAACAATGACCCCAGCAAACGTAAGACCTTCCAACAAACTATTGGTGGAGTTGATGTTGCGTATTACATCTTCAACCAAAATGTTATTTCTGTACTTTCTGAAACGAGCGCGACCCCAAGTGTAGGCTACATCTCCAATCTGCGTATTAGCATCTAATGGATCTCGTTTGTAGAACTCCGAATAAATCGGGCGAATATCGTATGGCAGCAGCGGATCGTGAATCGCCTCAAGCCGATTTCTCCAATCCATGAACACGAACGGATTGCCTAGATTGTTAGCCTTGCAACCTTGTTCGATACCAAGGAACGGCCAATATCCGTGATCGTTTCCGGTGCCAGGACCAAGTTGCAGATACGGAACATCTCCGGTCAGATATGGGAAAAAGTAGTAGGTAAAATCTCCGCTGGGCCAGCGATTGAACCAGTTACCATTGGGCATCCTGCGAAATGATCGGCAACCTGCAGGAGCAACAAAGTCAGTGATCGCCGAACCATCAGGCAACTGCAGCAGTACCTTTAACGTATTGCTTCCGCAGTTATGGATGCGCCAACAATCGTAGCGATCGTAAGAGTTGAGAATGCGGAACTCCGTTTGGCCCTCTACCGCAATTTCCGCCACAGACAAACGATGCTTATGGATTCTTCCCGGCGGCATTTCTGGGATCGAACCAGCGTATTTGGTTCTTACATAACTCGTCTTACCAGCGACCGTTGGATCGTATCCCAACTGAATGTCGTACGTTAAATCTCCAACCGAATGTTTTGGTATTTGAAGTGAGAAGTGAATTGCCAGCAGGTCGATATCAACACCTGTATGGCTTGAAGCCCATCGGTCGTAGTAAGCAATACCAGCACTCTCGTCTATGTGAATTGCCTCAAGTTTGGACAACTCAATTGCCGCATGAGTCGGGTTCCATTGGTCGATCCAATAGTAACCAAGCTGCGGTATGTAACCGGAATCGTCTGCTAAACGCTTACAGGATTCGGGATCGTTTCGGAAGACGTACCATACTCCAGTAGGAGGTAGAACCGCAGCATAGGCACCTGGAGAATCCCAATAGTGCTGAAAAAGAGGTGACTTCCCGAAAAGCACTTTCGCACACTTTGCATCGGCCCTGTTGTATAGGTTGTTCAGGTTCGATGCCGTCCACATCTGGGACTTTCTGTCTGTCGGGAAGGGCATTCACTTAGTAGAACCAAGATTGCTCGGATGTGGTAGAAATCACGCGAGACGGTTCGATCTTTAAAGTCGTTCCGTTTGGAGTCTGCGTAATCTGTTGACCCGGGCCAGCAACCAACTGGATCTTGCGGACTACTTCGATCAGTTGATTGATAGCCCGAGCATGATCGGCCTTGATGCCTCGCTCGGCAACTTTAGCTGGGAGCGTGACTGCCATAGGTCAGATTTCGCAGAACTGCGCAAAGATTTTGACGGTCGAGTTGATCGCCTTGACGTACATCGTGGCTTCAACTCTCGGGATCAAGATGAACTCTCCGGGAGGGATAATAAACGAATACGGACTAGATGGGCCAAGATACACTCCGTTGAGTTGATCCATGTTGTAGACGAGAAGCTTGTAAGGCGTAGCCAGATCTGCGGTCAAATCTAACACTTCGTCAGATGTTCCAACGTCCTGCGTCTGCTGGCCCATGTCCCGGCCAGTCATATTAATGACTGCAGTCCAAGTCTGCGGATTAATTGACGCACCACCTTTGGCTGCGTAAAGCCTCGCAGACATTTCGATTTCGTTTGCCATAGGTGTGTAAGGTTAGATTTCGCAGAACGTAGCCTGAATCGTCACGTTCGAAGTATTGGCGATCAAATACAGGTTGGTATTGATGTAGGGTATCAGCAACGTCTCGCCAGCAGGAAGACGCATTGTTCCAGCACCAGCAGAAAATCCGGACGTGAATGACAATTCAACGTAATTGGTGTTGTCCAGATTGCTGACCAGCAGCTTGTACGGAGAGGTAACATCGACGGGAACGTCGAGAACCTCTGAGGCGGAAGTGCCAATAAGCTGCGTCTGGCTACCCATATCGGTGCCAACCATAGTCGCGCTCTTGGTGTAGGTTACAGACGGCAAGTAGGCTCCGTTTTTGGAAGCATACAGCCGTGCCGTCATTTGGATTTCGTCAGCCATGATGTGTTAAGTTATTGGGTTTAGAGGGTACGCAAAAAGATCCCACGCTGCAAAGGTCCAAGTTTCGTTTCTTTCGACTTGGTTGGTTTTAATCATCAAACTGGTTGAATCGTTGGTTTTCAGCCAACTCCAAACCGTATTGTCTGGAGTCAAATTGGGGTCAATCGGAGCGCGAGGCATCATCGTGCGCACCGCATCTGGAAATGCATTGCGTGCAGCTAATACCTCCCCGGTGTAAACTGAAGATATGATTGGAGGAGTAGCAGGAAGACCATTCTTGGCCGAATACGACGAAATGCGAGTCAGCGAAACGCGGCTAGTCTGAAAGCTGTCCTGACCACGGGATAACCGTTTTACAAGCTCGTAAGCCAACGGAAACAGGTTCTGTGGCATAGGAAGCTTGTTATTTTTAGGATCATCACCAGCCGCTTTTACAGCAGCAAAGTATTCCTTTTCATCAACATACTTTTTGGCTTCAGATCGAACATACGGAAGCTCAAACAACGAAGCCTCTATGTATTCAGTGCGAAACTCAAAACGGCTTACTGGTTCTTCATCAAATGGGTCTTGAAATGCAGTTGGATTATTTGGATCCAACTGACTTCCTGCGTACGTAACTGTAGCTTCAGGATATGGGCCATCCTCATTGATGGTGTACTTACCACCGGCATTGACCCAATCTAATGAAGCAGCACGCAGCGCGTCTTTGCTGCCACGATATTTGTAAGTGATGTATCGACCGGTGCCATCTCCATTATTGTATTGACGACCAACCTCAATGTAAGCCAATCCGCCAATAGAAGTATAAAAGACAGGACTTAGAGTCTCTGGTCTAATATTTACTGGATTAACGAGATTAGTTTTGACCGTAGGCATACTATTCTCCAGCTATTCCGCGAGCCGTTTTCTCTGTGTTTTTGGTTATTAACTTGAGTTGCAATGTTTGCTCAATAGCTTGTTTGATAACCAAATCCTGATTGCGTTGAAATCCTGAAAATCCGCCAATCCTCGCCAAATCAGACTGCGCTCCACCGAGGGTAAATGCTGCACCCTTAATCCTTTCGTATTCTGGTTGACCGATTGGAGGAGGAAAAACTGGCGATGGTCCCGCTGGCGGTATTGGCTTGTTCCCAGCGGCTACAGCAATTCCTGCAGCAGCACCGGGCAGATTACCAAGCATCGTCATTCCAATCTGGCTAGGAGTAACCTTTGGAAACGCTTTTGAAAGAGCAGTACTTTCGTCTCCCAAATATTTAATCGCATCCGCAGTAATTTTCAAACCATCAGCCAATGGTTTGGAGGCCAGTGCCTTTAGTATTCTCCATTGTTCATCAAGAACACTATTTGCAGAGGCCAAGGTTTTTATCGTGTCTTCAGAAATCAGTTCCCTTCCTTCAGTAGATTTGTAGTCTGCAAGAGCAGTAGCTGCAGCAGTCAATTTTGTGCCGTACAACTGATACATCGCTGCAGTTGTTTCAGCGGATTTACCAGAGTTCTTGTGAGCTATCGCGGCCTTGATTGCTCCATCAATCCCCTGCATTTGCACATCATTCAAATCATCAAGAGACAAACCTAACTTCTTAAAAGTATCTATTGCCTTTTGATCTCCAGAGGTAGCTTCCAATCTGGCTTCCTCAAACTTTTTGATTACAGACGACAGCTTTTCAAACGAGATGCCAGTTTCTGCAGACAAGATTTGAAGCCGTTGAACCTGATCTGTTGTCAGATTCATCTGTTCCGCGAGATTCTTGATCTCGTCAGCTACCGACATCAAATGCTTTGCAAATCCGGTAAGTGCAGCCACCGACAACGCTTGCGTAAGTTTGCTGCCGATAGCCGATTTAAGATTGTCTCCAAATTTTGTTGCTATGCTGGTCGCCTCTTTGAATCCAAGCTTCAAAGCCGTAGCATCCATCCCCAGCTTAACAAGAATGCCTAAGATGTTCATATCAGTTGGCGTTCATGGCTTGCCAGATTGCTTCGCTTTGACTGTCCCAAAGATCGACCTGCCCATGCAATTCAGCGTGGGCAAGTATCAATCGTTCAGCGTCACCAATTGGAAGGTGAATTACATCGTCAGCATTTAGTCCGACGTTGATACATCCAACAAGCACACGTTCGGGCCAAGGCATTGCTGGCCGTTTTTGTGATTTACCAGCCTCCATTAATACTTCTGGAGCGTTAGATTGTTCCTTCAACCAAAGAGAAAACCGATCGGACTCCTTAACCAAATTAAGTTGAGAAATCCGCTTTGACCAAACCCAGAGCAAAACAGATTTCCATTTGGATTTGATTGTCCGCACCGATTGCAATGGTGGCTGGGAACAAACCAACACGGCTTCCGCAAGATCCGCTGGGCCAATCATGCCGCCCATGACGTACGGAGAACCGAGCCGTTGCAGTACAAGAGCGTGTCCAACGGTATACGGAACGAGCCGTAACCCTAGCACCTCTGGAGGTTCTGGGCCGATCTCCGCTAAGATCTTGCAGAGTTGACTCACGCGAGCGTCGTAACAGTCGCGTTGCCAGCCATAGCACCAGTTCCGATGTATTTGGTGAGTGGCAGCGTAATCATCACCTTTCCTGAATTGGTAAACTTAACTGAACCTCCTCCAGCGTACACCCAATCTCCGTTGATGGTTCCAGTTGCTCCACCGAAGGTGATGGCCTTGGCGTTAGCAATGGTCGCCCATCCATTAACCGCTGGCAAAGAAGCAGCCAATTTGGACTGTGCATCTCCTGTGGCACCGGAAGCAGCCGACGGAATAAACGTGACGGACATTGAGAGCCGCTCGTTTTCGGAAACTTGAGCAACCACAACGCCAGCACCATTTTTGATTTGCTCGACGTCCCCTTCGTGAGTGATGTCGTAGCTTTCGATCGTTGTAATTGCGCCAGTGGTCAGTGCCGCTCCTGCCGTCGTGTAAAGCGTTATGTCGCCGTGCGCTCCGTAAACTAGTACGCTGCCTTTACTTGTAGCCATGTAATGTTTGGGTTTGGTTTAAGTTGCGGACGCAAACAATGTAAACGTCCGTTGAAAAACTCTGGATCGTTCTGAAACATCAGTCGATCCAAAATCGCTAGGAGTTGCGAAATAAGCCGTAAACGGCCCGTCCTGATGCGTTTCACCGACGGTCAATATGTTTGCACCACCGTCGAGGAAAAGATCCTGCAAAGCGGCATCTAGGACGTTTGTGATGCCAAGCATCGACGATTCGTTTGTGTCATCGGCCGAAAGCTGAAGTTCGACTCTAACTTCCATTTCACAAGTGGTGTCAAATGGTGTGACCGGCACCGCATTTGAAACGGCAACAATGAGCCGAGGAAATTGCGGCATCACATCCTCAACGTCTGGATCTTCAAACGCTCCCCGACCGTAGCTCGTAAGGCAAGCTGGCGCACCGATGGGAGAAGCTGACCAGTCAATGCCGACCAGCCAATCCACCACAGCACGTTCAGTTCGTAATGCAACGGCATTCATTCTACGACTTTAAACCCACGACTTGCCAAAAGTTGATCGGCTGATTCTCCCAACTTTGCACGCAAATAGTTTACCATTTCGACCTGTTCGTCCTGCAACGCTTCAATGACGGCCTTGTTTAGAATTCGTTGACCGTTTGATCCAATGCGAGGTGGCCCCTCCGCTTGAAGCTGACACTTGGCAACCGGAATAAATCCATCGACCGCTTTATTAGCAATCGCTTTTGGATTGCTGCGTCGATAAATTGCAACTGATTGAAGTTTGTGGTCGTATTGTGCGGCTAACGAAATAGCAGCCTTGTTTGCGCCGCCATATTTACCGCTTTTGACGCGCTTGGTTCCAAATTGCCTGAAACCCTGAAACTTGCGGATTCCTCTGACGATAACAGATTTGAGGTATCCAACGCCGCCAAGAGTTCTTGCCCTCAACTTTCTAACAGCTTCCGACATTTCTTTGCCGTAAAGTCCGGGGTGGCGTTTTGAGTTGATGATTGCGTAAATCTTTTGAACTTCTCGTTGCTTTCCACCCTTTGCTCGTACCATTTGCATCAAACTATCCGCATATCGTTTGCGAACGGCAGCAGGTTCTTTCGGCCCCAAAATCAGATAAGTACGCAATAAAACAAAAAACATCCGTGCGTTAATCGCCTTTGGAAGCGTGCGCGACGAATGCGCCAGATACAGCCTGAACGCTATTTCAAAGTTTCTTGTATCAACTGAAACAACAGCATTCATCTGGTCTTGGCTGAAAGTTCCAGAACGTAGAAACCTCCGCTTGCGTCACGTTTAGCGGAGACGATACGAAGCACCCTGCCGTCATAGGTCAACGTGCGACCGACGACCGGCATCATCTTGCCAAACGTCAGCAACAATCGGTCGGTATTTTCCTGCAGTAGTAAACTGCCACTTTCCAACTGGAGTTTGTCGGCGGTGGAACCGACATCAGCAGACCAGACGGTAGCGTCAACCGTGACAAGCGTTGAATCCGCCAAACGCCAATCGTCAAGTTTGACCAGTAGACGAGCAGCGAGATTGTCTTGGAAACCACCAGAGATAACGGCATTTGCGTCCGTGATTGAGGTTGGCAAACATCGCACAAGCTGACCTTGCCAGATGAACGCAGGATTGCCCAATGCCCCCTGAAGGACGGTCATGCCCAACTGGAGACTGGTGGCAATCAGGTTCACGCCGTGAAGTAAACGCCAGAAATCAAGATTCGGGAAGTGGATTGAAGTTGACCAGCCAAGCTGGAGATGTCGCCGGTTTCGTAATGGCTCAACTCGCAATAAGAAGTCCCGCCCACAACCTTACCAATCACAGCGGTCTTGGCTTGAGCCGTCGCGTTGTCCAACCAGATCGACACAGCAGCGTCATAAGTCGCAGGATCGGGAAGGCTCAATCGGAGGTTTCCAGTCGCACTTCCGGTTACCGAGTTGATGGTAATGTCAGCGGTGAACGTGGAGACAAAGCCAATGGACGTATGGCGAGCCGTGTTAACCGTCGTCGAGAACGTGCGACCACCACCAGAATCGGTCAGCGTAGGAACCCACGCCTCAGGAGCCACCATAGGCAGCGCGGCATAGATCTCCGTGAAGTTGTCATTGGCCTTCTGCCAAGACGCACGGAGCGTGTCTCCGGTGTTGTCGTTGGCGGTTGATCCAGTGTTGATGACTTGTTGGGCCATATTATTCCTTCGGAAGCACAAACCACCCTTCGTGGATTGTCACTCGGTTTCTCGACTTAACGATCTTCCCTTCAGAATCTTTGGCCCATACATGGGCTTTGACGCTTTCAGCCAACCTTACCGGCTGACCCGCTGGAACCATCACCACTCTTGTCGGAGTGCAACCCAGAGGCAGCAACGCGAGCGGAAAGATCGTCGCGCAAACGGTTATCTTTCTGGCCGTCTTCAAGCGTCTGGTCCTTCGGATCTAAAATCTTGCTCAGAGTCGCAGTCGCTATTCCCTGCGCCATGCTGGCTATTGGGTCCATCTTTTAAGAGTTTGGCGTGAAAGGCAGCAGCCCATGCAAAAACACCAGCAAGACCGCAATTGAGAACGATCTCTGAGATTGATGGAGTGGATAGCGTGAGGCAGTTGAACAATGCGCCAGAAGCCGTTGCAACCAGAGATATCTTGAGCAACACACTTCCGGTCATCGGCCAACGCTTCACCACTCCATCAGAGCGGTATAACATAATCATAAACGCAGAAACGCCAGCGGTAAGAATTCCGTTGGCGAGTGCATTGATGATTGTAGCGGGATTCATTTAGGACCAAATCCAAGTTTGCCCATGACGTATTCAACGCCGCGCAATCCAAGAAATCCGAGAATGAATGCTACAGCGTATTGGGAGCTTGAATTTTCAAGACCAGCGGAACTGACAGCCACTGGTGTTAAATAGTTGGCGGACAACGTACCAGCAAGGAGGCTGGTGATGGTTCCAAACCAACTCTTGTGTCCATCCTGTTTGACGAGAACAAGACTCCCCGCGAAACCGGCCACCAGAAGCCCGATGTTTATGCCAAGATCGCGGAGAGTCTCTTTCATTACTTCTCGGTGTTTGAAGCGTCCTGAGCCTTCAATGCCGTGAACATCGCACCTGCACCGCCGACCGCGGCGGCGATGGCACCGCCCATGTCACCGGCGATGGCCTGTTTGAT
>Ga0222714_10006826_pt1 | contig 10577 bp, 7 predicted proteins | sample C33_3DmetaG_FD_165048 | JGI IMG/M metagenome (GOLD analysis project Ga0222714, IMG submission 165048) | Estuarine water microbial communities from San Francisco Bay, California, United States - C33_3D | ecosystem: Environmental > Aquatic > Marine > Unclassified | place: USA: California... | reverse complement strand
TGCTGATGGACTTCGTCCTGTCGGAAGAGGGCCAGAAGATTTTCGCCAACGCGAACTACCTTCCGGCGATGCCGTCGGTGCCCGCCAAGGTCAAGAACCTCAAGCCCGAAGCCGGCAACTACAAGGCTAACGTCGTGACGCCCGACAAGGTCGCGACGGACCTGCCGAAGTGGAAGGCCATATTCGACAAGATGTTCCGCTAGCGGAACCCGGGGCGGCGCCTGACGGGCCGCCCCATTTCGGCTGTTAACATGACCATGTCAAAGCAGGACGCCCCGGCGCCTTCACGGTCTTCGGCGTGGATGTCATCGGCGCGCGGCCATGTCGATGCCCATTCGACGCGTTGGATCGCGGCCATCCTCGGCATCATCATCGCGCTTCTTGTGCTGCCGCCGGTCTGGTACCTGTTCCAGGGCAGCCTTTTCGAAATCACCCCGACCGGGGCGGTCGGCGAATTCACTTTCGAGCATTACCGCCGCCTGCTGGAAGGCGAGCGCCTTGCCACCAGCGCGGTCAATTCCTTCGTCTTCGCCATCGGCAGTGCCGTCGTCGCACTTCTGTTCGGGGGCGTTCTGGCCTGGATCGTCGAACGCACCAACGCACCCTTCAAGGTGCTCGCTTACCTGACGACGATCATTTCGCTGGGCACGCCCTACGTGCTTTACGTGACCGCATGGCTTTTCCTGCTCGGCAAGGTGGGGCCGGTCAATGATCTCTACCGCTGGCTCACCGGGGCGAACGATGTCCTGATCAACGTTCATTCCATGACCGGGATGGTGCTTGTCGAAGGAATGCTGTGGTCGCCGCTCGTGTTCCTGCTGCTGTCGGCGACGCTCCGCACATCGAACCCTGAATTCGAGGAAGCCGCCCGCATGAGCGGGGCGAGCGTCTGGGATACCATTCGCCGGATCACGATCCGCCTTGCACTGCCGGCCGTCATGGCGCTGGTGTTGCTGGTCTTCATTCGCGCCTTTGAAGGCTTCGAGGTTCCGGCGCTGGTCGGTCTGCCGGGACGGGTCAATGTTCTGACGACGGATATTTTCCTCGCCCTCAAGGATACGGTGCCGCCCGATGCGGGCCGCGCATCGGCGTTTTCCGTGGTGCTGCTTTGCGTCGTCGCGGTGCTTCTCGCCTTTTACAACCGCATCTCAAAGAGCGCCGAACGCTTCCACACGGTAACGGGAAAGGGATTCCGGGCGCGGCCCTTCGACCTCGGCGCCGGGCGCTGGATCGCGGGCGTCATCATCATTGCCAATTTCCTGTTCGTGCTGGTGCTGCCGAACCTGGTTCTTCTCTGGGCCTCGGTGCTGCCGTTCTTTCAGGCGGTACGCTGGAAGGCGGTGGGCCTGTTCACCCTTGAAAACTACAAGGCGGTCATCAACTCGCCCTTCTACCTGGAACTCGTGTGGAACACGCTGATCCTTGCCGCCGCCAGCGCCACCATCGTCATGGTGCTGACCCTCGTGGTCGGGTGGCTGGCCGTGCGCCGCAAGCCAGGGGGATGGCTGCTCGACCAAATGGCGACGATGCCGCTGATCTTCCCGGGCATCGTCCTGGGGACGGCGGTCATGCAGATCTATCTGGCCGTTCCCATCCCGATCTACGGCACGATCTGGATCATCCTGATCGCCTACGTGATCCGTTACCTGCCTTACGGCATGCGTTACGGTTATTCGGGGATGCTTCAGATCCATCGCGAGCTGGAAGAAGCTGCCGGCATGTCGGGTGCGGGCAATCTCGTGATCCTGCGCCGCATCGTGCTGCCGTTGCTCGCCCCCGCGGTGGCATCGGGATGGCTGTTCATCTTCCTGCTGGCCTCGCGCGTGCTGTCGCTGCCGATCCTGCTGGCGGGCCCCGATTCCCAGACGATCGCGGTTGCCATGTACGACATGTGGACGAACGGGCAGGGCACCGAACTCGCCGCCATGGGATTGTTGTGGACGCTGATCATGACCGTGATCGCGTCGGGCTTTTATTTCCTCTCGCGCCGGTCGGGCGCAGGGGTATACGGGAATTGATCGATAGGGGTAGCCATGCTTGCCGTTGAAGGGCTGACCAAGCTTTACGCCAATGCGACCGATGCGATCGCCGGGGGCATTCGCGATGCCGAGTTCCGGCTGGAGCCGGGAACCTTCTTCACCCTTCTCGGGCCGTCGGGCTGCGGCAAGACGACGACGCTGCGCTGCATCGCGGGCCTCGAAAAACCCGACAGCGGTATCGTGCGCCTTGGCGATCGCATCCTGTTCGACGGTGCGGCCGGAATGTCGGTGCCGATGAACAGGCGCGATATCGGCATGGTGTTCCAGTCCTACGCGATCTGGCCGCACATGACCGTGTTCGAGAACGTGGCCTTTCCGCTGCAGGTGTCGAAGGATGTCCGTTACGGGGCTGCGGATATTGCCGCGCGCGTCCAGAAGGCGCTGGAGACGGTCAACCTCGGCGGTTACGGCAACCGGCCGGCGACGCGCCTTTCGGGGGGCGAACAGCAGCGCGTGGCACTGGCGCGCGCCATCGTGCGCGAGCCGCAACTGCTTCTGCTGGACGAACCCCTGTCCAACCTCGATGCGCACTTGCGCGAGGAAATGCGGGTGGAGCTCAAGCGCCTCCAGCGCCAGACCGGCATCACCACTGTTTATGTGACCCACGATCAGGCCGAGGCTCTGTCGATGTCGGATCGCATCGCGGTGATCGAAAAGGGCCGGATCGTGCAGATGGATACGCCGGAGGGCATTTATTACCGGCCGAAAACGCGCTTCGTTGCGGGTTTTGTCGGCGTCACCAACATGGCGCGGGGCACGGCCGAGGCCGCCGCATCGGCGGGGGCGGCGGTTGCTGTGCGGATAGAGACGGGGGAGCAGATCTTTTGCCAGGCGGTGGGATCGATCGGCGCGAGCGCATCCGTAGCGGTTTCGATCCGGCCCGAAAGCGTGCGCCTTGAAAAGGACGACGGCGCAGCGCCAGACACCCCGGCCGGGGAAACCGTTCTGCGCGGGCGCGTCGATCAGGCGAGCTTCCAGGGCCAGAGCCGTCGTTACGATGTTCAGATCGCGGGCTGGCGGCTGATGGTACTGGCGGACCCGCAGGTCCGCCTGTCGCCGGGAGACGAGGTGCGGGTACGCCTGTCCCTGCGCGACACGATCGCGCTGGCCGACGGGAACGAATAAGCCTAGCGGTAGCGCTTCTGCAGGGAGGCCAGGGCTTCGGAGCCGGGGCAGAGCTTCTCGTAATCGTAGGTCGTGAGCGGCGCTGCCACGGTCTTGTTCAGGCCGTGCATGTCGTCCCGGCTGTCGTCGATGTAGAGCAGCCCAGTGACGATCTCGCCCTTTTCCTGATGGCGCATGACGTAGTCGAAGGCCCGCGCCCGGTCGGTCGGATCGTAGTCCGGGTCGGTCTTCTTCAGGTGAATGACGCTGCCGTCATGCATGGTGACGGGCAGGACAGAGCCCTCGTCGTATTCGGCGGTGATCGTTTCCTTATCCTCGATCAGGTCGGCTGCCGTATGCAGGTGCGCATAGGCATACTTGTAGCTCATCGAGGAGTCTTCGTGGTCGTTGAAGCTGACGCACGGGGAAATCACGTCGATCAGCGCGAATCCGCGGTGGCGCAGACCCGCCTTGATCAGCGGGACGAGGTGGTTCTTATCGCCCGAGAACGAGCGCGCGATGAAGGATGCACCCATCGCCAACGCGGTCTTGATCGGATCGATGGGCGGGTTGGTGTTGACCTCGCCCTTCTTGGTCTTGGCGCCGAAACTGGCGGAGGCCGAGAACTGGCCTTTAGTCAGGCCGTAAACGCCGTTGTTCTCGATCACGTAGAGCATGTTGAGATTGCGGCGGATGGCGTGCGCAAACTGGCCGAGGCCGATAGAGAGCGTATCTCCGTCGCCCGACACGCCGACGTAGTGCAACTCGCTGTTGGCGGCCGACGCTCCGGTGGTGATCGAGGGCATGCGGCCGTGCACGGTGTTGTAGCCGTGGGACTGGGAGAGGAAATAGGCGGTCGTCTTGGACGAGCAGCCGATGCCTGAAACCTTCACCGCGCGGTTGGGCGGAATGCCGAGCTCGAAAAACGCCCGCGTCATGGCGGCGGTGATCGAATCGTGGCCGCAACCGGCGCATAGCGTCGACATGGCGCCTTCGTAGGAGGCTTCGGTTAGGCCGAGCGTGTTGGTGGCGCGGCCCTTGTAGGCGATATTGGGCTTGCGGATGTAAGTCATGCCGCGGCCTCCTTGGCAACCGCGTCCTCGATGGCGCGGACGATGGTGCGATGATCCATGGGCATGCCGTCGTAATTGAGCACCGACGTCATTTTGGCTTTTTCGACATCGGTTTCATTCAGCAGCATGCCGCGCAGCTGGGCGTCGCGGTTCTGTTCGACGACGAAGACCCGTTCATGGGAGGCGAGGAAGGCCTCGACTTCGGCGGAGAAGGGGAAGCCCTTGACCCGCAGGTAATCGACGCCGATGCCCTTGTCGGCGAGGCGCGCGAGGGCTTCCTTGCAGGCGCCGTCGCAACTGCCGACGGTCAGGATGCCCCAGTTCGTGCCGCTGGCAGCCTTGATGATTTCGGGTTTGGGCACGAGGGTCGAAGCCGTCCGCCACTTCACCAGCAACCGGTCCATGACGTCCTGGTATTCGTCGCTCAGTTCCGTGCGCCCGCCCCATTTGTTGTGGCCGGCGCCGCGGTTGAAGTTGGCGCCCTTGGGGTGGCAGCCGGGCAGGGTGCGGTAGGGAATGCCGTCACCGTCGACATCGAGATAACGCGAGAACTTGGTGATCTTTTCCAGTTCCGCATCCGACAGGACCTTGCCGCGGTCGGGCCGGTAGGAATCGTCCCAGGTCAGGTCCGGCACCATCCAGTCGTTCATGCCGACGTCGAGATCGGATACGACGAACACGGGCGTTTGCAGGCGTTCGGCCAGGTCGAAGGCATTGACCGCCATCTCGAAGCATTCGCGCGGGTCGGCCGGATAGAGGCAGACATGCTTGGTGTCGCCGTGCGAGGCATAGGCGCAGATCTGCAGGTCGCCCTGCTGGGTACGCGTCGGCATGCCCGTCGACGGTCCGACGCGCTGGATGTCGAACAGCACCATCGGCACTTCGGAGTAATAGGCGAGGCCGACCAGCTCGCTCATCAGCGAAATTCCGGGCCCCGACGTCGTCGTGAAGGCACGGGCACCCGTCCAGCCCGCCCCCAGCGTGATGCCGGCCGAAGACAGCTCGTCTTCGCCCTGAACGATGATGTAGCGCTTCTCGCCGGTTTCCTTGTCTGTGCGCAGCTTGGCGCAGAACGACTTGTAGGCGTCCATCAGCGAGGTCGACGGCGTGATCGGGTACCACGCGCCGACGGTCGCGCCCGCATAGACGCAGCCGAGCCCGGCGGCGGTGTTGCCGTCGATCATGATGTGGCCCTTGGTCTTGTCCAAGCGCTCGACGCGCAGCGGCAGCGGCGAAGCGATGTTTTCCTTCACCCAGTTGTAGCCGAGCTCGATCGCCTGCATGTTGGCGGGGATCAGCTTGGGCTTGCCGGCGAACATTTCCTCGATCAGGCCGCGGATGACGTCCATCTCGATGTTGACCAGTGCGGCCAGCGCGCCGACATAGGCCATGTTCTTCATCAGGATGCGCACGCGGGCATTGGCGAAGGAATCGTTCACCATCTGGGCGAGCGGGATGCCGATCACGGTGATGTCGGGGCGCGACAGGGTCTTCTGGCGCGGCCAGGTCGCGTCATAGACGAGGTAGCCGCCCGGGGCGACTTCCTTGACGTCCTGAGCGTAAGTCTCGGCGTTCATGGCGATCATGAGATCGACCTCGCCCGAGCGCGCCGTAAAGCCGTCGCGGGTGACGCGGATTTCGTACCAGGTGGGCATGCCCTGAATGTTGGACGGGAAGTAGTTCTTGCCCACCACGGGAATGCCCATGCGGAAGAACGCCTTCAGGAGCAGCCCGTTGGCGCTCGCCGAACCGGTGCCGTTGGCCGTTGCGATCTTGACGACGAAGTCGTTCAGCCGGCCTTGCGCTGCTGACACGGTGTGTTTCCTCCAAGTTCATCGGACGCATAGGGGATATCGATGCTCGATTTCTGCATGTCCCAGGCCGCGGTCGGGCAGCGCTCGGCGCACAGGCCGCAATGCAGGCAGACGTTCTCGTCCTTGACCATGATGCGCCCCGTGAGCTTGAGCGGCACGGAGGCGAAAACCGCCTGACCCGGGTTCTCGACCGGGGCCGACAGGCGCTTCAGTACATCGGCTTCCTCGCCGTCGGGGGTGATGGTCAGGCAGTCGACCGGGCAGATATCAATGCAGGCATCGCATTCGGTGCAGAGCTGCGGCATGAACACGGTCTGGATGTCGCAGTTGAGGCAGCGTTCGACCTCGGTCGCCGCTTCGTCAGCAGTGAAGCCCAGTTCGACTTCAACATCGAGCTTTTCGAAGCGGCGCTTCAGTTCGACGTGCTGCATCTTGCGCCGGGCCGAAGGATCGAAATCGTTGGAATAGCTCCACTCGTGCATGCCCATCTTGGTGGAGGCGAGCGTCACCCCGCGCGGCAGGCGGTCGGAAACGCTCTCGCCCATGCAATGGCGATGGATGGAAATCGCGGCCTGGTGGCCGTGCTCCACCGCCCAGATGATGTTGGCGGGGCCGAAGGCAGCATCGCCGCCAAAGAACACCTCGGGGCGGGTGGACTGGAAGGTCTTCTTGTCGACAACAGGCACTTCCCACTTGCCGAACTCGATACCGAGATCGCGCTCGATCCACGGGAAGGCATTGTCCTGGCCGATCGCCAGCACCACGTCGTCGGCCGGAAAGAAGACGTCCTCGACGACTTGCTGATCGGTGATTTCGCCCTTCGCATCGAAGCTGTATTCGATCTTTTCGAACATCATGCCGGCGAGCTTGCCGTCCTTCACGACGAAGGACTTGGGCGAGTGGTTGATGACGATCTCGACGTTTTCTTCCTCGGCGTCCTCGAGCTCCCATTCGGAAGCCTTGAAGAAGGCGCGCGGCTTGCGCGCCATGACCTTGACGTCGGTGGCGCCGAGCCGGAGCGAGGACCGGCAGCAGTCCATCGCCGTATTGCCGACGCCGATAATCAGCACGCGCTTGCCGACCGAATTGATGTGCCCGAAGGCAACCGATTCCAGCCACTGGATGCCGATATGGATATTGGCGCCGGCTTCCTCGCGCCCGGGCAGGTCGAGATTCTTGCCCTTGGGCGCGCCGGAACCGACGAAGACGGCATCATAGCCCTCGGCCAGCAGCGCCTTCATGCTCTTGACCGGGGTGCCGAGGCGCAGGTCGACATCCATGCCGACGACGTAGCCGATTTCGTCATCCAGAACCTGCGCGGGCAGGCGGAAGGACGGAATGTTGGAACGCATCAGCCCGCCCGGTTTGTCGAGGGCTTCGAAAATGGTGCAGGCATAGCCGATCTGGGCCAGGTCATTGGCCACCGTCAGCGAAGCGGGGCCGGCGCCGACCAGCGCCACGCGCTTGCCGTTCTTCTGTTCCGGCGCCTTGGGCAGGTGCTCGGTCACGTCGCCGCGATGGTCGGCGGCGACGCGCTTCAGGCGGCAGATGGCGACCGGCTTTTCCTCGGCACCCAGCCGGCCGCGGCGGCAGGCGGGTTCGCAGGGCCGGTCGCAGACGCGCCCGAGAATGCCCGGGAAAACGTTGGACTGGCGGTTGACCAGGTAGGCGTCGGCGAAGCGACCCTGGGCGATCAACCGAATGTATTCGGGAACCGGTGTATGGGCCGGACAGGCCCACTGGCAATCCACGACCCGGTGAAAGTAGTCGGGATCGGACGTATCCGTTGGTTTCATTTTGGTTTGGTCAGCTCTTTTACGACGCCCCGGGGCCTAATCAGGGGGGCAGTTTCGTATATCAGGACGTTAAAATCTACAGTCTTTAACCCCTCTTTCCATTGAGGAAATTCGGCGGAAATCCGCCCCGGGAAGACGGGCCCGGCAAGGCGGTTTTTGTCGCCCGCAGGCTCGCAAAAGCGGTTGAGAGGGGGGCCGAACAATGCTTACATTTCAAAGAAAAATACGACCGGCCCCCTCGTCCATTTCACAGGGGCAAAAAAGGGGCCGCATCAGGGACTTGTTCCACGGTAGGACAGTCCGAACGGGGAGGAATAACCATGCCGTCTTCGCGCCTTTTGCGCCTATCCGTTGCCGCCTTCGTGCCGGCCGTCCTGTTGGGGGCGCCCGTCGGCGCGGCCGAATTTTTCAAAGACAAGCAGATGTCGCTGGTCGCTTCCGGTTCGGTCGGCGGCGGCTATGACCTCTATGCCCGCCACCTGGCTCGCCACATCGCCAATCATATTCCCGGCAAGCCGAAGCTTCTGGTGCGCAACATGGTGGGGGCGGCGGGGGTAATCGCGGCCAACCATCTTTACAACGTTGCCGCGCAGGACGGTTCGGTGATCGGCCAGTTGCAGCGCAACGTCGCCTTCATGCCGCTGCTCGGCGCGCCCCAGGGCAAAAAGAAGAAAAAGAAGCCGACGGCGCTCAAGTTCGATGGCCGCAAGTTTCACTGGATCGGATCGCCGCAGCAGGAACTGGGTCTGATGCTGGTGGCGGGGAAGACCGGCGTGAAGACCTTCGAAGACCTCAAGGGGCGCGAGTTGACGACGTCGTCCACCGGGCGCGGCGCCGCGACCTCGGTCTATCCGCGCCTGATGAACGAGGTGTTCGGGACGAAATTCCGCGTCATCGAAGGCTACAAGGGGTCACAGGAAGCTCTTCTCGCGCTCGAAAACGGCGAGGTCGACGCCCATACCTCGGGCGGCTCGTCGCCCAATTTCCGCAACCGCTTCGCGCCCTGGGTGAAAGAGGGCAGGGTTGTGGTGCTGCTGCAGATGGGCCTCGAAAAGGATCCGGCCTATCCCAATGCGCCGCTGGTGGTGGACCTGCCCATGAAAGCCGAAGACAAGCAGCTGTTCGAACTCGCCTTTGCCGAACAGGTCATGGGGCGGCCTTTCCTGACGCCCCCGGGGGTCCCTGCAGACCGCGTGAAGGTGCTGCGCGACGCTTTCGATGCGACCATGAAGGACAAGGCCTATCTTGCCGACGCCGACAAGCAGAAGCTCGAGATCAACCCGGTGCGTGGCGAGCGCATCAACAAGCTTCTCGACGCGGTCTATTCGCGTCCGAAGGACCTTCTGGACCGGCTGCGCCGGGCCGCCCAGTAATCGATTCCAGTCATTTACTTCCGGTTCCCGTTCCGGGGCCGGCCAAACAGGGAGACTTAACAATATGACCACTTTGACCATGCGCGCGGCGCGCCTCGCTGCCATTGGTACCGCCGCGGTTTTTGCCGCCGGTAGCGCCCTTGCCGCCGATCCGTCGTGGATGGCCGACAAGGACCTCGTCGCCAAGGCCAAGAAGGAAGGCAAGGTCGTCGTTTATGCCTCGATGAACGAAAAGGAAGGTGCCACCGTTTACGGTGCCTTCGAAAAAGCCACCGGCATCAAGGTCGAATACGTGCGTTCGTCCGACACCGGCCTTCTGGCGCGCATCACCGTCGAAAAACGTGCCCGCAAGGACAGCTGGGACATCCTGCAGACTACCGCGCTGCACCGGCTGCCCAAGGAATGGCTGACCGTGATCGATCCGCCCGAGGCCAAAGCCATTCCCGCCGGCGCCAAGGATCCGGGGATGCGCTGGGTCGGCATTTACGCCAATTACAATTCGCCCGCCTTCAACACCAACCTGGTGAAGAAGTCGGAGCTGCCCAAGACCTATGAAGAATTCGCGAAGAAGACCGAGTGGGCCGGAAAGGTTGCGATCGATGGCACCGACGAAGAATGGCTCTATGCCATGTGCAAGCACTACGGCGAAGCCAAGTGCAAGGAAATCGTCGGCGCGCTGGTCAAGAATCTGAAGCCCGCGGTTACCAAGGGTCACCTTGCGATGGCCCGTCAGGTCGGCGCCGGCGAATACGCGGTCGCGCTGAACAACTACGTCAACCTCACCGTTAACGTGAAGATGCGCGGTGGCGCCACCGACTTCTGGTATTTGGAACCCGTCACGGTGTTCTACGGTCAGGTCGGCGTCAACTCAGGCGCGCCGCATCCGAACGCGGCGAAGCTGGTCGCCAACTTCCTGGCGAGCGCCGACGGTCAGAAGGTCCTGACCAAGGGCGGGCGTATCCCGACCCGTCCGGGCGTCGACACGAACCCCAAGGGCGTCCTCGACGGCATCGGCAACAAGGTCGTCATTCCGGCCGTCATCGCCGGCGCGGAAGAAGACAAGTGGGGCAAGCTGTTCAAGGAACTCTTCGCCCGCCGTTAGTTCGCAGGTCTGTTCCCCGCGCAGGCTTCGCCCTGCGCGGGTTTCTTCGATGCGGGGGCGCCGGTTGCGCCGCCCGCGTCTGTTCACGTGAGGTCGGGGTGCCAACAACATGACAGCCACTACGGAAACGGGCTCAACTTTTGGGGGCCGATGGGCACGCTGGCTTTCGCCCGGCTACGTGCTCCTTGCGCTCGGTGTCGCACTCGGCGTGTGGCTGGTGTTCGTGCCGCTCGGCTCGTTGTTCTATGTGGCGCTGACCGAGGACACGCCGCTTGG
>Ga0222714_10006825_pt1 | contig 10577 bp, 7 predicted proteins | sample C33_3DmetaG_FD_165048 | JGI IMG/M metagenome (GOLD analysis project Ga0222714, IMG submission 165048) | Estuarine water microbial communities from San Francisco Bay, California, United States - C33_3D | ecosystem: Environmental > Aquatic > Marine > Unclassified | place: USA: California... | reverse complement strand
GCCAGTATTAAATTTCTCTGAAGAGTATGTAAAGAGTTCACATTTCAGATCATAGGTTTGAAGTGCTCCAGTTTGATAGAACACCGATTCATCTTCAACAAATTTAATTTCAAACAAACCATTAGTCAATGGTAGATATATTAGATCACCTTCAAGCGGGCGGGAGCTTGTTATAGAGTAGTTATTTACTCCTGTGGTACCTGTTTCAAGTCTAAGAGACGCTACATCGTTGGGCGCACCCGTGTTTGCTGACTCTACTTGCAGGTTATATCCCACTTCGTCTAGGATACTTTCTCCCGAGGCCACTTGATTCCACCGTTTTCTAGCAACGGTGAAAGTCATTTCATCATTGACTTGTATATTAAATCTATTTAGAAACTCTCCCTCTCCTTGAAAGCCATTTACATCTTTTAGATACATTTCAATAGGAACAGCCGTATCAAAACGAGAAAGAGAATCTTCACCAAAAATTTTATCTTCTGAAATTAGAGTTCTTGGCAAGTACTTCACTTCGTGGCCATAGATCTTAATAGCCTCGATAGTCAAGTCTTCTATAAGGTCTTGTTCACGCCCGTAATTAAAGTTGTTGAAGTACTTGTTTGTTGCCATGAATCTATCCAATCATGTCAAATACTGGAAGACTATAACCACTCATCATTTCTTCTTCTAGTTTATTGAGTTCTTCTTGTGCCTCACTTACTAGATTTGACGCATTAAATGTAACACCACCAGGCAATTGCATTCCTTCAAACTTAGAAAGATTGCTTCCCCATTGTCTCTTAATAAGAGCCGAGGTGTATTTAGCTAGCCAACGATCTCCCCAAACATCTGTGTATGAACCATCAATTACTCTGTAACCATCAATAATAATGTATTCGCCAATAGTTACATCAGTTGACCAGTTCATATCAATATAAAGACGATCTGTGTGTCTATTAAATCTAATAGGTTTCAAACCGGTAAATGTTTGTTCAAGCAAAGCTATTCTGTCTAGTGCCATATAATAAGGCACAACAGATTCAGCCGAAAAATCAAAAAGATCATTCAGATGAACTTGGTATCTAACATTAAAGAGAGTTGAAGCCGAATTTGAACTGGTAAATGGTAAAATTCGGGTGATACCAATAATACTTTCAGGAACTGAAATATACTTATTGGCCACATCAGTTGATGTGATTTGATGTCTGACTAAAGCTCTTTCAGTGCCATCATAGTGATAGTCTCTATAATATAAGAGAGCTTCATCTATTCTGTCTTCAACTTGTTGATCATCAACATTGATGTCGATTACAGGTGCACCGAGTCTTCTTAGGCAATAATCTTTGAATTCTTGTCTACTTGATGGGACAGCCATAGAAATAACTCCCTGATTATGTTTTCTTCTTACTATTTATAATCAGGGAGCATTGCTTAATCCTCGTTTAGTGCCTCATTTTCATTTCCAGTCTCTAGGCCTTCAAGTGCAATAAGTGCTGCAATTCTACGCCTCTTTTCAATCATTTCTTCAATTCTTTGGCGTTCAGCTTCAAGTACTTGAATTCTGGAATATGGTGGCTTTTGAACGTATACAGGCCAACCATCATTAAGTGAATATTCTTCAAGCTCTTCGATAGTTGACATATTACTGATTTCAACAACCTTACGATCTGCGCAATCTCTTACTTTGTCCCTGTATTCTACTAGTTCTACTGGAATTGGTTTCTTTCCTTTGGTTTCCCAAGCTCGTAAAACCATCCAATCAGATTGAACTAGAATAACATAAGCTCTTTCTTGAATTTCATTGATGAGGTAAGACTTAATTCCCTGAATACTTTTTGCTTCTTTCACAGGAGTTTCATATACAACACCGTCATCATGATTGATTTCATATGTAGTACCATGAACTTCCCAGAATCTTTCATCGCATGTTTTCATAAACAGCTTATAGATTCCTTCATTTTTTTTCTCTTCTTCTGTCCATTGAGAAAAAATGTTTGGTGGATGTCTCACAGAACCAATAGTTACTGGAACAGGATTGATAATTACCTGTTCAACTTCATCATTTTTAACAATTGCCCACATTATAAAAGTCTCCCAATAAAATCTGTAATAGGTGGTCTATATTTGTAATCATGTTCCATTACGAAATCCGTGTAATCTTCTGGTGTAAGTTTTTCAAAAATATCTGGTGGAATTTCTTCAAACATATCTGGATTGTTTGCCATACCTTCCATTCGTCTTCCGCATCCAATGCATTGACGACACTCAACCCAATTACCTTTATCATTCTTTTGTGGATAATGGCATGACCAAGTAAGTTTGAAAAGATCCTTTGGCATAAGTCTAATCAAATCTCGTTTACACAAATGGTTAATTGGTGTCCACCACTCAATTTCTCTACCACTACTTGAAAATCCTGCAGTTGCTGCATGAAATAGTTTAAGTGCTTTATGAAAATTTCGAGTTCCACCTATTGTTTCATCTGTTCTAATTCTACCGGTACACATTCTTTTGAATCTACCAGTAAGGCAAAACATTGCACCAACTGTTGCATAAAGCAAATGATCTAGTGCATAATCAAATCCTGGCATTCCAATTCTAGTTTCAGAGTATTCAAAGGGTCTACAGTTTTCTCTAAACCAATGAATACAATTTTGAGTAGCCCAGTGTTCTGCTTCAGTTTTTTCTTGCCAATCTCTAGTAAGCAAAACATGATTTACATGAACTTCTTCATCAGTTTGAGTCAATAGCCAATAAACCATAGCTGTTGAATCAACACCACCAGAAAAATTAACTAAAATAGGATCTCCCTTTTGTGTGAGAGAAAGTGGTCTAGGCCAAGGACCTTGTTTAACTGTTGGTGTATATGCCGGTTTTAGATCTGTCTCTTGTATATATGTGGATCTTGCGATAGGGACTTCTTTTTTCATACTATATCCAATATTGTGTAGATTTCAACTTGATTGCAGCAAGTACATGAGTACGGGATTTTAGGTATGGCTCCCAGTTATTTGAGGAGTGTAAATATCTAGGATTAAATGCCACACCCAATCCCTTAACAAATGGAAACATATTCAAACGCAAAATATTTCGAAACTTTTCTGGAACATGATCTAATAGAAACTTGTTGTATGATCTATAAGCTTTTCCTTTTGTGTTTTTAATAAGATCATCAAGAACTAAAGGATTAGCTTTTCTATTTTGATATGAATGTTCTCTTACAATTTCAACTTTATCCCAACTATTTTGTACTCTTCTACCATTTATAATTTCTGTCTGTGGCACATCTAAAAATAAAGTATTGACATCATTTAGTTGAGCATTATATAGAATCAAAGAAGAATTGATATTTTCTTCATTTTTAAGCATTACATAATTGTCAGCAGATTCAATTCCAAGTGGAATATAAACAGTAAAGTCATATCCATTACCATCAGTATGAATCTGAGAAGCTTTGTACCATTTTTTGATGCTACATTCTTGAATTTCAATTGAACCATTTAATAGATTTTCAAACACATGAGTATACTTTTCTCTCATGAGTTCTGTGACATGCCAAGTCTTTACCATAAGTTCGCCCTTGGCATTAGTTCTTTCAAGATCAGGAGTACCATTCGTAATTGCCATCATTTCTTCGACTTCATGAGGCAAACATACGTTTTCCTTACAAACCCAAGGAGTGTAAGATGGTCTTAATGAATAGTTTGGAAAATGATTATATCTACGAGGATCATAATCAGCTAGATTGATTGGCTCTAGCTCTAAATTCATAGCATAATCATAATATTCTTGCATTGTATCAAACAAAGTATCACCTCAAAATTATTTATATTATGTGTATGCCCCGCTAATTGTACCGACAGGAGATAGCGTCAAAGATCCTGCATATGATTGACCTGGGCCATAAGTAATTGCTCTAGCAGAACCTGGGCCAGCACCTGGTGAACCAGAACCAGCACCACCACCGTAGCCGCCGCCGCCACTACCGCCAGCAGAAATACTGCCAGGACTACCATTAGGAGATCCGCCTGAGCCGGCAGGATAACCTGCTCCTCCACCACCTCCGCCGCCGGAGTAATAGATTGGAGGCTGGTTTTCACCACCGGAAGCAGATCCACCGCCACCTGCGTTACCACCATTACCACCACCTTGGATTGTACCATTATTCTTGATGGTAGTTGGGTATTGAATATAGATTGCTGGACCGCCGCTCGCGCCGCCGCCACCATTAGCATTACCGCCATTACCACCTCGGCCTGAGATGATAGCATTATTATTGATTTCAATAATTGATCCACTTGGATATGGCGTTCCAGTGTCAATTGCATATGAACCAGTAGAAGTTGAACCTCTGTTTCCCGACACGTTAACAACAACGTGAACTGGATCAGATCCATTCCATCCATTACTAATTGCTTGGCTTCTAATATTATGAGAAGTAGCCGCGGCACTAAGTGTATATTCTACGTAAAAAAGGTTCGAGAAGAAGAAGTTGCTCATTTATTTCATCACCCTATAATAGATTCTTTGTAGATGTACCAAGCAAAATTTTATTTGGTGCTGATACTATATATGGTACAATGTCTACATAACCTGTAACAGTACTTAAACTCAGTGTTCCGGAAGGTGCATCATATTCACTACCAAGAGATACAGTCCTCGCACCACCAATATGAGTAAATACGAAACATCCAGTCTGTCCAACTTTTTCTGTTGTTGGATTTGCCAACACAATGTTTCCGGTTAAGTTCCAAACAAAATGGGTATATGAACCAAAGTCCGGAGTTACCGTTCCACTTACCGAAGTATTTGTATGAACCGCACCATTTGCAGAAGCATAACTTAATGTTCCACCAACAGTTGCCGAAGTACTTACTGCCAGAGAACCAGTAACAGATGCGCCGCTAGATGTGGTTGCAAGCTTAGTACTACCATTATGATAAAGAGTTACAGCCCCATTGTCTGCAGCACGAAGTAGATTTGTTCCATCTGAATCTTGTAGATAGATATCACTACCTCTTACATATAGATTACCACTTCCGGCCTTATTTGCAATATATGAATTAGATCCATCATGATAAACACTTAGATCAGTGCCAGTACCATAATGACTCTGGTAATTATCAGCCATTGTAGTATTACCAGAAATGGTAAGACCATGATCAGCTGTTCTTACTTTTTCATTGTCATTATAATAAAGAACTATGCCAGCATTTGTAAGTGCTGTCACATATCTTTTAACACCATCTGTTGAGTTAATTGAAAATGTATTAGCACGAATTCTTAAAGGTCCATTTTCGTGATGAAAATAGAATGTGCCAGTAGTATCATGTCTAAGATACGAGGTGCTACCACTATCCATATACAAATATTGATCTGTTGCAATAGTTGTTGGACCAAGGTGCTTAGTATCTCCAGTAACTAAGAGGGTTGAACTAATATTTGTATTGGTTCCACCAAATGTATTATTTGCAGTACTAACAACTCGGCCGGTATCAAAGTTAACACTGTTGCCAACAAAGACACCACTTTGACCAAAAATTCTACCGATATGCAATTCGTCCCAAGTATAATCAACGTTACCCAAACTACGAGTAGCATTATCAAAAGGAACTAAGTTATATGCTCTTGTTTGGCCTTTAAGCTCAAGATTGGTACTAGTAAAACGGACCATATCACTGGTTGATATGACGTTACCAGTAAATGTTGAACTAGCTGCATTTATGCTAAGAATACCGGTTGATGGACCGGCTTCAATATAATTTGTTTTGAATGCAACATTTGCAGTAATTGTATTGGCATAGAAAGCTGACTCATTTACAGCAAACGCGTTCATACGGTGGCGAACAGCATTTGTAGCGTTACGCCAAGAGTCGAAGGTATCCGTAAGTTCGGTGTTCGCGATTTTAGCCATTTACTCTTTCCATAATTGCCATGCAGATTACTTTGAGATCATTCATCTCGCTCTTAATGTTATTTATATCTTTACTCAAGCGTTCAATCTCAGCACTCTGTCTCTTTTTCTGCTTATAGGCTTGCAGAGCAGACACATCAGTATTTAGAATAGCCTGATTTTTTGAATCTCTAAATAAAAATGAATGCTCTTCAACTTTGAGTTTCATAGTTTAATCCTATATCTGCAAAGCAATTGTTCTAAAGTCTTTAACCCTTGGTGGATTTGAAGGATCAGTACTTAGAAGTACAATCTTAATTGCAAAGTATTTGAATCCTGTATATGTAACACCGTTTGAAACATATTGATATTCGCCACTGCCTCCAGTAAGTGAAGCACTATTGATTACATATTTGTATTCATTAAAGTCTTCAGTGTTAATATTATCGGATACAATACTACTTACTGTGTCTTGCGTCATTTCAACCCAAGGAGTCTCAGCAATGCCAGCAGAATCTTCAGCATTTACTAGTTTGTGATATACCTTGATTGTTGCTGTACCTGGCTTATAAGCTGTTAGATAGACATTGATGTCTTCGGCATCTTGACCTTCAGCCAAGGTTACTGTTCTACTGATATACTTGGATAGTGAATTACCACCACTTGTTGCTGCTTCATTTGTTGAATCATTATTGATTAGGTTCTTAACAACTGTTACAGCGGTTCTTGATAGATCTACTACCGGTGAAAGTCTCTTTGATACACCAATTGGTTTTTGCAGTGTAAGTTTAAACATTGCAGACTTAGCACTTGAAACATTTGCAATTTCGTTTGATTTGGATAGAATATATCTTGAGCCAACAAGTGATTCGTTTTCGTTAGGTGTTGTATCTCTATATGAACCATCAAGAGTTGATCCACTCAATGCTAGTTTTGCAGCAGAGTTTAGTACAGTTCCAATTGGAGTTAGAGTACCAATATTTAATTGATGTAGATCAGACCTTAGATTGTCAATGCTAACAATTCTAGCAGTAGCATTATTTGTCTGGTTTGTAATAGTCATATCATTGAAGAATTGACCATTTGTATTAGCCAAATAAACGTATGTGTTAGCAGCATTTACATTGTCATAATGATAGACTTTACCCTTTGGCTGAGAAATTGAACTAATGGTTGCACTTGCCCCAGTCCAAGTATTATTTGCCGTATAGTAGAACCTAACATTTTCAGCTGCTTGGAATACGTTTGCGCTTGGTCCTTGATGCTTTACTCTAATTGTTGAACCAGAAACGTATTCAACAACACCCTTAGCAGAAGAAGTTACACCATTTGCATATTCTGTTGCGGTATTAACAGAAGGTGAAGATCCAAGTGTAAGGGTAGTTGCACCGTATACCATTGAACCAATAGTATTGAATAGACCACCACTTTGGTTTGCAACTGTTAAGAATTCTTTATCGGCATTATTTAGATATAGAGTACCAGTTGCGAGATTGCTTGCTAAACCAAAGTTTGCATAGTATGCTCTAAACTTAAAGTCTTCTTCTTGGATTTGTTTGTAGGTTTTATCGTTTGAAGAAGCAAACAGAATACCAGATGCAGGATTTTTAATTATCTGTCTTTGCGTGAGAATATCTTTTTCACCAATTCTACCAACCCAAATTCGAAGATCTGGGTTATAACCATGAGGAGTTACAACGATACAATAGTGAACATTGTTCTTTAGATATACTGGAGATGGGAACACTACCGGTGTTACTGCTGAAGAGTCAGCACTAGTCCAGATTTCAGCTGCTGTTAAGTTAACAGCACCGAATGGAACAACACTATTTGTTGGATTAGTAAGATCTTCATTCATTTCTCTGATTTCAATAAGTGCGCCCAAAGTTGGATGCTTTCCAGAGAAATACAGATCAAGTTTTGTCATAAAGACGCCAGGTACATTAAATCTTTCTCCACCAACTAGTCTGGAATCAACAACAAAGCTTTGTGCAACTGGGTCTCTGTTATGAGCAAGATAACCGTTTGCGTGATATGTGTTATTTCCATCAAGGATGAAGTTATAGACTTGTTGATCTGGTTCGCCAACAAAAAGTTCAAGACTTTCGATTTCAATCCAATTACCATCTACGTCTAAGATCTTATCTCCAACATCCAGGTTACCCTGCATCAAAGATTCAAGATGTGGGTAAGCTTTAAGTGTATGAGCTACATTAAATGCTTTCCATCCACTGTCTGTCCAAAGAGGATGTTCTGGAGTCATAAGAGGTCCAGCTTCATTGATACCAACAAGGTCACGACCTGCAAGCATTGGATGATCAAATTCTAGAACAACGTTGTGTGCTCCATCTTTACCAAGAAGAACATCTCCAATTTGTACATCTTCGATCTTCTTATCAGATCCATCAGCAAGTCTAACAATAGTACCCTTTACAAAGCAACTACCATCATCGTCATTGTCACCACCATCGCCTGGATCCGGAACCGGAACCCATCCAATAACTCTAGATCCAGCTGAAGTAACTGAAGTACTTCTTGAAATTACCGTTCTTGATTCGCTTACTTGGTTTGTTGTAAATCTTGGAAATCTAGTAGACAATACTGTTTCTTCTTCAATGGTAGAAATACCAGATGAAGTATAAGAAGCTTCACCAGAAGTTACTTGCTTACCTTGAAGTTTAGAGTTTACTTCACTGTCTGTAAGTCTAAAGATTTTAGTTCCAGTAGTAAATTTAAGTGTACCAGTGGCAGGAACTCTAAAGTGACCATATACTATACCAGCATCATTTGTTCTAAGAGTTGAACCTTCAATTCCAGTATTTGAAAAAGAACTATTTGCTGGAGTAATATAGTCAGTAACTTTGACTCCATCAAAGAAGCTGTACAGTTTAGTATTTGGCTTAAGTCCATATCCACGGAATTGAATAATTCTTTCGCGCATATATGGTTGAACTGAAACATCAATAATTCTACTACCAAGTCTATCAACTCTGGTTTCTGGAACTACTTCATTTCGTACACCTTGACGCGACTGTAACTGGCTTGTTTCAAGTGTTGTTTCTCTACCAAGAGATTGAACAATTGCCGAACCAGGACCACCAGATGATACACCAGTTGAAACAATTCTAGATCCAACTTCTGAAACGCCAGTTACTAGGGTTTGCCAATCATTCCACTCGGTTTCCCAAGAGTTAGCCATAGCAACCCAGTTGTCTGTGTTTAGATCAAAGTTGATATTAACGTCTGGTCTTTGAGTTGTATCAGTCCAATAATCAGTATCTGGACTTAATTCAACAGTGCCAGCCCAGTTCCATAGAAGTCCCGCACAAGATCTTGTTGAACTTGCAAGAGGCTGATCAATTACTAGTTCATGCGTGTATGGTAAGGTGACAAGGTCGCCTTGTGCGGGTAGAGTAACAGTACTTACAGTTGCCGTTGTACCAGAAGTTGTTCCAGTAAGTGTCGAACCTGCAATTGGTGTACCAGAAATTTGTTCGATGAATAGTGTTGTATCATTTTGATATGTAAGTACGCCTGTCGCAGCACCAATAGTTACTGATTCGCCATTTGAGTATGTTGAACCAGCTGGAATAGTAATTGTTGCGTCTGATGCTTTTCTTACAACACCACTTGAGGTTGAGTTATATTCAAGTTCAACAGCATCTAGCCGGAACTTTGGTCTCATCTCTTTGTTTTGTTTATCAATTGAAATACTATAGTCAGTATTATAAACGTTACCAATGTTGTGACCATTGAATGGATCTACCAACATACCGTTCTTAAATCTATCATTACCACTAGAATCTTGAATGGTAAGATCTTTTGTAGCTTTTTCAAGTAGATTTAGTGATGTATAATATTCTAAGTTATCGACACGGCCTTTAATTGCACCGATATCTCTCATTGTATATCTTTCATTTTTCTCAAGCTTGATAGATGATACCATTTCTGGTCTATCACTATCTCTACCAGCTTGTGGAGTAAGTGAAGGATATGGAGCAATGTTAATGTAACCCAGAGTCATAGCATCTGATGGCTCTTCTGGAGTTACTGGGAATGTAGAAGGTTGACCTCTAACTGCAGAAATTCTACCGTTTTTGTCAATAACAATTCTATCTTTTCTCTTTAGATAATATTGAGCATCAGCATAAAAACTCTCATTTGCTGGAGGATAGTGAAGACCACCAGATGGTCCAACCAATGAAGTATTTGTTGCAGGGTTAGTTGTTGATGCACTTACAGATGTTGTATCTGTAGATGAATCAGTGACCCTAGGTCTGAAGTCAATAGAGTCTCTTAATTTGAAAACTTTATTATCAACTGGTGATGTGAAATATGGAATTTCTTCTGTTGAAATTGCATTTGTATTTGCAGTTGAACCATTTACATCATCAACTGGATATGAGTCAACTGAGAAGTAACCAACACCAGATGAGGTATCATGCGTAAAGTAATCTAGATTGATGAGTAACCAATCACCACTTGAAATTGTAAGTGATGATCCAGGTTTAACTCTAAGCACACCTTGTTTGTAGATATTATCTGTTTGGCCATTATCTAAAATAAAATGTTCAGTTACGTCAGTACCTTGGCTAGCATTTGTAAATGTTGAGGTATGTTTTCTAACACTATTGATTTTCCAAATATCTGAGAATCCTAAGCACCAAGGACCACTTACGCCAGAGGCATGAGTACTAGTATTGAT
>Ga0222714_10006824_pt1 | contig 10577 bp, 9 predicted proteins | sample C33_3DmetaG_FD_165048 | JGI IMG/M metagenome (GOLD analysis project Ga0222714, IMG submission 165048) | Estuarine water microbial communities from San Francisco Bay, California, United States - C33_3D | ecosystem: Environmental > Aquatic > Marine > Unclassified | place: USA: California... | reverse complement strand
GTTCTGTAATCGATTATTCAGGTGGTACCTTTAGAATGGAAGACATGATCCCCGATGAGCAAGTGGTCATCACCATCTCTCACGCCGGATACATCAAAAGAACCCCGCTAGTAGAATACAAAACACAGAATCGTGGGGGAGTGGGACAAAAAGCATCGGCCACTCGAAACGAAGACTTCTTAGAACACTTGTTTGTTGGAACCAACCACCAGTACATGTTGTTCTTTACCCAAAACGGGAAGTGTTTTTGGCTACGGGTCTACGAAATACCCGAAGGCTCAAGAACCTCAAAGGGAAGGGCCATTCAGAACCTGTTACAAATCGAAACTGAAGATAAAATCAAAGCGGTCATATGCACCCAAGATCTAAAAGATGAGGACTATGTGAATAGCCACTATGTGATCATGGCGACCAAGCAAGGGATTGTTAAAAAAACATCCCTAGAGCAGTACTCAAGACCTCGACAAAGCGGAATCAATGCGATAACCGTTAGAGACGGTGACGAATTACTTGAGGCCCGCTTAACCACCGGATCAAGCCAGATCATTTTGGGCTTAAAATCAGGAAAGGCCATTCGTTTTGAAGAAGGTAAGACCAGACCCATGGGCCGAAACGCTTCGGGCGTTCGCGGCGCAACTTTAGCTGACGAAACAGACGAGGTTATCGGAATGGTCTCGGTGAATAACTTCGACGAACACATTTTAGTCGTTTCTGAAAAGGGATTCGGAAAACGCTCTGATTTAGATGATTACCGCATAACTAACCGTGGAGGTAAAGGGGTGAAAACCATAACCATAAGTGAAAAGACGGGTGCTTTAGTGGCAATTAAGTCGGTAACTGATGAAGACGACCTCATGATTATCAATAAATCAGGGGTAGCAATTCGACTTCCAGTGGCCGATCTGCGTGTAATGGGCCGTGCCACCCAAGGGGTGAAACTGATTAATCTTCGAAACGACGACAGCATAGCCGCTGTTGCCAAGGTGATGAAAGATGAAGATGTAGCCACAGAAAATGACATTAGAGATTTGCCTATTGTAGATTCTGATGAGCCATCTATTGGTAATGCGCCACAAGAAGACTAAATTGCAGCCTTAATTTTTTTAAAACTAGACACTTATTTATCATGAAAAAAATAGTGCTTTTCGCCTTGTCAGTGGGAGTTACACTTACTGCAGCGGCACAAAAAGATGAACTTAAAGAGGCTTCTAAGTCTTTTAAAAAAGGAGATGCTGCACAGACCCTAATCATTTTGGAGTCTGTATCGGCTACCATCGGATCTGCTGAAGATAGATACCAGGCAGATTACTACTCGATGCTGGCAGACGCTTCATTGCAACTAGCACAAGCTGGAGAAACAGACCGCTATGCCGCTGCCATAGATGCTTACGAAACACTTATTGCCGTAGAAGAGGCTTCAGGAAAGGCAAGGTATTCAGATGCCGCTCTGGTCTCGCTAGCACAAATCGCCAACGACTATGTGAATATGGCCGTAGAAGATCAAAAGGCTGCGAATTATTCTGCTGCTGCAGAGAAACTTTACCAGAGCTATAAGTTGAGCCCAAGAGACACGATCTATCTGTATTACGCTGCAGGTTCTGCGGTGAACGGTTCAGACTTTGATCAGGCATTAGCCTACTACATTCAACTAAGAGACCTTAACTATGACGGAAGTGAGAAGCGTTTCGGAGCTATCAATGTGGAGACTTCTGAGATTGAATACTTCGATAAAGCTATGCGTGACTTATATGTAAAGGGAGGAACGCATAAAGATCCTAAAGACGAAACAACCCCTTCAAAGCGATCTGAGGTGGTAAAAAATATTGCGCTCATTTACCAGCAACAAGGGCGCAACGAGGAGGCGCTCGAAGCGTATGACGTGGCTCAGGCCCAGAATCCGTCTGACATAGCTCTTTTGCTCAACAAGGCGAACTTGTATTACACGCTAGGGCAGTCAGATAAGTTTAAAGAACTGATGAACCAAGCCTCAGAGATCGACCCTAATAACCCAGATTTGCAATACAATATAGGTGTGATTAGCTCTGAGCAGGGAAATATTGAAGAGGCGCGTGCGGCCTACCGCAAGACCTTAGAAATCGATCCTACTTACATCAACGCTATTTTGAACTTATCGTCTACTTATGTTAACGAGGGTAATGCGCTTATAGACGAGATGAATACGTTGGCCATGTCAACTAAAAAAGCTGATTTAGATAAGTACGATGCATTGAAAGAACAGAAAGACAATTTGTTTCGAGAGAGTGCAGCCGTATTGGAAGCATCCTTGACCAGCCTTCCGACAAACAACGATATTCTGACCCAGTTGAAAAATATCTATGGCGCTTTGGGCGATAACGAGAACTTCAAGAGAATACTCGGGCTCATGGAGCAATCTTAATTCGAAGAATAGACGATTATGATCAAAAGGCTTTCTTTTAAAGAGAGCCTTTTTTATTGAAGTGATTTGAGCACTCGAAGCTTATGTGTATACTGGCTTAGGGATGGATTGAATATCCCCGTGTGGTCTAGTCGATCGATGCGGACGCATCCGTGAGCGTGAATGATATAGTTATTAGGAAGCACAATGCCCACATGAACTAAGACCCCTTCTTCGTCGTCGAAAAAGGCTAGGTCGCCTGGCGTGCACTCTTCAATAAACGATAGCGTTTGGCCCTGTTTAGATTGGGATTCAATATCTCGTTTTAAAAACAAGTGGCAGGTCTTGTAAACCATTTGGGTGAATCCACTGGCGTCAATTCCAAAAGGCGATTTACCCCCGAGCATATAAGGCGCATAGAGGTATTTAAGGGCAGTGTTAACTAAGTTTTCACTGACGCTTTCCCCGTTTACTTTGAAGTCATCTAGGTTGAGGTCGGTGTGATGGCCAACAAGAGACATGGTGTCTAGTCGCGACCCGATAAGAAGCGGAAGAGCCCCGTGGGCCTCTACTAAGGCGTAATGGGTGAGGTTTTGGTTGTATATGGCCTTAGTGTAATTCGATAGTGCCTCGGCGGAATGTTCGTCTAGAACCACATACACGTTATTGAGAATAAATCCCTTAGTCTGATCGTAATCCAGGCGAATTTCAGACCAAAACTTCTGACGTTCAAGAACCTCGAAGTGATCACCGTACAGAAGTTGATTAACGATTACGCTGGTTTCGCTAGGCTCTCGGTAAACGTTGATGACGCTAAGCGCGCAAATTCCGTGGCTGCTGTTCAAGGGTTTGGGGTCGGATTAATTGCGAAAATACTAAAAAACAATATTTCCTATTTTTACATCCACTTTGAACCCTCTTTATGTCTCGCTTTTCGTTTGATGCCCAGCGTCTGCGTTTTTTGTTGTTTTCTATTTTTCTGGTAGCGGGATCGGTAGGTCTTATACTGTGGATTTTTCCTTCGCAACGCGCGTTTAATTACGAATATGCCCAAGGGCGTCCGTGGCGCTATGAGACGCTCTATGCTCCCTTTGATTTTTCGATCAAAAAAACCGAAGAGCAGCTCAAAGCAGAACGCGAAGCAGCGGCTAAAAATAAAGTGTTCTACTTCGACTATGACGATAAGGTCGTCTCGGTGCAAACAGTCAAATTAAAGCGGCTTTTTCAAGAGCGTTTAGCGGTCGAAGCTTTCTCGAACAGCCAATCAAATCGATTAGAAAGTCAGCTAGCTTTTTGGTTAGATTCTATCCAAAGGTCGGCCGTTTTTGGAGACGAGGTAGAGTTTGTGGGTCAATTGAAATTGATCCGCCAGAATCAGGCCATTTCGTATCCAAAAGATCAGGCGCAATCGTTATCTCAGCATAAAGAAAATCTAAAAAAGATGTCTTCAGCTGATTTCACTGACAATGAACTTACCCTCATGCGTCAGCTGCTGTCTGATCTAGTAGTAGTCAATGCACGCCTTAATCAAGCTTTAACGGAGTCGGCTTATCAATCGCAGGTGGAGCAAATATCAATGACCCGAGGCCTCGTTCCAGAGGGCAGTTTAATTGTGGCCAAGGGAGAGATCATAGAGGCAGACAACTTTCAAATACTGGAGTCGCTCAAATACGAGTACCAATCTACGCAGATTGAGGAGTCCAATACCCTGTATATTTTTCTGGCGTACAGTGCCTTAGTCTCGTTGGTACTGATTTTACTGATGCTTTACCTTCGAAAGTACCGAAGGGATATTTTTGAGAACAGCAACCAACTTGCCTTTGTCTACATCAATATTGTGTTGATGGTGCTCATTACTACGCTTCTGGTAGATATAGACGAGCGCTTCGTTTACCTTTCTCCGCTCAGCATACTTCCGCTTGTTTTGAAGAACTTCTTCGATGCCCGTGTTGCCCTCTTCACTCATATATTGACCATACTGATCATCGCGATGACAGTTTCTAACGCATACGAATTTGTGTTTTTACAAATCGTTGCCGGTGTAGTGGTCATGATTGGATCGAACGAATTACAGAAACGAACCAATCTTTTCGCCGCGGCCTTTCAGATCACCGTGGTGTACTTGATATCATATGTGGCCTTTCACGGGCTTAACCAAGGCGGATTGCGTACCATTGATTATCAGATTTTACTCCTATTTGTGCTCAATGGAATGATCACCCTGTTTGCGCAACCCCTCATTTACCTGTTTGAGAAGCTCTTTGGTTTAGTTTCAGATGTCTCTTTGTTAGAGCTATCAGACACCAATTCTAAGCTGCTTAAAGAACTTAGCGAGAAGGCCCCAGGAACCTTTAATCACAGCCTTCAAGTTGCGAATCTCTGTGAGGCCTCGGCCAACGCCGTTGGGGCTAACAGTCTATTGCTTCGAGTCGGGGCGCTCTATCACGATATCGGTAAGATGGCTCAAGCCGAATTCTTCACTGAAAATCAAATTTTGGGAACCAATCCGCACGAAGATCTTGAGCCTCAAGAGAGCGCTGATATCATAAGAAGGCACGTGATTCGCGGCATTGAAATCGCTAGAAAGCACAATATTCCCGATCGCATCATTGACTTTATTCGCACCCATCACGGAAATAGTCTGATTTATTACTTCTACAAGAAAGAGTTAGAGTTAAACGGAGTGGCTAACGAAGACGATTTCAGGTACGCCGGCCCGACGCCTTTTTCTAAGGAGACGGCCATTCTGATGATGTGTGATGCGGTCGAGGCGGCCAGTAAGAGTCTCAATCAACCCACCTATGAGGCCATTGACGCCTTTGTCGAACGCATCATCGACACACAGGTAGAAAGCGGCCAATTCGATGCGGCTTCAATAACACTCAAAGAAATCGAGCAAATCAAAAAAGTCTTAAAGAAGAAACTCACTAATATTTACCACGTGCGGATCGAATACCCAGAGTGATAAATATTGTGCTAAAAATGTTGTGTTACTCGACCCTAAAAAGTATTTTTGCACCCGCCTTTGGCTCATTTGGTCCATTTAGGCGAATAGGAGAGGTGCCGGAGTGGTAACGGAGCAGATTGCTAATCTGTCAGCGCGTAAGTGCTGCCTGGGTTCGAGTCCCAGTCTCTCCGCTGAGTACTCTTTTTTTCGGGGTGTAGCGTAGCCCGGTTATCGCGCCTGCTTTGGGAGCAGGAGGTCGCAGGTTCGAATCCTGCCACCCCGACCAAAAAAAGCCCGCAAACCTGAAAAGGTTTGCGGGCTTTTCATTTGTACCCCGAGCTGAGTAGCACTCATTTAAAGGGGCTCAAATGAAAAGACCTCGACCGCGGAGCGGGCTGCAGGCTTTTTTCTTATTCGACTCTCCCCTAAGACGCTTTGCTTTGGCAAAGCAATCCTGCACTGTTTAAGGTCGGCTTATTTTACCTCCAAAATCGGGTTACTCCCCATAATACTCCCCAATTCAATTTATTACGTTGCGTTTGGTTTTGAAAAAATGAACTGTTTGACTTCGCCCGAATTAAATGTATCTTTGCGCCTCAAATTCGGTCGCGTAGCTCAGCTGGATAGAGCATCTGCCTTCTAAGCAGACGGTCGCAGGTTCGAATCCTGCCGCGATCACTTAAGGATCAAGAAAAAACTGGCACCATTCGGCGCCAGTTTTTTTATGGCCTAATAGAGTTATCCTCCTCGTTCAATTCAGACGTATTTATAGTATTTGTTTAGTTGCAAAAAACAAGTTAATTTAAACTCATCAAACCATTAAATTGAACAAAATGAAAAATTTCTTTCTTATTGCCCTCTTGTTTTCTGCAACTTCCTTAATTGCACAGAAAACTATCGCTTCGGTTTCCGATACTGACGAATTAAGTATGAACGTTAAAAAGCTAAACCAAACCTATGCTCAAAATGATTTTAGCTTATGGAACGATTTATTGGCAGACGATGCTACAGTTAGAGTCAACAACTCCATTGTAGATAAACAAACCATTCTATCAGGCTTCAAGGGTCATCATAGTATCTATAATGACATTAAAATTCCAGAAATGATAGTGGAAACAAAGTATTTTAAGGACGGCTCTATTTGGACTAGCGAATGGTTTACATGGTTGGGAACGGGAAATAAGACTGGAGTCCGTTATTCTAATGTTGGGAATTTCAATTATCAGTGGAAAGACGGTAAAATTATTTATTTAGTCTGCATTTACGATACAGCCGGAATGAGTATGGAGCTAGGAGCTAACTAATTCAAAAATCTAAACAAAAATGAACACCCTCCATAACGAGGGTGTTTTTGTTAATTGAAAAGTGAAACCTGGATCTAATCCATTTTCAGGTCTGAAGTTCTTGATTTTACTAGCATATAAACAAATATCAAAACTAAAGCTAAGTGTGCATATCCGTATTGAACAGGAACATCTGTTCTCCATTGAAGAATAATATACCCTTGTAGGCTATTTAGAACAATAATTGAAAGGGCAATTTTTCTAGCTAAATGGACAGCCGCTATGTTCTTGGAATCATATGAGATCTTACTTGGAAACGATAGTATTGCTGCGCATAGGAAGGCAACAGCAGTGATGAGGTTTCCATAATCACCAGTCAAATGAAACTGATTGGATTCTCCGATTACAGGAAGAAGCGAGTATAGAAATGTACCTAAAAGTAAGTTTCTGCGATTCATTTTAATCGCTCCATAGGCAGCTATTGAAATCGTCACAATGCTACTTACAGTAAAAAAAATTGATAATGTATCCATAATTAAATATTTATTTGTTAGGGTAAATTAAGGTAAGGATTATTCTTGTGTATAATATTGTCTTTTGCAATAAAATACATTGTTTTTTGCAATAAAATTTATTAAATTTCTTCAAAGTTTATTGCAACAAGAATGAAATCAACAGTATCAATTATCCTGCTAGTAGCGATTAGTCATATCGCATTGGCTCAAGAAAACTTAGCAGTAAATTCATTTCGTAAAGTTCCTGCTGACGAATTGAAAACGTTTATGCAAAATGAAGCATTTTACTGGAGTAAGGTTGCTGCAGTATTAAAGGAAAAAGGGCAAATCACCTCTTGGGGTGTTCAAATTAGAAGCGGCGGTATGCTTGCTTCCGAGCCGAATGTAAGCACAAGAATAGGTATAGGTTCCTGGGAGAATTTTGAAAACCTTGGGAAAAATTATGCTGCTGCTGAAGAATTTGTTCGAAGTCAAATGGACCCTGAAATGTTAGCTCTTTTAGAAGAAACTTTAAAACAGGATAAATTTGAATTTGCATCAATACTCACTAACACCCAAGAATTAATTTGGAGTGATAAACAACCAAGCTTTAACTATGTAGTCTATAACTATTCTAGGGCAGATAATCCATCTCAATATTTGGCTGAGGAAACTCGAATTATGAAGCCATTTTTTGAGAAGCTTATGAAGCAAGGAAAAACCAAAATGAAAGGTTGGGGTACAGTAAACGTTCTATCCCCTAATGGCTACGAATATCCTTATAATGCCTTCACAGTAGATTTTTACGAGAATATCGGAGATGCCTTCTCACCATTCATCTCTGAAGATGTGAGCTGGCCGGAAGAAATGGCATCTTTAGGCGATTTAAAAACTCCTGGTTTTTGGAAAAGGGTTATTTGGAAAAGGGTGCTTCATCTGAATCAAAAAAATGAATTAGTTCAAAGTTGGTAAACATAAAATTTAACAAAAATGAAACAATTACTATACGTTTTAGCTATTATTTCTTCCATTAATTTAATGGATGCACAGGTTATTCAAACCCGTATGCTTGAGGTTCCTAGATCCAATATGGCAAAATTCGTTGCGGCGGCTTCTAAAAAAACCCAGCTGTACAACAGCAAGCCCGGTCAAACTAGGTATCTGACTTTTGAAATTTTAACCGGACCATATGCAAATAATTTCATTCGAGTTCAATCCGCTGACTCAGTCGCTGAATTTGATAATGTAGACCAAGTTGGAAATGAATACTGGTTTAAAACAACGGGTGATCTTCATAATTCTATAGGAAACAGAATGTGGTCATTAGCTAAATCCGCAACGCATATACCAGAACCAGTAAATTATGAAGACTTAAGAAGGGTAATTTACTACAACTATAGAGACTCAGGTGAGAAGGATTTTTGGAGATTTAGAGAACGAGTAAAGAAAGCAATGGAGGCTTCAAATTACGAACATAGAATGGGTGTATGGGTCTGTCAGTCTGGTTGCGATGGTAATATTGTAATGGTAAGATTTCATCATAAAGATTTTGCAGGTCAGAGAGCAGATTATGGAGAGCCATTAGCAAATATGATAGCCAAGTACAATGAGCTTTACGGTGAAGATGCATATGAGCAAGACAGCGAAAAAGTTGATGCTAGCTTAGTTGAAAATGGAAGAATCATAAGGCATTATAGGCTTCGCCCTGAAATGAGTTCACCAAGAAATTAATTTTTAAATGGAATAATTATGAAAACAAAAATTCTTAGTACACTATTATTATGTTTTGGCCTAACTCTTTCTGCACAAGAGTATTATTGGACATCCTACAACTTTAATGTTGACTCAGAGGATGTTGAGATTACAGCAAAATTAACCGCTGATTATTTTAGTCAACCTGGAAGTAAGGCAGATGGAGTAACTGTATATTTATTTGAAACTCATTTTAACGACAATGACACCAACTACAGCCATTCACTTGTTTTTGCTGGTTCATTAGAGGCTATGGGTGAACAGTATTCGAGAGGGCAAAATGATAGTTGGAATCTTTATTTGACTAAAATAGGTCAATATGCAAAATCACATTCCGCGGCTGCCGGAAATAGTTTAATCACCTATGGTGATATAGGTGTTCATCCAGTTCAAAATGTTCTTTGGCTCGATGTAAATGATGCCGGGAAATTCGCAGAGGCTTGGAAAAAATATCATAGCAAGTTTAATCCAAAAGATAGAAGAGTTACACTTGGCCGATTTGCCTTAGGTAGAAGCTCAATGGGGGAAACCCACTATGTTTTAACTGGTGTAAATGACTTCAAAACTGCGTTTAGCGTTGGTAAGTATAGAGAGGGAAACAAAGAAGCTGAAAAAGCCTGGGATGAATTCGTCAATTCCATCTCAGGAGAGGTGACTATTCTCAGAAGTAATACACGAATAATGCTTGGTAAATGGTGAAAACATAACCCTCCTTTTCGGAGGGTTTTTTTATATCCTCTTCCATTAATTCAGCTATATCTAAACCTCTTAAATAGTTTAGGGATACTATAATTTTAGGATGCCCTATAGCAGTTTTTAGTTTCTCTATAGAGCCAGTTCTTATGTGTACATATCAGCTTCTGTGTACCTAAAGTTAAATGATCACTTCTTGCGTAGGCTGCTCGATGAGTTTCAAGAGTATCCCCAACAGATCGTAGCCAAAGTAGTCGGCTATGAAATGGGCCAAAACTGCGAAGGCGATCAAGGCCAGAATGATACGGACTAGAATGCGAAGCGGTGTAAGAATAATCTTGAGAATTTTATAAATCACTACTACGGCAAGAGCCGAAGCGCCAACGATAAGTGCGATTTTAAAATAGTCAAATGCTTCCATTGTACTGACGAAGATACATTAATTGTTCACTTTGGTAGCCCTGATAATTAAACCGGGATCGCTACCCACTAGAAATAAAAACGCGGATTCACTCTCTTTAAGATTTAGCGCTTTTCGCACCTCATCGGCGCGCTGCTTTCGCCCTTTTACCTGTACACTAAAGGCGTTTTTACTAAATCGCTTGAGGTTCTTTTTTGAATAAGGGATCAGTTCTTCGATTTGGAACAGCCTACCTGGGATTCCGTGTACGGCTTCTTTGGCAGTCAATAAAAAACTACTCTGATTAGCGAAATGCAGTTCGGGATGGCGCTCAAGCAGACTGCTGAAACGTCTGGATTTCACAAATGCTGCAGCCGGATCTATCAGATAACTAGCCTCCTCAAAAGGTAAAAGAGGCTTGTCAAAGTGGTCTGAAGCATCTGCTGACTCTTCAACCAGTTGCGTAGGCTTATGCTTATACAGAAAGGCGTGCACAAGCTTAATTTGATTTGACTTAAGTTCAGCGCTAAGCCATAAAACGAGTTCCTTTAATTCGTTCTCGACAGAAATCAGATCAACCCGAAACAGGTCTGGTAAGTGCTTTTTGGCATAGCTCACGTCTATCATCGGC
>Ga0222714_10006820_pt1 | contig 10580 bp, 1 predicted proteins | sample C33_3DmetaG_FD_165048 | JGI IMG/M metagenome (GOLD analysis project Ga0222714, IMG submission 165048) | Estuarine water microbial communities from San Francisco Bay, California, United States - C33_3D | ecosystem: Environmental > Aquatic > Marine > Unclassified | place: USA: California... | reverse complement strand
TTCGCAATCCCAATCGTTTCACTTGATCCGCCGTCGGCGTCACCGTCGGTTCCTTAAATATTGCCTTCACCGCCTTCCCGGCCTCGATCACGTCTCGCAGCACCTGATCTTCGGTATCGTCCCGATTCTTCGCTCGCAAATCAAACTCTCGCCACGCCGTCGTGTCCACGCGCGGCTCGATCCACTTCGCGCGAATCAAATCCATGACGTACGCCGTCATCTCCTCTCCCCGCACGTACACCATCGGCGCCGCCGTGATTTTCGTCGCGTTCGCGCTCATCATCCGTCGCGCGCTCGCCCTCGCGCGCGTCCGCGTCGTCGTCGTCGTCGTCGTCGTCGTCGTCGCCGCGATCGCCGTCGCCATCGCGCTCCTTTCGCCTCTCGCGTGCGCTTGCGTCGTCATCGCGCGTCGCGACGCGCGCGCGATCGCGCGCGCGACGTCACCGCGCATCGCTCGCGTCGCGCGTCGCTCGCGTCGCGCTCTCGCGCGCCGCGCGCGTCGGCGTCGCGGGTAACCGAAAATACCCGCGTGTGCGGGGGTCAAACGCAGACATCACACACGGACCAACGCGACGACGCGCGCGCGCGACGGCGCGACGACGCAGACGCGCGCGCGGGACGTCGCGCGAACGTCGCGACGCTCGACGAGCGCTCGATAGTGAACGTCGCGCGCGACGCGTGCGCGCGCGGACGCCTGGACGCGCGCGCACGGCGTGAACGGTCGAGAGATTGAGGCGGCGGCACGAACGACCAAGACGCGACGACGACGACGACGACGACGACGCGCGACGCGAACGAGGGCGCGACGATGCGAGGAACGGCGTCGACGATGCGGGAAGCCGCGGGGTGGACGGACGACGATCGCGGACGCGCGAGCGATGCGAGACGGGATGCGGTGCGTGCGAACGCGAGAAGGGGTGGACGCGCGCGGCGAGAGACGGATATCGACGAGACGACGCGAGACGAGACGACGCGAGACGACGCGAGACGACGCGAGACGACGCGAGACGCGAGACTGGACACGGTTAGGGTGACTGACGATTCGGTGGTTTCGAACGAGGCAGAGCCCGGCGGTCGTGGCGGTGGCGGAAGAGTTGCTCGCGTGCGCGCTGCCGGGCGGGGTGACGACGCGCGCGAGATTTGAGTGGAGGTACGGGAAGTGCGAGGAACGACACTGGGGCGACGTGTTTGCTCGATTCGCGGAGTACATGGCACGCGAGGGTGAGCGTGCGATCGAAAATCGATGGATTCGTGATCGCGGCGAAGATGCGTCGGCGCGAAGCGAGGCGTTTGCGGCGGTGAATTGGATCATGGAATTCATGCGAGAGATTGTAGAAAATTGCGGCGAGTTGCCGTCGTTTGCGCACGGCGAGGCTACGGCGTTGTTTTTGGAGTTCTTTGAAACGTGTGAGAGCGCGTTGCGGTTGTTAGCGGCGGCAACGAGGCGATCCGTGGTTGGGCGAACGCCGCGTAACGCGTACTTTTCGTCGAACGTGTTTCAGCGGAGAGTGCGATTCATGCTTTTGAAGATTCACACGCACATGCCGTTGAGCGCGGCGCGCTTGAACGACGCCGATGAGAACGAATCGAAGCCCTGTGAAGTCGTTGCGCACGAGTCTTTCGTGGCCGAAGACCGCGAAGAGGGAAGTGGTCCGTTAGATTGCACGCGATACGAGTTTACAGTCGACACGTCGAGTGGTAGCGATGAAATGGTCTTCAAGGCTTCTGGACGACGGGGGCTCGACCCGTCCGAGATACACCGGCCGTACAATCGCGCATCGAGCCTTGAGTGCTTTATCGATGACTTTTCACGACCTCAAATGTTTGATCCGGGTAAAGAACTGGACTCTCTCAAAGACATCTCCGCGGCGTATTTTGGTGTGTTGACACAGTTGTGGAGCAAATCACTGCAAAGGACGCGGGCGGGTCGCGAGAAGGCGGCGCGTCTTTCAATCCTAGCGCAGCAAATCAACGTCCATCTAGGCAAAGGGACTGAACCGAGCTATTTCGAGCTTTACGTTGAAGACGCGCAGACGACGGCGATCAAGCTGTTGGACTTGATGCAGGTAGATTTAGGAGTTACTCCGTCGTTGCTCCTACGACGAGACGCGACAACTTTGCTGAGCGCGTACACGAACGAACGCGCGAGCGGCTTTCAAGTTTGTCAAATCATGAGACGGCCAGCCGGTCGAGGAGCACTCAGTCAATGCGTATCAACGATGACGGCGGCGTTGCTTGCGCCGCTGTCATCAAGTGATGCGGAAATTGATTTCGACGTCGTTCGCGACGCGAGGTGTTTGATGCATCTTGTTGGGATTTTGAGCACAACAACGCCCGGGTGCACGGCGATTAGAGAGGCTGAGCTCCTTCCGCTTTTGATGTCAATTTTCAAGCTAGAGCGCCTCGAAGCGATCCCGGTGGTCGTGGACGTGGTGCATACCGTCGAGTCGTACTTGGACTTTCAACCCAATGCGGTCGTAGCGTTTAGAGAGTTGAACGGAACGGAGTTACTTTTGAAGCGCATGCAATACGAGTCCGTTACGGCGGTCGAGGAGCTGCGGTCTTCGGGACATCTCGATGACGTGACCGATAGAAAACGAAAAATAGATAGTCTTTCTAGTTTAGAGGACGCCGAAACATCGCTGGCGGCGATGAAAAAGGCTCCAAAGTACGTGAACTTTCACCGAAGAGTTTTGATCAAGGCGCTGATGCGAACATTGGCGTACACGAGTTTTGCGTACGGCGGGGCACGCGCGCGAGTTCCCGGACTTTCGGATGGGACGTTGACTGATATCTTGGGAAGCGTGTTGAAATACCCTCTCAAGTTTGGTCCTGGGGTGTCGTCGCTCACCGCAAATTTAGTGTGCGACGTCATTCATAACGAGCCGACGTGCTACGCCACGCTAGACGAAGCCGGTATTGTGGACGCATTCCTGAAGTTTATCACCGAAACCATGTGGCCACTCGGCCGTAGTAAGGGTATGGCTAAAGTACTTTGCGCGATACCTACGACGCTTAATGCGATATGTTTGAACGAGAAAGGGCAGGAAAAAGTGTTGAAGTCTTCGGCGTTCGTCTGCTTTCGAAAAATGTTTCAAGATAGTTCTTTCCCGTTGAACGCCGATACGTCGAGAATCGTCGGAACCGGGATCAATGAGACGCTGCGCCATATTCCAGCACTAAAGGACGTCAGTGTCGAAGTTTTGAACGACATATTGTCCGATCTCACTATACAACTTCGAAGTATGTCAGATTCGGAGAGTGGGTATGAGCACGCGTTCGTCAACAAGGCAGTCGTTGAGCAAATGCCAATATCGAAAACGCTTCAAAACGTTGCGAGGTTCATGGATGGTATTTTGCAGACTTCGCATATGTGCGCGCCGTTGATTCAAGCTGGGGCTCTGGATTCCATGCTCAATATGTTGACGTGCCCTCTTCCGGTTGAATTTTCGATATGTGCAAGCTATAACTCCATCAGTGCGGCGTGCAAATCGCTCATTCACCCGCCAGATCCCAGCAACTCGTATGCCGGCGCAAACGCGCCGAATCTGTCAAACGACGTGATTCTCGCTTGCAGTACCGTCGTCGAGAAGTATATCGCCTCTGCTGTCGGTATCGATGTGCAGATTGAAGAGTTTTACGTCCATGAGCTCGACAACACAGGTGATGATGTCGATAAATTAGCGACGTACGATATTTACAGCAAGACATTGAGCGAAAAGCACAAAGGTGACAAAGCAGCGTTGGAACGCGAAGTTCGGTTCTGTCGACAGACAAAATCACTGTGCCAGCGCATGGCTGCGCACGAAAGGTTGTGCGAACTTCTCGCGACTCTCGTGCAGCAAGTTCCGGTGATGTCTGCGGCTATCATGAATAAGCGACGTGACGATCCTCACGGCCCGATGATGGCTGAAACCTTGTTTAGCGCAGCGTTGGCGGCGTTCAACCAAGCGGTAAAGATTGAAGCGAAGCTTCGGCCACTCGCGGTGGGAATTCGGGAGGATCAAATGCCGTATTCACCGGTTTGGTGGCTGTACACTCGAGCGGATCTTTTTGTACGAGCTACAAGTGGTTTGTTTGCCGCGGTGACGAAACTTTCGACAACAATGCGGCGACGTAAAGACTTGGGTTCAGAAGCTCAAAATTTGATCAAGCTTAGCGGGGAAGCAATAATTGAAATCGCGCGCGAAATGACCAAAGCGTTTACGTCTCGCGTCGCCGCACAGGCTAGGCTTCTTCCGCCGAGTCATCCATCGAATGCTAACATGGATTTTGAACAGCGCTGCTCGCACAATTTCCTTGCGTTGATTTACGAATCATTCTTCGATGACAAGAGAAATTCACCGAACGGGGTCATGATCAACTACGCGGCTCGATGCGGGTTGTTCGAGCAACTTTACACCCTTTTCCAAGGCACGGTGGCTCTGACACAGAGTATATTAGAAACGTGCACCGGAGAGAAGGCTGAGAAAGGACATGTCGCAGCCGAATGTTACAGGACGTTGAGCTGCTTTGTGCGCCTTTTCGCTTCTATATCCGACGTCAAGTTGATGGCATCGAACAACTCAAATAAGCTCGCGCTTGGTACACGTCTTCCCGAACGTGTAGAAGATGATCCTATCTACGACAAGATGACAAAGTACACACATATTTCTGACGCGTTCACTAACTCAAGATCTGCCATGGACTGGATTCATTGCTCTCTTAATGAAGCGTTGAAATGTATTTGGCGACCAGAAACGGACATTTTTGCGTCCGTAGCGGCAGGTCATGTCGATTCCGACGCACTAGTGCAGTGCCTACTCAACATCATTAGTGGAACCGAACAAGCTGTCATGTCCGAGCAACGCCGCGCTGCGCCGGTACCGCGCGCTCCACCGCGCCCGCCGCCACGGCAGTTCGTTCCATCAGAGACGATGATAGATTCCATCGTTGAGATGGGATTCAGCAGAGGTCACGCGCATCACGCACTCGCAGCTGTGAATGGACAGAGTGTGGAGAGAGCGCTCGAGTATATGCTAACGCGACCAATGGAAGATGTGCCCAACGAAGCACCAACGGCGCCTTCAGAACCTGCACCGTCAGAATCTGCTGCGCCAGAGGAGACGGCGGATGCGATGGAAACAGCTCCGGTTGTTTTCAATCACACGCACGCAGTCCAAGGTCGCCTGCCTGCCGTAAACGAGTTAGTTGCCGCGTTGTACGCCAATTTCCACATCAGTGCAGAGAAAGGTGCGACGCTTTTGCTCAAGGTTATTGAGAAACATGAGCTCATGAGCGGCCTCAGTCGTAATGAGTGCATATACGCTCTCACGGACGAAGTCGTGCGCACGCGCACGCCGAAGATCGGTAGAGCTGAGGTGTATGCGATCAAGCACTATGCATTTGTTGAGGCACTCGCTAGGCAAGGTGATGAAGTGTTAAGAAGAGCGCTATGGATGAAGCGTTCGGTAATTGACACTCAAGTCGAAACATTTATCGCCGAGGTAGACAAAATCTGCTCTGCACCGAAAGCGGCTTCATTGGAGACGTTTTTGAAAGATGTGCCGTTGTCGTTTGTACCTTTGGCAAACTGCATCAATGCTGCGGCATGCCTGCAGAAGGATCGTGACTTCAGTGCCGGTGCCAGAAATTACTCAAAGTTCGGTTTTCTGACCAACCGTCATAAGACTGCGTTGGCCGATGCGTGCATCGAGTGCTTGATTGCAATCGTTAAAAATTCAGGCGAACTCGCGAGCGATTATGACTCGCACTCTGTCCAAGCCGTGATACTTGATCTGCTAGCAAATCTATCACGCGACAACGTGGTCGCGGATCGCATCGCGTCGAATGCATTCGCCGACAGCAAAGATGGCGCCGCAACGTCAAAGAGATGTTTTGCACACACGCTCTTTACATGCTTTTGGAACAACACCAACGACAGCGTTTCGGTCATTTTGAGGCACATGGTGCACGATCCACGGACATTACAATCCGCTATGGAGCTTGAAATTGTCAAGAGCATCACCAAGCCTCCGATGGGTAGGGACTCCAAGGTTGCGCTCAAGACATTCTGCGTAGCCATGAAAAACATAATTGAGCGAGATTTTGATTGCTTTGAAGCGGCATTCGCAAACGTTGCCGAAATCAAAACTATGGCGGATACGCCACTGAGTACACCTCGGGAGTACGTCATCCCGACGGCTGGAGTGAAAGCAATGCAGTCGCTTCCAACCGTTCGATTGACGAAGAACTTAAGAATGGTCGTGGAAGTACTTGTTGCAGTTGCGACAGAGCCAATTCATCAAGCCCCATTGGCGAAGCTCGAGCGACAAGCCGCAGCTTTCCGTCTGCTCACCGAATTGGTTGAGGTATATCCATCAAGTGTGAAGGCTTTGATGGACATGGACGACCAGACTGACTTTTTTCGCAACATTCTTCGTTATCAACTGCCGTCGAGCAGAAGAAGTTCCTCAAGTCAACAGACGGGAGTTTGGTGCGGGTGCGAAAATGCGGCGTTCTTCCTCGCAACTTTATGCGTCAACAGCCAAAAGGCGCGAACGAAAATAATCGAGAAAATGCTTGTGCTTCTGAAGGAACCGGACTTAACGCAAGAAACAGCTTCTACTGGCGCCGCTAAAGTTGATTCTCTAGTTCCAAAGCACGCGTTTGTGGATTTATTGCACTCTCTTATGGATTACGGTTTGGCGCGTGGCTATCAGAGCGGTGAACGCATTCGCAACCGGGTTGTCTTTAATCTCCAGCAAGGAGTTCTTAAGACGATGTACAGTCTAAAAGTCCCAGAGCGGATCATTGAGCTCATAGAAGACTCGAAGGTCGTTGGCGTTGCGCCCGAAAAAAGTAGCAATCCAGGATTTCTTCGAGTAACGCTCGCAGTACTCGAAGCTCTCGTCGTTAGATCTACTAAGAGCAAACGCGAAAGCAGGCTTACTCGCATAGGAGACATGGTTCGTGCGGTAAACGCTGCACGTTTACCCGGCGGCGAGGAAGTTGAAGAGCGACGCGCACTAACCGAGCAGATGCTTCAGAATTTGCTTGAACACGCTGCAGGAGGAAACATTCAAGTCGCTCGACTCGAAGATGACCTCGACGGAATGCCAGAAATCGAAGGTCTCCATCCTGCAGCAGGAGGAGACGATGGCGATGCCGACGACATCGATACAGATGATGGTCACGAGAACTCTGACGATGATTCTGAGATGGAGGTTGATGACGAAGACGACCACGATTCCGAAGAAGCCGACGAAGAAGGAATGCACGAATCATCAGACGGAGAAGAGCAATTGAGCGAATCGAGCGAATCAGGTGAATCAAGTGGAACGGGCGATTCAAGCGAAGAGGACTCGGAAGAGGACTCGGAAGAGGAAGAGGAAGAGGAAGGCGAAGAAGCCATGGCAGATGACTTTTACGGAAGCGACATGGATCACATCGATCCTGATCCTGGAAACGATGTCTTGGAAATGTCTGATGATGCTTTGTATGACGAAGATGGTGAGGAGTTCGATTATGATGACGGCGGTGGTTCCGATGATGACGATGACGACGATGAAGAGGAGGGCGATTTTGAAGAACCTAGTTCACCACAATCATCATATATGTCGCCATCTGGGGTACGCGTGCTGCCTCGCGCTACGCATTCGAGCAGTCATGTTGAACGCACATCCAATCTTGGTTCGAGGGATCACATTTCTGTCTCAAGAGCCCAGGTTGAAGCTTGGTTCGCCACAGATTACTCCAGCGTCATGTCAGGTGCCGATCCCAGAGTCGAGGCACAGACAGTTGGCGAACTGCAGATTGCAGGAGGGCAACGAGCAGAAGTTTCCACAGAGGACGAAAGACAGCAGACATCCAGCGAATCTCGGTCCGAGGGACAGCTGAGGGGACATTATCGCGAACACTCTCCTCGTTCTTCTTCTGTGAATGCTTCCGAACTGTTCAATCGTAGAGATCTGCCTTTTACTTCGTCTCTACGTGAACAAACACAAAGAATTGCTCGCGCGACTCTGGGCGACCCTTCACTTCTTGCGGGAGGAAATCCCCCGGTGCATGGCAGTCCCTGGCACACGTGGTCGCAGTCCGAAACGGGCGTTCCGCCTGCGTTGAACCACGAAGGCATTAACGTGCAGAGAGTCGGCACGAGTTTAAATATCACTCTCTCGACACCCTTGGATTTTAGTTCAAGATCTCGCTCGTTGCACGACGTGCTCAATTCTATCAGTGGGGAAATGGCTCGTTTGGCCGTTCGTCCATCGCATTTAGAAATTTTGGATCCTTTATCGTCGGCAAAAGCAATCCTGTGGCTCGGGGATGGGTCCTTTCAAGCGACAGCGCCGGCTGAATTCAGCGTTCGAAATCAAACAATTTGGAGCCTTGATGGCAGGAATGCTCGAGCAAGCTTCTGGTCGAACGCAGTGTGCATGAGTATCGGCGAGTCTTTGGCGACTTCTGGTACTTTTTTGTCCCGTTTGGACACAGTGGAACCCTCGAAGTCGTCATTGGTTTCCAGTGCGCAAGACGAGGAAAATGTCACCGGAGAGCCAGCAGAGATCGTGGACGAATCACCCGAAGAGCGGACAGCGCGACAACGCCGAGAAGCGGCGGCACTAGACATAAGCGCAAATGAGCTATCCATGGTTACAGAAGATTTACGAGATGGATTTTTGAATGCAAATAGACTAGTTGTCCGTGCGCGTGAGCAAGCGCAAGAAGCTGCTCGCGACCTCAACTTGATCGGTGCCGAGTTTCTTAGCGCCATGCCAGCCGATATTCAGCGCGAGTTGATACAGCGCACTACCGCTGGAGCAAACAGATTGTTGACAAGGATGCAGCACGCAGAAGCTACTCCTTCGGTACCCGCGCCTCGGCCTCCTGCAAATGGCCCAACAACTACAGCGACAGACGCTGCGCCGTTGGAGATTGGAAATATGATGTTTGGCGAAGGCTGGGATGGCCGTCTACACCGTCTCGAGCAAATGTCATGGAATGACATCGAGCGAATCCGTCAGTCGTCGTCAACGCGCGACACAGTTGCTCCAGAAGATTTCAAGCCCGTCAAAGTAAACGTCGAATTGAGCCATCAGCATATTCGAACGTTGTTGCTTTTGTTCTTTGTTCAGACTATCGACTTAAAGGACACTGTGAACAAAATATGTGTGAACTTGTGCGTGGTCGACCAAAACCGCGAGTCAATTTTGCGCCAGATTATCGAAACTGTGATCATGAACACGATGGACGGTGCTGATCCTCGTTTCATCGAGTCAACTTTGAGTTCTTCTAACGTCGAACGTCTTGAGTCAAGCGCGGCGATGGAAGTCGCCATGGCGCGCTCGCTGTGCGCGAATCTGAGCGCGCGCAACGGAGCACGCAAGGAGATGGTGACGAGACGACTTTTGACGCTTCTGTCGCAGCTCATTAGTCGAAACAGGCACGTGCATGGGACGTATCGCGTTCGTGGCGTAAATTTGACTTGCGTGAAACTTTTCTTTGCGACGGATGAGAACGCAAGTATGGTACACTTTCTCACAAATCAGAAGGAGAACGGCGAAGCTGTGTTGAGGTCCGACGCCGGCGTGAGCACCGTGGATATACCACTCCTTTCTTTCCTACTCGGACTTCTGGCACACGCACCGCAATTCCATGACCAAAAGAATATTGAGCTGTGCTCTACGTGCGCTGACGCTTACCTCACAAAGTTTCTTGCGGCTATACCCAAACCCAACATCGGGCCCAGAGGCTTGTCAACCGCCGCCACCCCTGAACTTTTGGCGAGTATAACGAGCTTTCTCAAGGTTCCATATCTCGCCCCAAGTGCGTACGAGAAAATCAACATTATACTACAAAAAGTTTTAGGCGACTTCTTTGAAGAGGGATGCGACGCAGTCATATTGAATCGATTCCATGCCGATGCCCTACAGTGCTCGGCTGAAGCCATCGCGTGCTTGTCCAAGGCGTCTTCGATCAAGTTCAGACCGAATGTTGATGAACCATCCGCACGACACGTTGAGTACGCCGACTCACGTCAATCCCTGAAAACGCATATTCCTTATTTGCGTCGATTGACGGATTGTTTCGTTCAGGTTCTGACGTACTTGGATGGAAAAGACAGCCGTTTCCAAAAAGCTTTCAAGGATAAAGCGAAGGAAGAGTTGATGCGGTATCATGATACACTTCGTCCGTTTTGGCAGATGATGAACGTCTACGCAAGTCTCATGCAAGACATTACTAGCGATGAAAGCGGTGATGCATCGATCCTGTGCGAACGCTCACACGCTAGCGCCGCGCTGACTGAGGGTATCACGACGTACTTGATGATTGGAACGAGCCTCTATCCGTTCGTGGAAGGTGAAGTTTCGAAGAGCAGACGAGAATCTGGTGCGTTTCAGCTGCCTGCTCTCGCCGGTTCGATGAGAGCGCCCTCGCCTGCGATGGGTATGCGAACATCACATGCATCGTTTGGGTCTTTGAATCGTACGTCGAGTCACATGCTCGACGCACTTTCAAATTCCGGCGGGCAAAATGCGAAAGTCGCCGCCATATTGAGCGACATTTGGGCGTTTGTCGAGCCACACAGAAACATGCTC
>Ga0222714_10006819_pt1 | contig 10580 bp, 9 predicted proteins | sample C33_3DmetaG_FD_165048 | JGI IMG/M metagenome (GOLD analysis project Ga0222714, IMG submission 165048) | Estuarine water microbial communities from San Francisco Bay, California, United States - C33_3D | ecosystem: Environmental > Aquatic > Marine > Unclassified | place: USA: California... | reverse complement strand
AATAACATCAAAAACATTATCATTTGAGGTACCTTTACCTAAACATTTTGAGGATTATCTTAAGATGCTTGACGTTTCGTAATGTTTTTGAAATTTAATTTTGCGATCTCAGATAAGATCGATACGCCATGTTTTTCAACGATAATCTCGATTTGATCATCAACAAGAGAGGACGCACCTTTACGTAATTCAAACCCCACTTGTGTTGATAATTCCTTCATCTTTAACAAAAAGGCATAACGTGCGATGATAGAAGCTGCAGCAACAGCTAAATGGACACTTTCTGCTTTCGTATAAAAATTAATGTTTCTATAAACGAGGGTTTCTTCACTTAAGTAGTTATAATATAAATTAGGTTGACAAAATTGATCAACAATCACAGGATACTCTTTTTCAAGTTTAGAGGTTGTCTTAATGATTGCTTGATTATGTAGAAGTGCTTTCATTTTATTCAAATTGATACTTTTAGATGTAAGTTCATTATATTTAGATGGGTTAACAATAAGGAGTGTATGTGTTAGTTTTTGAGCCAGTTTTGAACCCATCGTTAAAATATCATCATCACTAATATTTTTAGAATCTTTCACACCAATTTGCTCTAAATAAGGAATATCCTCTTTAGAAACAAACGCAGTACAAACCACAACAGGACCAAATACATCCCCAGTACCAACCTCATCTGAACCAATGGCAGCATAATCTATTTTATTTAAATGCTTTTTAATTAAAATGAGTTCAGGAGTAATTTCTTCACCTTGCAATAAAACCTTGCCTGTCGCGTACGCTAAAACATGGGTCTCGTTATGTTTTGCATGAAAGACCAAATATTGATTATCATCATCAATTAAATGATGTTGATATAATTTATGCAATTTTTTAAGTTCATTGTCATTGACAGGCATTGAAAAGTGTTTCATCTATTTAATTATACCATAAATGCGTGAAAAGAGGGAATATGTCTTTTGATATTCAAACTTTAGAATTTCATCAACAGCGTCAAAAGCTTTCAACATTTGCTAAAAATAAGGCGGTCCAATCGTATCTTTTGAATTTGCCTGTTTTAACAGATGAAAACCTCATCAAACAATCATGGCAATATACAGAAGATATCTTAAAGTTAATAAGAATATATCAAGGACTTCCACTCACATCAAACTATGAATGCTTAGATATTTGTTTACTATTAAGCAAGGAACACTTATTATCATTAGAAGAAGCATATTTAATGTATTTAAGCTTACAAGATCAGATGATGATGTTTCAGTATTTAAAGCGCGTCGATGAGTTACAAACGTTTGAGTTTATGAAAGATCACCCGATTGTTTCTGTATCAGAAATTCAAAAACATTTTATTGATGTTATGGATGATGAAGGTATTATCAAAGATGATGCAACGCCTCAACTCAAATCTATTCGTAAAAAACTAAAGTCAATTGATCAACGATACTCAAAATCATTAAATGAATCGTTATCTCAATATGCAGCGTATTTAAATGAAAATGTGATTGTTTCGAGAGGGGATGCACTTTGTCTTGCAGTATCAGATTCATATAAAAATAATATCAAAGGGATTCTACATGATATTTCACAGTCTAAACAAACTGTTTATATTGAACCTTATCAAGCGAAAAGCATCCGTGATGAAAAAATACTTTTAATCGAAGAAGAAAAACAAGAAATTCTAAAGATATTAAAAAAACTCACACAAGTCGCTTCAATGCATTTAGATGTCTTAACCATCCAAATGGAAACACTTAAGATTTATGATACTTTTCATGCAAAAGCACAATATGCGACTCATATAAAAGGAAATCGACCACACATAGAAACTATGTCCTTTCATTTAATTGAGGCAAGACACCCAGCTTTACAAAAAGACGTGGTTCCAATTACCGTATATTTAACAAAAGCACAACATGGTCTCTTTATATCAGGCTCTAATACAGGTGGCAAAACAGTCACATTAAAAACCATTGGTTTACTTCATGTAATGGCTCAAGCAGGATTATTTATACCTGCAAGCGAGCACTCATCGATCATGTTATTTGATTATATTTTAGCTGATATCGGAGATCAGCAGTCGATTGAGCACAATTTATCCACTTTTTCATCACATTTAAAAAAACATCAAAGTATGCTTGCAGTCGCAAATGAACATACATTACTTTTAATAGATGAAATTGGTTCAGGAACGGATCCTCAAGAAGGCGTTGCAATTGCGCAAGCATTGCTTGAGGCATATGAAATTAAACAAGCAAATTTTGTAGTGACAACCCATTATCAAGCGTTAAAACAGTTTGCACTAAGAAAAAACTATTTAAATGCATCCGTATCATTTGATCAAGATTCATTACAACCTACGTATAAGATTGAATACGGAATTTCAGGTCGTTCCCATGCATTTGATATCGCATTTAGATTAGGAATTGATGATACGATTATTGAGCAAGCAAAAGAAAACTATGTTTCTTTACAAACGGATAACGAGAAATTATTAGAAACGCTCGAACGAAAAGAAAACATGCTAAACTTAGAAAAAAAACAATTAGATGAAGCCTATGAATCGTTCAAAATAAGTCAAATAAAATTAAGTGAAGAAATACAATCTTTTGAAAATTCAAAAGATGAAAAACTTAAAAAGATTATTGAAGAAAAAGAAAAAGAAGTTTTAAAAAAAGTTGAAGCCATTGATCAATTATTGAAAGATTTAAAAGATAAAAAACAAATTCCTATCTCACAGTATGCATCTTATAAAAACATACAACAATCTTTTCATGACGATCGTCAAACCAATACACAAGTAGATTTTAAAGTTGGTGATGAGGTTTATATACAAAGTTATGATCAATTTGGAATCATTGAAATGATCAAAAAAGATCGATATTTTGTTAATGTTGGTGGATTCCAACTTGAATTTGATCAAGCGTCTTTATCTGTGCCAATGATAAAAAATACGCCAATAAAAAAAGTATTACCTAAAGAAAAGAAAGAAAAAATATCACATACTTCCAAGCCTACCTCGCAATATGTTTTTCAACTTGATTTAAGAGGGTTTCGTTATGATGAAGTGAAGCCAGCACTTGATCAAGCAATAGATAAGGCGATTTTATCAAATCAACCTTCACTTAGAATCATACATGGCTATGGCACCGGTGCAGTCAAAAAAGCAGTATACGATATCATTAAAAACCATTCTGAAGTTAAATCGCATCGTTATGGCCAAGAGGGTGAGGGTTTAACAGGCGCAACAGTGATTTATTTTAAATAATGTGTTTTCGTGCATTTACTTGAAAAAAAGCATGAATGATACTATAATGAACATGTTAAAAAACTTAAACGAGGTGTAATGATGATTGAATATGACGGAAAACCATATGAAGAAGTCGTCGCTAAACAAGGATTAGTTGTTGTACAATACTATGCGACTTGGTGTGGACCATGTAAAATGTTAAAACCAGTATTAGAATCCATCGCAACTGATTGGACAGATACGCCATTTTATCGTTTAGACATCGATCAATTTAGAGATCAAGCAGTGAATGCAGGAATACGTAGTGTACCAACAGTTGTTGTTTATAAAGATGGTGAAGAAGTTGATAGACAATCAGGATATCAACCTAGAGAACGTATCGAATCTTGGTTAACTCAAAACAAATAAAAAAGCACGAGTGTGCTTTTTTATTTGATATAATAGATGTATGAATGGTATTTTTTTAATTGATAAGCCTGAGGGCATGACATCATTTGATGTCATTCGACTTCTTAAAAAAAATTTTAATATTACAAAAATAGGTCATGCCGGTACGCTTGATCCTTTTGCTACTGGACTGATGATTATTTTAGTTGGACATGCAACAAAGTTATCAAGTCATTTTCTGTTAAATGACAAGGTGTATGATACAACCATTTCTTTTGGACAACACACTTCAACTTATGATTTAACTGGTGAAATCATTAACGAGGATCGCCGATTGATTACAAAAGATATGATTTTAGGAGCATTACCATCATTTGATGACTATCTTCAAGAACCCCCAATGGTTTCTGCAATTAAAGTCAAAGGTCAAAAACTTTATGAGCTTGCAAGAAAAGGTAAAGAAGTCGAACGTGAAAAAAGATCTGTTCAAATATATAAACAAGAAATCATCGATTTTGAGTATCCTTATTTAAACATATTACTCCACGTATCAAAGGGGACATACATACGAAGTTATGCCGTTGATTTAGCGAAACATCTAAGAACCTATGCGCATGTCACTCAATTACGTCGAGTTCAAAGTGGTCGGTTTCATATTAAATCTGCGAAAACACTTGAAAACATTACACTTGAAGACTTAATCACAATCGAAACATTACTAGAAAACTACCCTAAAATTGTTGTGACACCATATATAGAAGCACGCATCAAAAATGGGTTAATTCTTGATCATAGACAATTTGATCAACCAAACTCATTTCGTGTTTTTAATGAACGTCAGCAACTGATCGCCTTTTATGAACCCATCACTTCTAATGAATATAAAATCGTGTTTTACAATGAGGCAATATGATAAAAATCAAAGATAGTTATTTAAATATTAAAAATGAATTACCTATTACACTTACCATTGGAAATTTTGATGGTATTCATTTAGGCCATCAAGCTCTTATTTTAAAAACAACATCATATCAAGATACTCAATCTGCGCTGATGACATTTGATCCACATCCGGTTCATTTCTTAACGAAAAAGCCATATTCACAATTAATGTCTGTTATTGATAAATTAGATTGTTTAGAAGCATATCAACTCAATTATGTATGGATCGTGAGTTTTGATGACGATTTTGCATCACTTTCAGTGAATGATTTCATAACATACTTAAAATCAATTCATGTCAAAAGGCTCATTTTAGGAAAAGATGCGAGATTTGGTCAATATGGTGCTGGTGGCGTAGAAGATTTGAAATCGCACTTTGAAGTTGTCATTATAGAAGAAGAAATTTATGATCACATTCGTATTTCATCTTCTCTTGTTAAAACAAGATTATCACAAGGAGATATGGATGTTGCAAAACATTTATTATCTAGAAACTACCGAATTTATGGTCAAGTTGTGCATGGGAATCATCTAGGGAGAACGCTTGGTTATCCTACCGCTAATATCGAGTATGATGACTATCACATCCCTAGATTAGGTGTGTATGCTGTTGGCATTCTTTTTCAACAAAAGTGGTATTATGGCATGGCAAATATTGGTCATAATCCTACGATTAATTATCAAGAAAAGCCTCGATTAGAAATATATATATTTGATTTTAATCAAGATTTGTATGGAAAACATGTTGCTGTTGAATTTTATGACTACATCCGTTCTGAAAAGAAATTCGCTTCAAAAGATGACTTAATAAACCAATTAAAAGATGATGAGTATCATATAAGAAAAATATTAAATCATCAATAAATATGTTATAATAATGAACAAATGGGAGGTATTTTATGAAATTAATTATTGCGATTGTATCAAGCGATGACTCAAATAAAGTCCAAAAAGCACTTGTCCATGAACAATTTTTTATTACGAAACTTACAACTCAAGGTGGTTTTTTAAAAGCTGGAAATGTTACATTCATGATTGGTGTCAATGATGAGAAAGTCATGAATGTATTAGATATCATCGAAGCGAATTCTAAAAAACGTCAAAAACTCGTTCCAAATACCATTGTTAATGAGTTTGGTTCATTCTCAGCCATGCCAATTGAAGTAGAAGTTGGTGGCGCGACTATTTTTGTTTTACCAGTTGATCAATTAGTAAAAGTATAGTAAGAGTTTTTGATTGCATTTTTATAATATTATGGTATAATCTCATATGTCGACTACAAGGTTTAGGGCTAGATTCCCATACTTTAGTAGAGCGCAGAGAGGTATAATATGGCTTTAACAGCTCAAAAAAAGCAGGAAATCATTACTGCTTATCGTCGTGACGATAGTGACACAGGTTCACCTGAGGTACAAATCGCGTTATTGACTTTTGAAATCGAGGAATTAAACAGTCATTTAAAAACACATATCCATGATTTTCATTCAAGACGTGGTTTATTCCAAAAAATTGGACATAGACGTCGTTTACTATCTTACTTAAGATTCAAAGATGTGACTCGCTATCAAGAGCTTATCGTCAAACTAGGCATTCGTCGTTAATCGACATGCCTTTTTTTTATATACAATTTATATAAATTATGTTATGATAAATAAGGTTATATAAAGAAAAAAAGAAAATATAAAATGAAGGAGATTTTATATGTCCAAAAAAACATACCAAAGACAATTTGGTGGACGCACGCTTCGTGTAGAAATTGGTGAAATGGCCAAACAAGCTCGTGGTTCTGCGTTAATTTCATATGGTGATTCTCAAGTCCTGAGTGTTGCTACAGCAAAAACAGAATCAGCAAATGCAGGTTTTTTTCCTTTGATGGTCATTTATCAAGAAAAACTTTATGCAGCAGGTAAAATCCCAGGTGGATTTTTAAGAAGAGAAGGTCGACCTTCTGAACATGAAACACTAACTTCAAGACTTATTGATCGTCCACTTCGTCCTTTATTCCCTGAAGGTTACATGCATGATGTACAAGTGATTAATACTGTATTATCAAGTGATCAAGAGGCATCACCAGAAATGGCTGCATTCTTTGGATCATCCATCGCAATTAACACATCTGATATTCCATTTTATGGTCCAGTAGCTGCAGTTCACATTGGACGTATTGATGGAGCATTTGTCGTCAATCCATCACCAGAGCAAATGGAAGCATCTGATATTGACTTAATTGTTGCTGGTACGAAAGATGCTATTAATATGGTTGAAGCAGGTGCCAAAGAGGCATCTGAAAAAGATATGTTAGATGCAATTTTATTTGCACATGAAATGATTAAAGAATTGTGTGATTTTCAAGATGAAATCCTAAAAGATTATCCTATTGAAAAAATGCCGTTTGAATCATTAGAACCTGACCAAGACCTAGTTGCTGAAGTCACTGCAAAAGCAGGACAAGCACTTATTAAAGCAGTTTCCATATTTGATAAATTAGAGCGCTATGAAGCCATTGATGCGATTCAAAAAAGTGTTTTATCTGAATATGAAGCACAATCATTTTTCAAAAATATTGATGGTGTTCAAGTGTTTGATCAAAAAGCGTATGATTCAAATTTAAAATTCATTAAAATGATTCTCGATCAACTTGTTACAAAAGAATTACGTCGTTTAATCACAGAAGACAAAGTAAGACCAGATGGTAGAAAAGTTGATGAAATTAGAGATTTAGCATCTCGTGTTGATGTGTTAAAACGAACTCACGGTTCTGCACTTTTTACAAGAGGTCAAACCCAAGCTTTAGGGGTTGTCACGCTCGGTTCACTTGGTGAAAATCAAATTATAGATGGTTTATCACTAGAAGATTCTAAACGTTTTATGCTTCATTATAATTTCCCTCCATATTCTGTTGGTGAAACAGGTCGTTATGGTGGTGTTGGTCGTCGTGAAATTGGTCATGGTGCACTCGGTGAACGTGCATTACTACAAGTACTACCTAGCGAAGAAGAATTTCCATACTCCATTCGTGTCGTCTCTGAAATTTTAGAAAGTAATGGTTCAAGTTCACAAGCAACGATTTGTGCTGGGTCTATGGCACTCATGGCAGCAGGTGTTCCATTAAAAGCACCAGTTGCTGGAATCGCAATGGGACTTATTAAAGAAGGCGATTACTATACAATTTTAACAGACATTCAAGGTATGGAAGATCACGAAGGCGACATGGACTTTAAAGTTGCTGGATCTAAAAATGGGATTACTGCACTTCAAATGGATATTAAGATTACAGGAATCAACGAAGCAATTTTACATGAAGCATTAGAACAAGCAAAAGTTGCACGTTTAGAAATTCTAGATCACATGAATCAAACTATTAGTGAAGTACGTGAAGATTTATCACCATTTGCACCAAAAGTCAAAATGATTACCATTTCACCTGATCGTATTCGTGATGTGATTGGGGCTGGCGGTAAAATCATTAGCCAAATCATCGAAGATCATGATCAAATTAAAATTGATATTGAACAAGACGGACGTGTCTTTTTGATGCATCACGATCGTCCAACAATTGAAAAAGCAGCAGCATATATTTTAAACCTTGTTCGTGAAGCTGAAGTTGGTAAAATTTATGAGGGTGTTGTCAAACGTATTGAAGCATTTGGATGTTTTGTTGAGTTATGGCCAGGTACTGAAGGTCTCGTTCATATTTCAAAACTCGCAAATGAACGTGTTGAAAAAGTTGAATCAGTTGTATCACTAGGCGATCAAATCATGGTAAAATGTATAAAGATTGATGATAAAGGACGCATTGATTTATCAAGAAAAGATGCATTATCAGATTTAAATCCTAAAAATTAGTATTTTATGATACAATATTTAAGTCAATGGAAGGTAATCGAGCGCAATATGCGTTAGGAAAGTCCATGCTAGCACATGCTTTACTGCATGTAGTGATTGTGTCTAAGGAAATCATAACTTAGAGTACCTTGTGTAACGGCGTTGAACTTTCTAAGGGAAACTATGAAAGTAAATGTAACGTGCCACAGTGACGATGCACTTAGAAATAAGTGAGTGAAACGCGGTAAACCCCACAAGCTAGAAACCCAAATTATGGTAGGGGCACATCTATATTTGAAAAGATAAAGATGCTATACATTGTATAGAGATAAATGATTACACCCTTTAAGGGAACAGAACATGGCTTATGCACATTGACAAAAAAAGGTCCTTTATTAGGACCTTTTATATTGCTCTTAAAATAATAAAGATGAGATAACTCGTATAAAATAGTAATAAAAATAATCCGAGTAACTTTGTGGTTTGTCCCTTTAACTTAACGTACAAATACGTCACAAGTACAAGGATGATTGCAAGAACACCATCAATAATCACACTCGGTGTCACACCTAAAGGAATAATAAATGATGTTAATCCAATTACAAGCATAATATTAAATAAGTTTGATCCCACAACATTACCTATTGCAATATCATGATCACCCTTTTTAATTGCGGTAATGGTTGTAACAAGTTCTGGTAAAGATGTCCCAATCGCAACAATACTAAGTCCCACGAGTGTAATCACTTGTTCTGGATTCATATTAAAGACATTAACAAGTAACTCTATTGCTAAAAATTCAGCAGAAGACGTCACGAAATATCCCCCTAATGAAACACCAATCAGTCCAATGATAAGAATTAAAATACTTTTATTAAGAGGTAGATGATTTTCATCAAGTTCGACAATGACTTTTTTCTCTTTTAGAAGAAGTTTTAAATAATAAGCAAAAAATATTAATAAGACAAATCCTTCAAGTCTAGATACTTGTGCATCCATTTGAAAATAATACATCAAGATGACAAACACAGTGGAAATCAATATCAAGTAGGGTAAATCTCTTTTTAAAACAGATTGGGAGACATGAATTGGAACAATCAATGCAGATATACCTAGAATTAGGCCAAAGTTTGCTAAGTTTGAACCAATCAAATTACCAAGTGCGATATCTGCATTCGTTCCATTGATATAAGCTTGAATTGAAGAAATGAAACTCACTGAAAATTCAGGTAATGATGTTCCAAAAGCCACTAATGTTAGACCAATCACAATTTTAGAAATACCTAATCTAGTTGCAATGGATGTCGCACCATCAATCGAAAAATCGGCACCTTTGATTAAAAAAATGAATCCAACAAGTAACAAAGCAATGTAAAGTATAATGTCCATATGTACTCCTAACATAACGATATTATTATATCATAGGCCATTATATAATGTATAGATTGACAAAATGGTATTCTTTTAGTAAAATGAACATGCATAAAATTGAATTTGAGGTATCATTCATACATGGAAGTTAGCCAGAGGATCGACGATCCAACATATCCCGAAACGACAAAGATAACGCCTTTTTCAAGTTGTCTTTTTTTATTAGGTTACAATGATGTCTACTGAGATAGTCACATATAGTCTTTTTATTTCAATCTCTTTTTTGATGCTTTTTATTTTAAATTTAGGTGAAGTTGCATTTATAAGGATGCCTGATGAGTTGATTGATAAAGAAATTGAAATGGGTAATTACCAAGCAAAAAGGCTGAAGTATTATACAGAAAACTATCGTCATTTTGAAATTCATAAGCATATGATGAGCTTATTTTTATTAATAGCTTCGATGGTAATACTTTATGATCTCCTTTCAAGCCTTGGTGGAATGTCGATGATGATGCGCATTGTCTTCATGCTTTTAACTTATGTCGTGTATCTCGTCTTTTTCAGTCATATGCCTAAACGTCTTGGTATTCGCTTTTATCAAAAACTTGCTTATTTCACTTATACACCCTACATCATCATATTTTATATTTTTTATCCAATGACATTCACGATTTATTATGTTTCAAAGCTTATTGCTAAAATCTTACAACTTAACCCTGAACTTACAGATAGAGAAATGACTGAAGAACAAATTCGTTCGATTGTTACTGAAAGTTCTCAAAGTGGGGTATTAGATGAAGAA
>Ga0222714_10006818_pt1 | contig 10580 bp, 8 predicted proteins | sample C33_3DmetaG_FD_165048 | JGI IMG/M metagenome (GOLD analysis project Ga0222714, IMG submission 165048) | Estuarine water microbial communities from San Francisco Bay, California, United States - C33_3D | ecosystem: Environmental > Aquatic > Marine > Unclassified | place: USA: California... | reverse complement strand
CGATCAGCAAATCAAGGAAGATCTAGAAAGACTCAAAGACATAGCCATTGCAACGAAAGCAAAGGGAAGCGAATACGAAACTCACACTGAGAACGTGATGGGTGTTGAACTCGACGTATTCAGCAATATCCCCTCCAATCTCGGTAAGTACTACGCTCTGGCTAACGATTTCGAAGACGAGTGCTTTCTCGTCTATCAAGATGAGCGACTAACCTTCGGCGAATGTTTAACGCTCTCGAGACGCTTCGCGCGCGCATTGGTCGAAAAATACAACATCAAAAAAGGAGACCGCGTAGCCATCTGCGCGCGCAATTCCCCAGAGTGGTGCCTCGCCTTCATGGGGATTACGCAAATCGGCGCCATTGCCGTGCCGATGAACTCTTGGTGGCAAGGGCGTGAAATTGAATATGGCCTCACCGACAGTGGCAGCAAACTTGTTATCACGGACCCGCCGCGCCTTGCGCAGATGCAAGACTCACTGACGCGCCTAGGTATCGATGCGGTCATTGCGAAACCTGAAGACGAGTCTCATTACCCAGAATTTTACTCAGTTGCCAGAGGTTTTGAACCTTACACAGAGGCAGATATTGCAGGCTTCGATGTAGAGCCAGATGACCGCGCCACAATTCTCTATACCTCTGGTTCTACCGGCAATCCGAAAGGCGTGTTATCAAGTCATCGTAATACCTTAAGCGCGCTTTACACATGGAAATTCGTAAAAGACATCACCGAAACTCTGCGCCCTGAGTTGGTCGATGAGAACCCTGAGTTTCAGCCCGCACTGCTGGCTAACGTGCCTCTTTTCCACTGCACGGGGAGCCACGCTCAGTTCCTGTCGAGCTTCTTATATGCGCGCAAGTTTGTCATGATGTTTAAGTGGAACCCAGAGGTCGCATTAGAGTTAATCGAAAAAGAGCGCATATCAATTTTGCATGGCGTTCCCACCATGGCCTGGGAGGTTATGCAGTCAGAGAAATTCGCTACCACCGACCTCTCGAGCCTTCGCAGTGTGCAGGCAGGCGGCGCTCCAAGACCCCCCGAGCATCTCAACTTAATCACAAAGAAATTTCCTGAAAAAGCGATTCCGGGTCTAGGCTATGGCCTGACCGAGACGAACGCAATCGGCGCGATCATTTCAGGACCATTCTATCTCGCTCGTCCGAATAGCACGGGTCGACCCACCCCGCCGGTCACAAATATGCGCATAGTTGACGAGGCTGGAAACGAACTTCCCCCAGGTGGTATCGGCGAGGTCTGCATCAAGGGGCCCACCGTGATGCATGGCTACTGGAATCAACCCAAAGCAACCGCCGAGGTAATTAAGGACGGCTGGTTCCACACTGGCGATATTGGAATGCTCGATGAACTCGGATTCCTGATCCTTCTAGACAGAGCGAAGGACATCGTGATTCGAGGCGGTGAGAATATCGGTTGCGCAGAAGTTGAGTACGCGATTGCCGAGCATCCAAAGGTGAGCGAAGTCTCTGTTTACGGCATCCCTGACACACGACTCGGCGAAGTGCCCTGCGCCACGGTCATGCTAAAGAAAAACGAAGTGCTAGAGGAAACAGAGATTCGCGCATTCCTACGCGATCGCCTCGCCGCATTTAAAGTGCCCGCTCGCTTCTTCTTTCAGTACGAACAACTGCCGCGTATCGCGACAGGAAAAATCGCCAAAAAAGAGCTACGTGCGCAAACGATTGCGCTGCTGGAGTTAGCCTAATCGACTCTAAAAAAGATCCAAAATAATACTCGACTGCCACTCAAAGCTTGATTAGAATCCGCCGAAATTGGTACACCACTTTGATCCCAGAGACTTCAGAGAAGCGTATACCAAGACGATAGTAATAGTAGTAGTGAAGCGTTCACTTTAAGTCAAACTTTTGATTGTGAGGGTGCCATGAAAGAAGAAGAGTGGGACAGCGAGGCCGACGACGAAGTTGAGTCTTTTGACTCTACCGATGAAAGCGCCGAATTAGAGGTCGATGAGGATTCTGACGCGACGCTTTCGACTAAAAAACTTAAACCCGGGGTGACTGATCTCAGGCGCAAGATAGAGGACCGACTCGAAAGCAAGCGCCTGCGTGAGGCATTTGATTTTGAGGATGACTTCGACTTCGACGATGATATTGACGAGCCATTAGGCCGATTAGGCTAGCCCGCCAGAGGCCAAGCCAGTAGCAACAAAGGTATAGCTGCCGCGACGATTACCACTTCAAGTGGTAATCCGACGCGCCAATAGTCACCGAACTCATATCCGCCAGGTCCCATAATTAACGCATTGTTCTGATGCCCGATGGGCGTCAAAAATGCACACGATGCACCTACCGCCACAGCCATCAAAAAAGTGTCGGGATTGAGGTCCAGTGTCGTTGCAATATTGTAGGCAATCGGCGCCATTAAAATTGCGGTCGCTGCGTTATTAAGGACATCTGACACCGTCATTGTGACAACGAGGATGAGCGTCAACAGTATGACCGGCGAATACTCCCCTGCCACCCCCAAAATTCCGCCGACCATGACCTGAGTCGCACCCGTAGTTTCGAGCGCGTTCCCTAACGGGATTAGCGCACCTAAAAGAACCACCACAGGCCATTCCACACCGTCATAGAGCTCTCTCACGGGGACGATAGAACGTAGCGCCATAGCGACACAGGCAAGTCCAAGCGCGAGCTGAATCGACATAAGGCCCACTGCGGTCGCGACGATCGCCGTGACGAAGATAATTAATGCTGGCAAGGAGTTCTCACCGCGTTTGAGATCTAGCGAGCGCGTGGCAAGCGGATAGCATGCGAGTTTTGCGATAGCCTCTTCCAGCGCCTCTTCCTCACCGTGCAGCAACAGCACATCGCCAACACGAATGGCAAAATCGCGCAGTCGGCTGCGATGGGGTGTCCCCGACCGAGACGCTGCGAGCAAATTAATTCCATAGCGACGATTAAACCTAACCTCGGCAGGCGTTCGACCCACGAGAGGTGATCGCGGTGTAACCACTATTTCTAACATTTGGGAGTCAGCCGAGTGCAGCAGTTCACGCGTCGAATTTTCGGCACTCACTAACGCAAATTTATGTTCTGTGGTAAAGCTGTCGATATCTTCCTGCGACCCCTGTAGCACGAGAATATCGCCCACTCTCAGCAGTTGCTGCCTATTCACAACGGGCGAAACCTGTCGTCTGCTCTGCAGAGTAACGAGATCCATCTTCTGCGCCTCTAGTGCGTCTTTTAATTCGCCGACAGGCTGGCCAATAAAATCACTGTCGTCAGCAACCTTCGCTTCGAATAAATAGCGCTCTATATCAAAACCTTCACTGCCGGCGGCTTGTTTTCTTATTCTCACGAGCTTTGAGCCAAACACGAGCATAAATAAAATACCTGCAACTGCCACCCCGCCGCCGACCGGCGCAAAATCGAACATAGCAAACGCTTGCCCCGAAACCTCTTCACGGTAGTTTGCAATAAGTATGTTCGGCGGCGTTCCTATAAGAGTTACAAGCCCGCCCAATATAGACCCGAACGATAGCGGCATAAGCACACTCGCTGGGGACCGCCCGGCCTTATTGGTCGATTGAATAGCGATTGGCATTAGCAGCGCGAGTGCACCGACGTTGTTCATGAACATAGAGAGAAACGCGGCGATAAACGACAGCACCGCGATATGGAGAGAGGGTCGCGATGACAAGGGCTCAATCGCGCTAGTCACAAATTCGACAGCACCAGAGCGGGACAGCCCGAAGCTCACGATGAGTACGAGAACTACAGTGATCGTTGCTGGGTTACCGAAGCCTGCGAACAACTCCGATTGTGGTACCAAACCGAACAGAGCGGCAGTAAAAAGCGCACCGAGAGCTACCACATCATAGCGCCAACGCCCCCATACCAGGAGAATTAGCAATCCGACCAACACGAACATGAGTTGTAATTGATCGAGCGTTTCGGCGTCGAGCATGCGATCTCCGCGGTTAGATTATTTCAAAATCAAGTATGCTCAGTCCGCTAATTTCCGCACACAACTTATCGCCTTTTACCACCGCCGCGACACCGGCCGGCGTGCCAGTATAGATTATGTCACCGGCCTTTAGCTCAAACAGCATCGACAGCTGCTGAATTATCTCAGCAACATGCCAAATCATTTGCCCAAGCGTTGCCGATTGCCGCGACTCACCGTTTACGGAAAGACTGATGACGGTATCGGTCGACGGCGCGAAATCCGTCTTGGATGTAAGCGCCGAAAGAGGCGCTGACTGATCAAAGCCTTTCGCCGTATCCCATGGACGACCATGCTTTTTAGCAATTGCTTGTAAATCTCGCCGGGTAAAGTCGATACCAACTCCATAACCAAAGATACAGGCAGCAGCCTCTGCTATCGATAAGTCACGCCCACCGTCTGCGAGCGCTACGACTAACTCGACCTCATGATGCAGGTCGGTTGTGGCCTGCGGATACCGCACTGGGTCGCCGTCTGTCACGAGTGCCGACGCGGGCTTTGAAAAAAAGACAGGAGGCTCGGACTTAGGGTCACCACCCATTTCGGCAACGTGATCGGCATAGTTGCGGCCTACGCAATAAACGCGGTGTACAGGAAAACGTGCTGCTAAGCCCACAACGGGAATAGAGACTTGGGGTGGAGGCGAAAAGATATATTCCATTAATTTATTCCACACAGCCGAGCGCTAGGCCCGGCGCTACTTGTTGATTCTTAAACACAGTAAGCTGCGCGCGACTTTCGATCTCCGCGAGCGATGTGAGCGACGCGCAAAAGTGTCTATGACTTTGCGTTGACGATGGGAAGGCGAAGGCCGCGTAGCGCCCGTCTAGGACAGCAATTTTGAAAAAACCTTCCTCGTCAGACTCCGTCGCGGGCAGCGGTCCGGACACCACAAAAATCGCCGCGCTGCGTCCATCTGGACTAGCTAACTGCCGCGCTGCAAGTTCGTTTAGTGTCTGATCTAACAGAGACCACGGCCCCTGTCTTAAATCGCTAGGTAACCGAGCCCTATTCGACAGAAGGTTTAACTCGTCCCAAAACGGCGTTGCGGAAAAACTCGTCATCGGCGCGAGCCTTCCTTGTTCGGCTGCAAGCAGCGTGACCTCGGTGAGGCGGTAGTCGCGATCTTGAGAATCAGTTAGATCCGGCTGCTGCAGCCTCATCTGCGCATTGGCGGCGAGTTGCTGTTCACTGGAACTCGCTAGCAACGATTCGGCCACCCACTCGCGAGGGAGAAGAGACGCGACGCCAATGCCCTCGCCTAAAACGCGGTAGGCGACCCAGCGTGGCAGCTGCCCGTCGCCCATAGAGTCAACCTGAGACGCGAAAAGCTGGCGTACGACAATCTCGTCTTCCGCGTCATCGCCATGCCAAACGGGACACGAGCCATCCAGGCAATGGACGATTATGGGCTCTATATCTTCGGCAGCAAGGCCACTGCTTAGAACAAAAAAGAGAAGCGCGAGCTGCCTCACTGAACGTCACCCCATCGGATAAGGAATAAGTTTGTGCACTTCATCGCACTGTCTCATCACTTCGTCCGATAATGTCACGTCGAGCGCCGCGAGAGACTCCTCGAGTTGCGCCGCCGTGCGTGCACCGATAATCGTCGAGGCGACAAAATCGAAATTCATGCTCCAAGCTGTTGCAAGCGTGACTGGTGACATGCCTGCCTCTTTCGCTATCTCGAGATATTTGGCTGTAGCCGCAAGCGTACCCTCATTGACGAACCTGTCTGCCATCGCACGCTGACGGGGATTGTCGTGATAATGATAATCACCGAAGCGACAGCCTTTTGGTACCTCAGGCACATTATATTTACCACTAAGCACCCCGCCGCCGATCGGCGAATAGGGCAACAACGAGACGTTTTCTTTGCGACACGCATCGGCTAATTCATCCAAGAAACGTCGGTGTAGCAATGAGAAATTATTCTGGATCGATTGGAATTTGGCATACCCCTCATAAGACGCAATCGTGTTCGCCTTAGTGAGTCCGTAGGTAGTCTCGTTCGAAGTGCCGAGATACCGAACCTTCCCGGCCTGAACTAGACGATCAAGTGCGTCCATCGACTCTTCAATCGGCACGATCGGATCTGGCCAATGCACTTGATAAAGATCGATATAATCGGTGCCGAGCCGACGCAAACTGCCTTCGATTGCCGTCTCGATATGAAACCGATCGATAGCGGTCATTCCATGTCGAACCGGTGGCACAAACCATCCCGCTGCCGCACCAGCAACCTTGGTCGCAATAATCAGCGAGTCGCGCGGTTTAGTTTGGATCCATTCCCCAAATATCTTCTCGGTAACACCAACGGTTTCCGCATTCGGCGGCACGGGGTAGACCTCGGCGGTGTCGAAAAAATTGATTCCACGATCGAACGCCGTGTCGAGAATTTTAAATGACTCTTTCTTGTCACTCCAACTGCCAAAGCTCATTGTCCCCATGCAGATAGGGGTGACGCGAAGGCCACTCTTGCCGATATAACGGTATTCCATAGTGTCGTCCTTATTCTCTTGTATAAATTTAGTCGCGACACCGACGCATTAGTCGCATTGATCACCGAGATAGCCACCGCCTCCACAATAGCCGGCATCTTGTATCTGAATGGCAAGACCATCGGGATCGCTGAAATAGACTTCCGGCGTCCCACCCTCTGCGCCGCCCCTGTTAGGCAGTCGCAGGCTCACCCAATGCGTTAGCGGACGCGGCGGCCGCTGCCCTTCAACCGGTGTCAGACCGTAGTCCGTCAATCGAGCTCGCATAGCTTCGACATCGAATGCAGCCACGCTGAGACTAACATGATCGGTGCGGCCGACAGCATTAGGGACAGCGCTATCAGTGCCGCCAACATACATCAGAAACTGCAGCCCATCGCCAAGACTCACAGTCGGTGAACTTGGTCCTTGATAGGCGAGTATACCGAGTCCGAACCCTTCAAAAAATAAGCGATTTGCCCGCTCGTAATTAGCGACAAAATTGGTGAAATGATTGATGTCTAGAGCCGTAAACAATCCCTCAGAGGCAGCTTTAAAAGGACAAGCACCGCAATCCTCTATCGACATCACGCGAAACACGATACCTTCAGCATCAGCGAAGAAAAGCGCGTCTTGCCCCCAGCTTTCGTCGATCCAGAATCGCATAGCGCGATCCAAGGGCGCTTGGTTAAGTCCCGCGGTGAGTGTAAAACCACGCTGCGTTAGCACATCACTGGCAGCGTCTTTATCGAAATCGCGAATTCCCAGACCAATCCAAGCAAACCCAAGCGACTCACCTTCATCAGCCTCCAAGAGGACAAAATGCCTGTTGCCCTGACCGACTGAATAGGTAGCCCGCTTAGCATCACGTACGGGCGCCGTGCCAAACATATCACTGTAGAACCGAACCGATTGCTCGATGTCGCTCACTCGTAAAGCAAACGCTTGATAGCCCACGAGCTCGAGTGCTGGAAAATTTTTGTGCGACTGGGCGTGAGCCGTATTCATAACAAATACAACAAGACCCAGCAGGCAGAATAGGCGCGGTGGCACCCAAACCCGTCTCAACAGATTTCGCATCGGCTTTGCTCACTCTTTGTTGTTGCGCAATTCACTGTTGCGCGATCAATGAGGCACCTGCTCGATTGCCCCGCCCTGGTTCTTCCAAGCCTCCATGCCGCCCTGCATGTGCACGACACCTTCGGCACCCATTTTTTTTAGCGTTTGCGCGGCAAGCGCAGAACGCCAGCCTTTGTTACAGTAAAGTATTAGACTATCGACCTCTTCGAACTCGCGTCGATAGTAAGGGCTCTCGGGGTCAACCCAAAATTCGAGCATGCCTCGAGGCACGTGTAACGAGCCGGCAATGCGCCCTTCTCTTTTCACCTCCCGTATATCTCGCAGATCGACGAGCAGTAAGTTGCCAGTGGCCGAGTCGAGCGCTGAGCGAACCTGCCCAGGACTCAAGACTTCGATTTCCTTCTCAGCCTCTGCAACAAGGTCTCGAAAGCCTTTCGTCAGTTTATTCATGACACAGCTATCCTTTCATTCTCACAAGCGTTCGATGTTCAACGAAACAGGCACTTACTAAGCCCGTGTATTGAACGTCACAGAATTTATTTTCCTCAAACCGAGTCCCAGAGCCAGAGATCCCCCTGCTATCGCAAGCAGAATAAGCTGGCTGATCCCAAACAACCCGCCGGCGGGGAGTGCCAGAGTGATACCCGCAACGCCGATAAAACCCCGTACCACTAGACTTAGCGCGCCGCGGCCCAAGTCACCCAAACCGATCAAATAGCCCTGTAATGCCGCAGAGACCAAAGCCACACCCACTAGCGCAGTCGACAGTGCCTGAATATTTTCTAGCCACGATCCCTGCAATAATAGCGCAGGGTTAAAGACGAAGAAGAACGGCACAAAGTAAATAATTGCGCCGAGTCGCATGGCTTCGAATCCTGCACGCATAGGCGACACTTGTGCGACAGAGGCCGCAGCAAAGGCTGCCAGCGCAACGGGTGGAGTAATAAAACTAAGCATACCCCAGTACATAACAAACATATGGCTTGCGAGGGGATCAAGTCCCGAGTTTGTCAAAGCCGGAACCAACACAATGGCTAGGAAGATATAAGCAGCGGTAACCGTCATGCCGATACCCAAAATAAAACTCGTCAGCGCTCCCATCAGCAGGAGAACAAGCACATTGTCACCGGCTAAATAGACAAGGTCGTTCGCAATCGTGCCGGCAATACCTGTTACGGCCAAACCGCCAATGATGAGGCCAATGGCGGCGAGAATACCCGCAAGCTCGGCCAACAGTTTTCCCATCGTCGCGACCAACTCGAGTACCTTATTAACATCGAGTCTATGCTTGGTGAACTGGTTGATCACGAGTAGCAACGCAGTTGCATAGAACGGAGCAACAGCTTCTCGTTGCATGAAAACAAGCATCCAAATTAGCGCGGCAAACACAGCGATAAAATACCAACCGTCACGGAATACAGCGCCTACCTTAGGCAGCTCCTCTTTCGGCAAGCCTTGCAGGTTATCGCGAGCCGCGTGGGCATCGATTTGCATGAAGAGTCCAAAAAAATACAAAAGCGAAGGAACGATCGCGGCGATCGCAACTGTGACGTAACTTATGTTTAGAAAGCTCGCCATGACAAACGCCGTAGCACCCATAATCGGGGGCATTAAGACGCCGCCTGTCGAGGCGCACGCCTCCACGCCAGCGGCATATTCGCGCGTGAAGCCGATGCGCTGCATAGCCGGTATCGATAGCGGACCGGTGGTGAGCACGTTACTTATTGGCCCACCGCTCATTGACCCCATTAGGCCGCTGGAAAAAATCGATACCTTAGCGGGGCCTCCACGCTTGTGCCCAAGTAGCGCGAAAGCGAGATTAATGAAAAAGGGGCCGCCTCCGGTGTATTGCAGCGAAACTCCAAACACTAGAAAGCCAAAGACAAGCTGAGCAAATACCTGCATCGGAATGCCGAACAGGCTTTCTTCTCCCATCACATGAAACATCGCAACGTCTTGCACGGGAATGCTTAGCGCGGCCATCACATCGGGCAGTGAGTCGGCGAATGTCGGGTAGAGCGAAAAAATAGCGACGATCACAAATACAGGCCAGCCACCAGCGCGCCTACCTGCTTCCATAACGATGACCCATGTTACTAGCGCCAGCCAAACACCAATCGGCGGCGCCGCATATTCCCAAGCCTCGAGCACGATACGCTCTGCATAGAAGGCAAAGTATGAAAACACGCCAGCAATCACGAGCATGATAACTATGTCATACCAGGGCACATGGGTTGGGCTGTGTTTTGTCGCTGGAAATGTGACAAAAACCATACTCAACATGACGCCCGTGATGAGATACATGTACCGGCTGTCGAGCAGCACATAACCAACGAAAAAGCCTAAATTGAATACTTGGTTAATCGCGAGCAAAATAGATGCGCCGGTAAGTATCGCCATCGCCGTACGCCAACGAACAGAAAGGGCCCTATAGCGAATGCTCGGTGCGGGCGCATCCGCTTTTAAGGCAATGGCGCTGCTTAGTTCTGAGGAATTGCCCTGTTGAGGTGCTTGTTTCATATCGCTCCTATTTTTTTGTTCACTCTTATACTCCTCACTCTTAACCCCAAACTCTTCACAGTTAACCCGTTATTAGACACTGAACGCTATCAGCTACGAAACTCAACGCAGAATGTAAGGAATTGCCGCTAGAGACTGTCGGCAAGCGTCACAAGTCCCTCTGCTTCGAGCGCTTTCAGGCGAGCGGCGAGCCACGCCTTTTCGAAGTCATCGTAGTCGTCTGGCGCAGTGGGTAAAAATGCATCCCAGGCCCGTTTTAGCACAGCCTGTCGATAGAGGTTCTTCTCGTTCTGAGCGGCGGCTTCGGGAGTCCATTCTCCGCTTTCCTTAAAGTACCGAATCGCGCCCTCATGGAAAGGCAAAAATGCCTGTTCCAACTTCTGCCGCGCGAATGTCCACCCCATCGCACCAGGCGCACTGTCTTTATATTCTTCATAGTGACGATGCATGATCTTGACGGTGCTGTACACCATCGCCTCCTCTGATGTATCCAGACCAATGAGAAGCGGATAG
>Ga0222714_10006815_pt1 | contig 10580 bp, 5 predicted proteins | sample C33_3DmetaG_FD_165048 | JGI IMG/M metagenome (GOLD analysis project Ga0222714, IMG submission 165048) | Estuarine water microbial communities from San Francisco Bay, California, United States - C33_3D | ecosystem: Environmental > Aquatic > Marine > Unclassified | place: USA: California... | reverse complement strand
GCTTTTGTTTTTCTAATTCTAGTTGCTTTTGCTTTTGTTTTTCTAATTCTAGTTGCTTTTGCTTTTGTTTTTCTAATTCTAGTTGCTTTTGTTTTTGTTTTTCTAATTCTAGTTGCTTTTGCTTTTGTTTTTCTAATTCTAGTTGCTTTTGCTTTTGTTTTTCTAATTCTAGTTGCTTTTGTTTTTGTTTTTCTAATTCTAGTTGCTTTTGCTTTTGTTTTTCTAATTCTAGTTGCTTTTGCTTTTGTTTTTCTAATTCTAGTTGCTTTTGCTTTTGTTTTTCTAATTCTAGTTGCTTTTGCTTTTGTTTTTCTAATTCTAGGTGCCTTTGTTTTTCTATATTTTCTTTTTCAATAAGTAGTTGTATTTCTGATTTTTCTTCTTTTTCTTTTTGTATTCTTAATTTATTTATTGTCTCTTCTTTTGCTTTTCTTTCTAAGTCACGTGTTGATTCATAATTATTAATATTAACTAATTGGTCATTAATAACAACATTATTTAGATAATCGAACTTTCTATTACTAATTATATCCTTAACTTTTTTTGAAGAAGATAATATTTGTTTATAAAGATTCTTTTTAGACATACTATTTTCTTTTTTCTGAATCTTAATTATTTTAAATTCACTCATTTAATAAAAATTAATAAAAAAATAAACAAATAATAACTAACATAAAAAGATAATAAATAATAAATAATATTAGTAAATAATTAATAATATGCAAAAATGCTCAATTTGTAATTTAGAAGTTAAAGATTTACAAGAACATATGCTAATTTGTGAAAATAATTATATTTCTAAAGAATTTGAAGACCTAATACCATGTGAAGTTTGTAATAATTTGGTTAATTTTGATGATTATAATGATCATATAAATAATTGTAGAAATCCATTACAAAACTTGTTTACTTTAGGAAATCAAAATCAAAATATTGATAATGACAATAATATAAATAATCCACATCAAGAATTATTAAATATTTTAATGAATTTACAAAATAATTTGTATCACCAACTTCCACAACCACCTCCTTTAAATGGTAATGGAAATCAAAATAATGAAAGTAATGAAAACTTAGATAATAACAATCAAAATCAAAATAATCAAAACATAAATAATCAAAACATAAATAATCAAAATCAAAATCTAAATAATCAAAATCTAAATAATTTTGAAGAAGGTTTCTTTTTTAATTTAAATTTACCAATAAATATAACAAATAATACTGATTTAGATGTTGATGATGATAATAATACAAATAATATTGATTTAGATGTTCAAGATGAAAATAATACAAATAATATATTAGAAGTAAATGATGAAACAAATACACAATCAGCTAATACAAATGCATATCAACAAAATCAACAAGTATTTAATTTTAATTTAAATAATGAAGAAGATAGAAATAATTTTTTCAATTTATTTAATTTTGGGTTTAATAATGAAGACGAAGATGAAATTGAAGATGAATATGAAGAATTGACAAATTTATCAAATACAATAGGAAATGTGAATGTAGGAATTAAAAATAAAGAACAATTTTTAGAAAAAAAAAATGATAAAGAAATTACTTGTCCAATATGTGTATCAGAATTTTGTGAATATGTAGTAACGAAATGTAACCATGAATTTTGCGAAGAATGTATTAATGAATGGTTAGATTTAAATAATAATTGTCCATTATGTAATTATGAATTTATTGAAAAATAATATTATTTTTTTATTATACTATTTTATATATGACTACTCAAGTACAAAATAATGAAATAGTAAAATCTAATTTAGAAGATTATGAAACATTATACAAGGTTGATTTAAACTTTGATACAGATGTTTCAAAATTATCCCCAGAAGTATTAACAGACTATATTGTAAGAGTATTAGCAAATCATCCATATTATATTAATATTAATAATATAGTTGATGTTTTAGTTAATGAAGGTAGTAATACTGTTACAGTTGTTGTAAGTACACGCGACACACAAGAAAGAATTGTTAATATGACAAATGATAGTGTAGTATTGAATACAATAAATGAAGCTAATAATGTTTTAAGCTCAGAATCACAAGAAAAACTTAATTTAATAAGTGCTAATATTAATAATAAAAAGTTTGTTTTAGAAACAACAGATAATAGAGGACAACCAAGAATGTATGAATATGAATTTGCTGGTTTTGGTAAAGCCAAGAATCTTTTTATTGAAAAAACAGTAAAAATGAATGGAAATAAATATAGACACTTTTTAAGAAATAATAATGATAATCCATATTTTTATGACGAGTATATGAATAGTGAAATTGTATATTCACCAGACAATAAAATTAAATTATTAGAAAGAAAAATAAATCAAATTGAGAAAAATGTTTATGGTAATGACTTTGACCCAAATAATGTAGAGTCAGTTAAAAATATGTTACAACATTCAGTTAATAATGTTGTTAATATTCCTCAACCAACACAAAATGTAATTAACAATAAAGTAAATTCATTAAATGCATCTATGCCAGTAAATGCACAAAATAATGTTTTACCTGTAAATGGGATGACAATGGAATTAAACAATGTATTAAATGGATTAAATATGAATAATGTTGTAAATGCTAATAATGCTGTAGCTAATAACGCTGTAAATGCTAATAATGCTGTAGCTAATAACGCTGTAAATACTAATAACTCTTTAAATGCTAATAACGCTGTAAATGCTAATAATGCTTTAAACACTGTAAATGCTTTAAACACTGTAAATGCTTTAAACACTGTAAATGCTAATAATGCTTTAAACGCTGTAAATGCTAATAACGCTGTAAATGCTAATAATGCTGTAAATGCTAATAATGCTTTAAACGCTGTAAATGTTAATAATGCTGTAGCTAATAACGTTATAGCTAATAATGCTATAAATGTTAATAATGAAGAAGCATTAAATGAAGAAGAAGGATTAAATGAAGAAGGATTAAATGAAGAAGAAGATTATGAAATTAATGATGAATTATCAAAAGAATTAAATAATGCTATAAATGGAGAAACCAAGAAAGATATGGGAGTATCAAAATATGTTATAGTTTTTTTGGTTACTATATTATTAATAATATTATTCATTTTGATTTTTGAATTAATTAATAATCGTAAGATACTCTTTAAGAAAGGTTCATCTGTAAATACTATTAATGTTTAAGATACTTGGAAATTTATATTTTTTTTAATTTTTTTTATATTTTTATATCTTATATTATAATAATGAAAATCATTATACTACTAATGATAGTTATGATAGCGATTAGTCTTTTATTTAAGACTGAACTTGAAAAATTCACAACTACTAATGCTATGACAACTAATGATATGACAAATACTACTGATATGACTACTAATGCCCTATCAACTAATGCCCTAACAACTAATGCCTTAACTACTAATGCCCTAACAACTAATACTATGACAACTAATGCTATGACAACTAATGCTTTAACAACTAATACTATGACAACTAATTCTTTAACAACTAATGCTTTAACAACTAATGCTTTAACAACTAATGCCCTAACAACTAATGCTATGACAACTAATACTATGACAACTAATGCTATGACAACTAATGCTATGACAACTAATGCCCTAACAACTAATGCTATGACAACTAATGCTTTAACAACTAATGCTATGACAACTAATGCTTTAACAACTAATGCTTTAACAACTAATGCTATGACAACTAATGCTTTAACAACTAATGCTTTAACAACTAATGCTATGACAACTAATGCCCTAACAACTAATGCTATGACATCTGCGTCAGATATGACTACAAGTCTAGGATCAGATATGATGACTACAAGCCTAGGATCAGATGTGATGACTACAAGTCTAGGAACAGATGTGATGACTACAAGTTTAGGATCATATATGATGACTACAAGTCTAGGAACAGATGTGATGACTACAAGTCTAGGAACAGATGTGATGACTACAAGTTTAGGATCAGATATGATGACTACAAGTGCTATAAGAAGTGTAACAAATAATGTTACATCAGGAAGTGCTACAACAACATCATTTGTTGAAAATACAATAATATCATTTTTAGTTAATTTAGGATGTAATGCAAATGAATCAACACAAACAAATTTAAGGAACAATGTTAGTTATTTAATTCAAGAAGCATTAAATTTTGACACTAATTATAGTGTTACCTACAATTGTTATAATATTGAAGCATTCAACGCAGAACCAACAAGTGTTGTTGAAGTTGTAATTGAAATGACTAATCCCTATGTTAATATTAGTGACCAAAATAGAATTCTAAATAATTTATACAATAGATTGCAAAATGGTATTACATTAGATGATAATGTTGTACATTTGAAAAAATATAATGAATCAGATGAATCATTCTTCAAATTTATAGCAAATAAAAAAGATTATACATCAATAACAGAACCAAGTATTAAATTCCAAGAAACAAATGTAAATGGAAGACTCGGTGATATTTTAAGTAAAAACGCGTGTGTTATAGATGAAAATACATGTAATTTTGGACATATACCATATAGTTTGTTAAGATTAGATGGTATTAATCCTGATACAAATAAAAATTTTACAGAAAAAGAAAAAAATAATCTATTAACAAGATTTTCAAATAAATGTGCAACAAATAAAAATGCCAAAAATAAAAGATGCTGTGATCCAAATGATGTAGCTTTAGATAATATTGTTGATTATTTACCAGATAATATAAAAAATAAGTATGATTCAGTTATTGTAGAAAAATGTAATAATAAAATAACTAATATGAAAGTTTGTAGAGGTAATAGTTGTGATAATGAACAAGGTACTCCAAGAAAACCAACTGGTTATGAATACTGTAAATTATTGAATATAAATGATGAAGATATTGATGAAAAAAATAATGTTGATTTAGATAAATTAGTATCAGATTGTTATACAGCTAAATGTAGTAATAGTGGTGTATTTTTAGAAATAGATAAAATAAAAAATAAAAATGAAATTATTACAAAACATTATTACTTAATAGAAGCAACTAAAAATGATAATGTTGAATTTTTAAAGGCAAATTACGAAGATAATAGAAATAATATTAATGAAGTTTTACAATATGGATATCCAGGTAATACTATTTTACACGAAGCATTATATTATAATGCACAAAGATGTGTTGATTATATATTATCTAGAAATGTTAACTTATCATTAGTAAATAAAGATGGTAATAGTCCATTACATATTGGTTCCTTAAAAGGAAGTTATGATACTGTAAATAAACTACTTAAATTAGGAGCTAATGCAAACTGTGAAAATAATAAAGGTGATTCTTCTTTACATAGTGCTGTTAGGTCAGGTTCATATAATACAGTATTAGTTATTTTAGATAATGGAGGTAATGGTTCATTATTAAAGAAAAATAAATATGGGGAAATACCACTTCATAGTGCTGTTCTTGGCAAAAAACTAAATTTTAATATTGTTAAATTATTAGTTGATAATGGTTCAGAAATACATTCTATAAATAAATATGGTGAAACAATACTTAAAACTTTGATGAAAAATCATAAGTCTGTAGCAAGAGAATCAATAAGAACATTTTTACATAAAAAATATTATGAAAAATATGATGAAGAAGAATATAATAGTTATTTATCTAAATATCCTGAATTGAGGCCAATAAGTATTGATACTTCAGTCGATGAATCATTAAAGAAAGATTATGAAAACTATGATGATAAAAATATTAATTTTAAAAAACTAATTAATTATAATGAAGATTTACGAGATAGTAATTTATATATTAAAAAGAAAACATATTTAACAAAAGATAAAATAGATGAAAAATACTTTAATGATGATAACTATGAAATTCCTAATAGTAATAAAAATACAAAAAGTAATGAAAATAGTATTGAAGGGTTTTCAACAATGAATAATATTGAAGAATTTACAAATATTAGTTATAAAATCAATAATAAAAATAAGAAGTGTGGTATACAAAACAATACAATTTTAATTATATCATTAATTATTTTATTTATAGTAATTGCTTATTTTGTAAATACTAAATTACTTAAATAAATTTTATTTTAATTTTTATAGCGTTTTATTTATTTAAAGTTTATTTTATGATTAAATTAAGAAAATTGATTTTTATTTTTAATACAAATTTGAATAATTAATCATGTCTAAACTCGACAAATTCAATTATGACAAAGATAACTGGGAGATTATATCAAAATTTATTCAAGAAAACAATTACAATTCACTTGTAAGGCATCATATTGAATCATTCGATGATTTTATGGATAACAAGGTAGAGGAAATTGTTAAGCAATTTAATCCTCTATCAATTTATAGTGATTATGATGTTGAAAAAAATATTTATAAAAATGAAATAAGATTGGAGTTTGGGAATATTTATTATAACTATCCTATTATTAATGAAAATAATGGAAGTACAAAGCGTATGTATCCAAATGATGCGCGCCTTAGAAACCTTACATATTCATGTAATATTAGTGTTGATTTAAATATTGAAGTTATTGAAGACCCACAAAATGAAAAGAAACTTATTAGTAGTAAAACAATCAAAAAGGTTAATATTGGTAAAATACCTTTGATGGTGCGCTCAAAATATTGTCTACTCAATTCTGATAGTTTTGTAAATGAAAACAATGATGAATGTAATTATGATTTGGGTGGATATTTTATTGTAAATGGTAATGAAAAGGTAATCGTGTGTCAAGAAAAGATTGCAGAAAATAAGGTTTATGTTTTTAAGTCAAGTAAATCAAGTTCGAAATATAGTCACATTGCTGAAGTAAAATCGGTATCAAACTATGGTTTCAACACACCTAAGAATGTTAGTGTAAAATATAGTTCAAAGGATTCTCTATCAGGAAGAACATTAAAAGTAACAATCCCACATTGTAAGAATGACATTCCATTGTTTATATTGTTTAGAGCTTTTGGTGTGTTGAGTGACAAAGATATTTTGAAGCATATTTGCTATAAATATAATGATAATCCTGATATTCTACAGTGGTTGGAACCAAGTATTCATGAAGGTTCTATTATAATTTCACAAACAGATGCCCTTGAATATATTTTGAAGAGTAGTACAATTTTGGGACAGCCAAAAGATATTAGACTTACAAGAGAAAGAAGGATTGTATTGTTTCGTGAAATGATGGAACGAGATGTATTGAGTCATGTTGGTATGAATATGAGAGATAAGGCATTGTATCTGGGTTATATGGTTAATAAATTGTATTTGTGTTTTACCAATAAGATTGAATATGATGATCGTGATAGTTATTGTAACAAGCGGGTTGAAACATCTGGTTATTTGATGGCAACATTGTTTAGACAATACTTTACAAAGTTGGTTAAGGATATGAGAAATTCTATTATGAAGGAGTTGAATAGTGGTCCTTGGAAGAATTATAATTCGCAAAATCATTCAATTTCTAATGTAATCAATGACAACAACCTTTATAAGATTGTTAAATCCACAACAATTGAATCTGGGTTGAAATATGGTTTGGCAACTGGTAATTGGGGAATCAAAACAAATAATAGCAAGGTTGGTATTGCACAGGTATTGAGTAGATTGACATATAGCAGTACACTATCACATCTTCGGAGGGTTAATACACCAACAGAGAAAACAGGTAAATTGGTTCCTCCAAGAAAGCTTCACAATTCTCAATGGGGTATTATTTGCCCAACAGAAACTCCAGAAGGTGGGTCTGTAGGTTTGGTGAAGAATCTTGCCATTATGAGTTATATTACAATTGGAAGTAATATTGATATTATTTTTGGAATTATAAATAAGATGGAAGATGTTACAAAAGTATCAAATTTGGATGTAGTAGATATATTTGATAAAGTGAAAATCTTTGTAAATGGAACATTCAATTATGTTACTGAAAATGTTAAAGATGTTTATAGTAAGCTATTATTTTATAAGCGCACAGGTATGATTAATATTTATACTTCAATATCTTTTAATTCTACACTTAATGAAATTAACATTTATTGTGATAGTGGAAGATGTTGTAGACCATTGTATATTCTTGATGATAATAACTTAAGAATTACTAAAGAAGATATTAATAAACTTAGCACTGGGAAATATACATTTAATAACTTGCTTGTAAAATCATTGAATCAAAGTGATGTTTTCCAAGAGGATTTGGATTTGGATAATGATTCAAGTGCTATTACACCAAAGATTGAAGAAGGTTGTATTGAATATATTGATAGTGAAGAATCCCATTTCAAGCTGATTTGTATGAATGGTAATGATTTGAAAAAGAGTAAGATTCAATATTCTCATTGTGAGATTCATCCATCATTGATTCTGGGTGTATTGGCTTCTATGATTCCATTTTCAAATCATAATCAATCTCCTAGAAATACATATCAATCTGCTATGGGTAAACAGGCAATGGGTATTTACATGACAAATTTTAGGAATAGAATGGATACAATGGGTCATATCTTGTATTATCCAAATAAGCCTATTGTTAATACTCGTATTGATTCATTGCTACCATCAAATAATGTTCCAAATGGGTTAAATGTTATTGTAGCAATTGCTTGTTATAGTGGTTATAATCAGGAAGATTCAGTTTTAATAAATCGTGGTTCAATTGAAAGAGGATTGTTTAGTTCAACATTTTATAGAACATACAAAGATGATGAAAAGAAAATCCAGTCTTCTGGTCAAGAAGAAAAATTTACAAAACCAGATCCAAATTTGACAAAGGGTATGAAGCCTGGACACTACGAAAAGTTGAATTCAAATGGTTTTGTAGATATTAATAAATATGTTACATCAAATGATATTATTATTGGTAAGGTAATGCCAATTAAAAACAAGGACAAAAATGAGAAATATATTTATAAGGATAGCAGTACATTTTTGCGAAATAATGAATCAGGATATATTGACGAGATTTATACAAACAGAAATGGTGAAGGTCATAAATTTTGCAAGGTTCGTGTTAGATCTGTAAGGATTCCAAAGATTGGTGATAAGTTTTCATCTCGTCATGGACAAAAAGGAACTTGTGGTATGATTATTAATGAAGAAGATATGCCATTTACAAAAGATGGAATCCGTCCTGATATTGTGGTTAATCCACATGCTATTCCTAGTCGTATGACTATTGCTCAGTTGATTGAATGTATTATGGGAAAGGCATGTTCATTAACTGGTTGTTATGGTGATGGAACACCATTTATGAATACAACTGTTGAGAGTATTTCAAAGGTATTGGAAATGCATAATTTTGAAAGGAATGGTAATGAAGTATTGTACAATGGTTTTAATGGAAAACAGCTTGATTGTAATATCTTTATTGGACCAACATATTATCAGCGTCTTAAACATATGGTTGAAGATAAAATCCATTCAAGAGAAACAGGACCTATGGTATTACTTACTAGACAGCCTGCTGAAGGTAGGGCTCGTGATGGTGGATTGAGGTTTGGAGAGATGGAACGTGATTGTATGATTTCTCATGGAAGTCTACAATTCTTGAAGGAGAGGATGGTGGATGTATCAGATAATTATAGGGCATTTGTTTGTAATACTTGTGGTTTGATTAGTTCAGTGAATCCAGATAAAAATATTTATAAATGTGGTCAATGTAAGAATTATATTGATTTTGCAGAAGTAAGAATTCCCTATGCTTGTAAATTACTTATTCAAGAGCTAGAATCAATGTGTATTGCTCCAAGAATTAAAGTAAATGCCTAAGTTATTATATTTGAAATTTAATAAATAAAAATGGTTTATAAATAAATAAAAATGGTTTATAAATAAATAAAAATGGTTTATAAATAAATAAAAATGGTTTATAAATAAATAAAAATGGTTTATAAATAAATAAAAATGGTTTATAAATAAATAAATAAATAAAAAATTTTATTTTATCTTATTTTATTTTTCTAATTTTTTATATCATTTGGTTTAATTAATCTAAATGTTAGACACAACCTTTTCTCTATAATAAACCCAGTTATCAAAATTTTGTTTTCCAATATAATTCATTCCTTGTTCTTTTATTACATTATTAATTTGTTCTGTTATTTCAGTAGCTTTTGATTTAACAACTACTAAAAATTTATTAAATTCAAATTTTGGATTACTCAATATATTGATATTATCATACATTTTTTTGTATATTTGTAAAGTATTTAAAAACCTATTTTTAACCCCTTTCGCTATTACACATTTATCTAGTAATTGTTTAATCTCAGTACTGAATTTGTTTTTTTGTTCTAATTCTTTTTTAGTAAGAAAAATTTTCCTTTTTCTCAAAACCATATTATCATATTGTTGTCTACAATATGGACATCTATGATTATTTACTTCATTAGATTCACATTTTTTCAAACATTTGTGGTGGAACTTATGACCACATTGTATTGTGCGATGTATTTTTCCAAGAGCTTCAAAGCAAATTGGACATTCAGAAACTGTTGACGACATAATTTATAAAGAGTATTCTTGTTTTGTTTAATTAGACACAAAATATTTAATTTTTTTAAATAAA
>Ga0222714_10006814_pt1 | contig 10581 bp, 9 predicted proteins | sample C33_3DmetaG_FD_165048 | JGI IMG/M metagenome (GOLD analysis project Ga0222714, IMG submission 165048) | Estuarine water microbial communities from San Francisco Bay, California, United States - C33_3D | ecosystem: Environmental > Aquatic > Marine > Unclassified | place: USA: California... | reverse complement strand
CTGCTCCCCCCAGGCAACTCTGGCGAGCAGCCCATCGCTGCCGCGTTGCGCGACACTGATGATGCCCGGCGGCACCGGTAAACCTGCGGCGAGAAGCATTCGCGACGCGATCATGGATTCGGCGATCGGCAGCGGCAGTGCATGATGCGCAGTGCGCTTGAGCGCCCGCATTGCGCTGGCCAACGGCAATCCGGAACCGCCGTCTTGTTCGGGGACGAGGCATCGGGTCAGGCCGACGTCATCCACGGCGTCCCACAGGGCGGTCGGGAACATGCCCTGGTCGGCGGCTTCGCGTACGTCGCGGCTCGCCTGATCCTCGCTGAGCCGGTCGATGGTTTCGAGCAGCAGTGCTTCGATTTCGCCGGCCTGGTCGGCTGTCATTACGTCGGATTCGGTACTTGCGATAGTCATGGTGTCAGTCATCGTTGCATGCGGGCGCGCTCAGCGCAGCCCAAGGCCGCGCGCGATCATGCCGCGCAGAATTTCCCGGGTGCCGCCGCGCAGCGTGTACGACGGCGCGCGCAGCGTGGTCAGGCCGAGGTTTTCGGCGTAGTCGGCACTGCGGCCGAGCGAGGGTTCGACCCCGATCAGCTTGCGGAACACCTCCGGCACCTCGCGCTCGAACGTGGTGCCGATGTCCTTGACCAGTGCGGCTTCGATCGCCGGGTTGGCGCCTAGCTCAAGCTGGCCGGCGATTGAGGTCGACATGCGTCGCAGTGTGGCCAGGTGCGCGATCAGCCGACCGAGCTCGGCCGCTTCCTGCTCGTTGGGTTGCGTGCCGATCTGGCGCATCGACTCGAGCAGCAGCTGAAAGGTGCTCATGAAGCGGTCCGGGCCTGAGCGCTCGAACGCAAGCTCGCCGGTGACCATGCGCCAGCCTGAACCGACTCCGCCCAGCACCATGTCATCTTCAACGAAGTATTCATCGAAGATGCATTCGTTGAAGTCATGTCCGCCGTAAAGGTTGTAGATCGGCCGGGTGCTGAAGCCGGGCTTGGTAGTGTCGATAATGAACTGCGTCATGCCGGCATGACGGTCGTCTTCGAGCGGCGCGGTGCGCACCAGTGCGATCAGGTAATGCGCTTCGTGTGCACCACTGGTCCAGACCTTGGAGCCGGAAATTTTCCAGCCACCCTCGACCTTGACCGCCTTTGTGCGCACCGCGGCCAGGTCAGAGCCAGAATCCGGCTCACTCATGCCAATGCTAAAGAAGCATTCGCCGGCGCAGATCTGGGGCAGGATCTGCCGGCGGGCACGCTCGCTGCCGTGTTTCAGAATCTGGTTGCCGCTTTGCCGGTCGGCTACCCAATGCGCTCCGACCGGTGCGCCAAGTGCAAGCATTTCCTCGACGACCACATAGCGTTCCAACGCCGAGCGTTCATGGCCGCCATATTCTTTCGGCCAGCACATGCCGATATAGCCGCGCTCGCCGCAGGCCTTGGAAAACGCCGGGTCGCGTGAGCCCCAGGAGTTGACACGTGGATCAAAGCGCCCTTGCGCGAGTTGCTCGGCAATGAAGGCGCGCACCTCGCCGCGCAGGGCTTGCGCAGAGGCCGGCAGACGCACCGGATCGAATCGGAATTCGTGCATGAACGGTCCAGGTTGATTCGCAAAGACCCGCAGTGTCGCCGGAACACTTCGGACCTGTAAACCGCGCTTGCACCACCTCGGTGCGGATTCCAGCGATCGCGGATCATTGTGCGAAACCTTGCGCCTTGATGCCGGCAAGCTGCCTGGCGTTGCGGACAATTTCAAGCAAAATGGACCTGCATCCAGTCCGACACCGATTCCATCTCAAGGAGCCTCTCGATGTTCATGCCCGATCTGCTCGCCGGCAAACGCATTCTGATCACCGGCGGTGGCACCGGGCTTGGGGCTGCGATGGGCGCACGCTTCGCGCAGCTTGGCGCCAGCCTCGTGATCTGCGGTCGTCGAACCGAGGTGCTGGAGGCGAGCGCGGCGCAATGGCGCGAACAGTTTGGCGCGCGGGTCGAGACCCACGCGTGCGACCTGCGCAGTGGCGAGCAGGTCGAGGCGATGATGCAGGCGCTGTTCGACGACGCTGGCATCGATGTGCTGGTCAACAACGCGGCCGCGACCTTCGTTGCGCGCACCGACAAGCTGTCGTTTCGCGCCGCTGATGCAATCCTCGCGCCGACGCTGCACGGCGCGATGTATTGCACGATGGCCGCTGGACGTCGCTGGATCGAAGCCGGACGCAAGGGCGTTGTACTCAGCATCCTGTCCACATCGACGATTACCGGTCGCGCGTTCACGGTTCCGTCCGCAATCGCCAAGTCCGGCGTGCTGGCGATGACGCGCAGCCTTGCCGTCGAGTGGGGGCCGCACGGCGTGCGGCTGGTCGCGATCGCACCCGGATTTTTTCCGACGCCGGGCGCCAGCGGGCAACTGGCAGCGAGTACCCGCGCGCGGCAGGCGCCGCCGCAGGCACGCGTGCCGCTCGGGCGGGTCGGCGAACATGACGAGCTCGCGAACCTGGCCTCGTACCTGGTTTCGGACGGTGCCGCCTATATCAACGGCGAGATGGTGACGATCGATGGCGGCACGCATCTGCGGACCTCCGGTGCTGAGGATCTGCTAGCTTGGACCGAGGAGGACTGGGCGGCGCTGCGACGCGGCTGAAGGCCGAGCTGTAAGGATTGATGCCAGCGGACAGACCTTATACGCTAAGGTTCTGATTGCGCGCTGTCAGTCGACAGCTGCGAAAGCGTTCACGCGCAACCACGTCCGGATGCCCATGAATTTTCATCCCATCCCTGTCCTTGCAATCGCCTTTGTGGCGACGTTTGCCGCCGGAGCGGTGCTCGCCGGCCCGGCTGCGGGCGCGCATGTGCAGTCCCAGCCGATGCCGCTGGAGTCATACCAGTCGTTTCGCTCCCCAAATCCGGCCATCAGCTGGCGTGCCGCAAACGAGCAGGCAGCCCGGCTGGGTGGTTTCGTTGGTGTCATGCGGGAGTCCCCGAAACTGCCTGTCGCGTCGACGCCTTTGCCGATGAGCCGGCCTGACGCAAGCGTGTCGGAGCTGTTGCCGCGTCTGCAGCGAGCCGCGCCAATCGGCTCGCGATTGTCCGGCGAAGCAGGGCCGCAGGGAAGGCCATGAACGCTGTGCTGCATACCGCGTCGGATCATGTCCCGATTTCGGGATCTTTTCGCGGAGCGCGCGCCGCCGGCCAGACGCTTGTTTCGCGTGCGACGCTCCTGTTCGCCACGCTCTTGCTGGGCGCCTGTGCGAGCTTCTCGCCCGACGGCGGTATGGGCCCGGTCGAGCAGTTGTCGCAGGAGCGGCTTGGTGCGCGGGTGCAGTGGCTACGCAATGATGCCGACCGGCAGGCGGTCGCGGCGCAGGTGTCCGACTTGCTCGCACAGCCGCTGCAGGCCGATGCCGCGGTGCGTGTCGCGTTGCTGAACAACCCTGGGCTGCAGGCCACGTTCGCGAACCTGGGTATTGCCGAATCCGATCTGGTGCGCGCGGGCCGACTGAAGAACCCGCTGCTCGCATGGACCGATGTGCGCAACGGACAGGGCGATCGCAAGCTCGAGCGCGTACTGCTGTTCGATGTCTGGTCGCTGTTGACGATGCCGCTGGCGCACAAGATGGAGCAGCGCCGTTTTGAGGCGACGCAGGCCCAGGTTGCCCAGGAGGTGGCAAGGGTCGCGCTAGCGACGCGCGCCGCCTATGTCGACGCGGTTGCCGCTGCGCAGCAAAGCCGATTGCTCGAGCAGTTCCTGGAGTCTGCGCGCGTTAGCCGCGAACTCGCCGAAAAGATGGTCCAGACCGGCAACTGGCCAAAGCTCAACGCTACCCGCAGCCAGCTGTTCCATGCCGAGACCGTGGCCCGCTACGCGCGGGCCCGTCAGGCCGAACATGGCGCACGCGAGCGGCTCGCGCGGCTGCTTGGCCTGGAAGACGGCCTGCGGCTGGTGCGTCTGCCCGATCAACTCGCCGAGCCGCCAGACACCCTGGCCGAGGGGGGCGAGCTGGAAGCGCTCGCGATGCGTCAGCGCTTTGATGTCGCAGCCGCGAAGTTCCATGTGCAGGGCACAGCCAGTGCATTGGGTCTGACGCGCGCCAACCGCTTCGTCAGCCTGCTCGAGCTTGGCCCGGCTCGCATTCGCGAGGCAGATCACCCATGGATGACTGGCTACGAGATCGAGCTTTCGGTGCCGCTGTTCGACTGGGGCGGCGCCAAGGTCGCCAAGGCAGAGGCAATCTACATGCAGGCGGTTTCGGCAGCCGCGCAGGTTGCGGTCGATGCGCGCTCGCAGGTGCGCGAGACCTACTTCGGGTATCGCAACGCGCATCAGCTCGCGAGGCATTTCCGCGACGAGGTGGTGCCTTTGCGGCAATTGGTCCGCGAAGAACAATTACGGCGCTACAACGGCATGCTGATCGGCGTGTTCGAGTTGATCTCTGACTCGCGCGCACTGATCGAGGCATCGATTGCCTCGGTGCAGGCGCGTCAGGATTTCTGGCTCGCCGATAACGCGATGCAGGCGGCGCTGATTGGCGTGAACGGGTTTGCCCCCGGTGGCGGTGTGCGTGCTTCGGCCTCGAGCGGCGCGGACGACGGTGCAGGAGGCCACTGACATGATTCAAAGTTCGCAGGCGGCGACGCGATCGACAGGAGCTGCACGATGAGCGAGCGCCGCAAGTTTCTGCAGGGCGCGGCCGCCGGCCTGATCGGGGCTGCTGCGGTCAGTCGCGTCGGTGCGGCATCGCTGCCGGAAGCGCCGACCCGCGCCAGCGCGCATACGGCTGATCCGCTGATGCCACCGAACGGTCGTCCGTATCAGCCAGTCGTGACACTGAACGGCTGGACGCTGCCCTGGCGCATGAAGGACGGCTGGAAGGAGTTTCATCTGGTTGCCGAACCGGTGGAGCGCGAACTGGCTCCCGGGATGAAAGCGCATCTGTGGGGATACAACGGCCAGTCTCCCGGCCCGACCATCGAGTGCGTCGAAGGCGACCGGGTGCGCATCTTCGTGACCAACCACCTGCCGGAGCACACCTCGGTGCACTGGCACGGCATCTTGCTGCCCAGCGGCATGGATGGTGTCGGCGGGCTGTCGCAGCCGCAGATTCCGGTCGGCAAGACCTTCGTCTATGAGTTCCAGATGACGAAGTCCGGCACCTTCATGTACCACCCGCATGCCGATGAGATGGTTCAGATGGCGATGGGCATGATGGGCTTCATCGTCGTGCATCCGAAGAATCCGGCGTTCATGCGCGTCGACCGGGATTTCGTGTTTCTGCTGAACGCCTTCGACATCGATCCCGGGTCGGCAACGCCGAAGATCATGACGATGCTCGACTTCAACCTGTGGTGCTGGAACAGTCGGATCTTCCCCGGTATCGACCCATTTGTGGTGCGTCAGGGCGACAGGGTAAGAATTCGCTTTGGCAATCTGACGATGACCAATCATCCGGTGCACATGCATGGCTATGATTTCGAGGTCACCTGCACCGATGGCGGATGGGTGCCCAAGCGGGCGCGCTGGCCGGAGGTCACTGTCGATGTTGCGGTCGGGCAGATGCGTGCGTTCGAGTTCGACGCGATCTATCCGGGCGACTGGGCGATCCACTGTCACAAGTCCCATCACACGATGAACGCGATGGGCCATGACGTGCCGACGATGATTGGCGTGGATCACCGGCCAGTGGCCAGGCAGTTGTCGAAACTGGTGCCCGGCTACATGGTGATGGGCGAGCGGGGCATGGCCGACATGGGCGAGATGGAGATGGAGATTCCGGCCAACACCGTCCCGATGATGACCGGCCAGGGACCGTTTGGGCCCCTCGAGATGGGCGGCATGTTTTCGGTGGTCAAGGTGCGCGAGGGGCTGGCGCGCGACGACTATCGTGATCCGGGCTGGTACCGCCATCCACCGGGTACCGTGGCCTATGAGTACACCGGCGCTGACCTGCCGGCTGCGCCCCAGGCGCACAAGCCGGGGGCGAAGTCGCAGGCGCACTCGCACTCGCACTCTCAATCACAAACCGCTGGCGAGATTTCGGTGTCGGCGCGCAAACCGGGGCATCGTCATGGACACTGATCACAGATCAGCGGCGCAGGCCGCCGCTCCAACACGGATTGCGTTGCGCCTGATGGCCCGTGGCGGCTTACTGTTGGCGGTGGCTTGCGCCGGCATACAGCTCGCCTGGGCACATTCCGGTGCGCACCCGGGGGGCGCGAAAAAACCCGATGCGTTCGTGCAGAGCGAAACCAAATTCGGACGCTCGATTCCGGCGTCGCAGGCGCAGCGTACGATCACAGTCGAGATGCTTGATACGATGCGCTTTGTGCCGGACAGCATCGTCGTCAAGCGCGGCGAGAAAGTGCGGATCGTCGTGCGCAATGCCGGCAAGGTCCTGCATGAGCTGGTGATTGGCACCCGCGCCGAGCTTGAAAAGCATGCCGAGCTGATGCGCCGTTTCCCGGGCATGGAGCATGATGAACCGTACATGGCGCATGTCGATCCGGGCAACACCGGGCAGATCGCCTGGCAGTTCACCCAAACCGGCGAGTTCATGTTCGGCTGCCTGATTCCCGGGCATTTCGAGGCCGGAATGTTCGGGCGTTTAATCGTGGAAGGGCGCTAGCCTCAGCAGGTGGGCGCACAGCGTTCATTGCGTCGCCGAATGATCCTTGATGGAGGTAGTGCAGATGTTTCGATTAACGCTTTTTTTGCTGGTTTCAGTGCTCTGCCTGCCAGTGTCATCGGTCAGCGCGCAGTCTCACGCCCATCAGCCTCACGCCCATGGCAGCGCTGCTGCGTCCGGACAGATGACCGAAGCCGAGGTACGCAAGGTTGACGCGGCATCGGGCCGGATCACGCTCGCGCACGGAGAAATTCGCAACCTGGACATGCCCCCGATGACGATGACCTTTCGAGCCCGTGATCCTGCGATGCTCGAGGGATTCAAGCCCGGTGACAAGGTCCGGTTCGCAGCCGATCAGATCGACGGCAAATATGTCGTGACGGCGCTTGAGCCTGCGCGCTGAGAGGTCTCGTGCGTCGGCGGATCCCGCCTCAGTAGGTCTCCAGGTGCAGCCGGCCTTCGCGCTTGAGCGTCGCACCGACGTTGTCCCAGTCCAACCCGGCTGACTGCGCAATGTCGCGCAACGCAAGCACCACGCCGTCTTCCATCGCTTTCAAACCGCAGACGTAAAAGCAGGTATCCGGGTCCTGCAGCAGCATCGCCAGATCGGCGGAGCGCTCGCGCATCAGGTCCTGTACGTAGCGCTTGGGTTTTCCCGGCGTGCGCGAGAACGCGAAGTGGATGTCGATGAAGTCATGCGGCAGGCCTTGCAGCGGGCCGAAGTAGGGGAGTTCCTGCTGCGTGCGGGCGCCGAAGAACAGCATCAGCTTGCCGCCCTCGAACTTGCCCGAGGCGCGCAGGCGCCGGCGCCATTCGGTCATCGCGCGCATCGGCGCGCTGCCGGTGCCGGTGCAGATCATCACGATGTTCGAGCGCGGATGATTCGGCATCAGGAAGCTCGCGCCGAAGGGGCCGATCACCTCAACCTTGTCGCCAACTTTCAGATCGCACATGAAGTTGGAGGCGACGCCGCGTACTGGGTTGCCCTGGTAGTCCTCGAGCACGCGTTTGATCGTCAGCGACAGGTTGTTGTATCCCGGACGTTCTCCGTTACGCGGGCTGGCAACCGAATACTGGCGCGCGTGATGCGCCCGTCCGGCGTCATCGACCCCGGGCGGAATGATGCCGATCGACTGTCCTTCGAGCACCGGAAACGGGCTGCGCCCGAAGTCAAGCACGATGTGATGCGTGTCGTACTGCGTGCCGACTTCGGTCACGCGCACATTGCCGGACACGGTCGCGGTGATCGTTTTTTCCGGAGCCTTCGGGCCATACAGATTCGTGAATGCATGTGCCGCCGACCAGGGAGGTATCGTCGCTCCATACTGCTTGGCCTGAAAGCTTTCGCTGGACGCCGAGCTGCTGGGCGCCGGCTGTTGCACCGGCTCCTCAAGGACCACCGTCCCGCCTTCCAGCTGCAATTCCTCGGCACTCAATTCAGCCGGCAGTTCGTCCCACTCGAACTGCTCATCGACCGGGTAGGCCCGAGTGCGCGGCATCATCCGCCAGTTGTCGATTGAGCCGGTCGGGCAGGGGGAGATGCAGTCCATGCAAAGATTGCACTTTTCGGCATCCACGACGTAGTTGCGCGAGTCATGCGTGATCGCGCCGACCGGGCAGATCGCTTCGCAGGTGTTGCAGCGGATGCAGATTTCGGGGTCGATCAGATGCTGCTTGATGATCGTGCTCGTCGCGGTGTCCATTCGCTTATCTCCGATATAGCGGCGCCCTTCGAAGGGCGCCTGCCTCGCACTCGTCTGCTCAGACGCGATTCCAGTCGAACTGCGCCTTGTCGCCCTTGCCGTAGGTCTTGAGCGCGCCCTTGTCACCGACCGCGTTCGGACGCTGGAAGATCCAGTTCTGCCAGGCGGTCAGGCGCCCGAAGATTCGGGTCAGCATGTTTTCCTGACCATTGAAGCGCAGATTCGCTTCCAGACCGGTCAGGGCGTCCGGGCTCATCGCGGCGCGCTCTTCCAGGGCGATGCGAATCTCGTCGTTCCAGTCGAGATCGTCCGGGGCGGCGGTGACCAGGCCGAGCGCCAGCGCTGCGTCGCCGTCCAGTGGTGAGCCGATCGCGGCGCGCACCGCGTCCAGGGCCGGCTGCTCATTGTAGAAGCGGCGTTGCAGACGGGTCTCTCCGGTGGCCATTGGGAAGAAACCGAAATTGGTCTCGTCAACCGCGATCTTCGGCGCGCGCTCCACTTCGTCGGGCAGCACCTGTTGATAGCTGCGATCGCAAGCCAGTGCCAGCTCCAGGAAGCTGCCGGCAAAGCAGGAGCCGGCCTCGATCAGTGCGAACAGGCTGCGCGAGGAAACATCCAGGCGGCTGAAGGTGCGACGCAGCAGGCCGATGGTCTCGCGCACCAGCCAGTGATTGCGATGCTCGGCCAGCGTTGCATCCATCGCGAGCACCGCGCTGGCGTCGCCTTCGGTCTTGATCAGCCAGATCCCGATGTCAAGTTCGTTGGTGCGCATCGACAAAATCGCATCATCCAGTTCGCGGCCCATCGCCAGCGGATACCAGGAGGCGCCGGCGGCCTCGATGTCGGCGATGCTGCTCGGCTGCTGCCCACTCGGACCCTTGACGGTGAAGGTTGCGGTGCGACCTGCGCGATCGATCTCGACCGTGACATTCGGGTAGCGCAGCGCGTTCTCTTCGACGGATCGCTGCAGCGGCGGCAGCGCGACACCTTGCGCGTTGGCTGGCCGGTCGCTGCCCTGCGCCAGTTGTTGCGCGCGCTCGCGGATCTTGTCGCCGAACACGGCCGGCTTGACGATCTCGTCGACCAGGCGCCAGTCCTTGGCTTTCTGTCCGCGAACGCCCTCGGTGGTCGTGCAAAAGATATCGGCCAGGTCGTGGCGGACATGACGCTTGTCGGTGACCCGGGTCAGACCGCCAGTGCCAGGCAGCACGCCGAGCAGCGGCACCTCCGGCAGGCTGACCGAGCTGGAACGGTCATCGATCAGAAAGATTTCGTCGCAGGCCAGCGCAAGTTCATAGCCGCCACCGGCGCAGGCGCCGTTGACCGCAGCCAGGAACTTCAGGCCGCTATTCGCGGACGAGTCTTCGATGCCGTTGCGGGTCTCGTTGGTGAACTTGCAGAAGTTGACCTTCCAGGCGTGGCTGGAGACGCCAAGCATGAAGATATTGGCGCCGGAACAGAACACCTTGTCCTTGCCGCTGGTGACGACGACGGTGCGCACTTCCGGGTGCTCGAAGCGGATCCGGTTCAGTGCATCGTTCAGTTCGATGTCGACACCCAGGTCGTAGCTGTTGAGCTTCAGCTTGTAGCCCGGGCGCAGGCCGGCGTTTTCGTCGAAGTCGGCGGTCAGCGTCGCGACAGGACCGTCGAAGGCAAGCTTCCAGTGGCGGTATTGCGACGGATCGGTCTGGTAGTCAACGCGGGGGGCTTGGTTCATAGCGAACTCCTGAAAGCGCAAATTAGTGCAAGTTATGATGTTCAGCGATAAGGCATCATAATGCCTGTTTTGCTGGGGTGTCAAGCACTTTGGTGCATATTTCAGGGTTCAAGGCTTCCCGAACCTGCTTGCGCAGGATGGCGAAGGTTTCGTCGAGGGGTTGTGCGCTGGTGTCTACCTTGATTTCGGCTTTCGAGTAGAAGGGAGCGCGGCCGGCCAGGATGGCCTTGAGCTCCTGCAGTGCCTCCCGGCTCGCGGCCATTGGTCGGGTATCGCCTTGCGCAACCACCCGTTTCAAGTGGTCTTCCGGGTCTGCGAACAGCCAGACGGTGGTGCAGTGCGCCAGCAACAGATTGAAGGTGGCTGGGTCGGACACCAGCCCGCCGGGAATGGCGATCACGGCATCTTCATGGATCTGGATGGCCTCCTCGAGCGCTCGCCGTTCGTAGCGTCGGTAGGCGTTCTGCCCGTACAGCGCCTGAATCTCGCCGACGCTGCAGCCGGCGAACTGTTCGATCTCGCGGCTCAGTTCCAGAAAC
>Ga0222714_10006812_pt1 | contig 10583 bp, 9 predicted proteins | sample C33_3DmetaG_FD_165048 | JGI IMG/M metagenome (GOLD analysis project Ga0222714, IMG submission 165048) | Estuarine water microbial communities from San Francisco Bay, California, United States - C33_3D | ecosystem: Environmental > Aquatic > Marine > Unclassified | place: USA: California... | reverse complement strand
GACGCGACGTTCTCGACTGGAGATGTGGTGTCGATCTTCAACAACACGGCAAGTGGCGTCACGATTACTTGCACGATTACGACCGCGTATATCGCGGGTACGGATACGGACAAGGCAAGTGTGACTTTGGCGACAAGAGGCGTGGCGACGATTCTGTTCATTAGCGGGACGGTTTGCGTAATCTCTGGCAACGTGAGTTAAGCAATGAGCGGCGCGAAACTTCTGCTGCTAGGAGCCGTTCAGCAGGCTGTAGCCTCTGACCCTTATTTTGAGAACACCACTCTGCTGCTGCCCGGTAACGGCACCAACGGAGCGCAGAACAATACGTTCCTAGACTCGTCTACCAATGCCTTTAGCATCACCCGCAACGGCAACACCACGCAGGGTACGTTCTCGCCGTTCTCGCAGACGGGGTGGGGGAACTATTTTGATGGGACGGGTGATTATTTGTCTGTTGCGGATAACGCCGCGCTGGACATGGAAAGTTCCAACTTCACCATTGAATTTTGGATTTTCCCAAACACTAATTCATTAGCCGCCGCTAGTGGGTTCTTTGCAAAACGTGCAAATGGCAGTACCGCTTCGGGCGTATTGCTTTACATAGACCTTGCCGGGTTAACGCCATCATTTCTAGTTGAATCTGGCGGTTCATGGGTAATAAACCAAGCATCATCTATTCCGCTGACTGCATTTGCGTGGAACCATGTTGCTGCCGTCCGAAACGGCAACGCATTTAATCTTTACATCAACGGAACATCTGGTGTTTCAGCGACGAACAGCGGTGCAATTACTAATAATAGTTCTGCGTTTACAATTGGTTCTTGGGCGGCTAATGGCACTGGTATCATTTCGGCCTGCTATTTTTCAAACTTCCGCGTTGTCAAAGGCACCGCCGTCTACACGGCCAACTTCACTCCCCCCACCACTCCACTCACCGCTATCACCAACACCTCCCTGCTGACCTGCCAGAGCAACCGTTTCGTAGACAACAGCAGCAACGCCTTTGCCATCACGCGCAACGGTGATGTGTCTGTCCAAGCCTTCAGTCCGTTCAACCCCACGGCAGCGTGGAGTGCAGCGACGAATGGCGGCAGCGGGTATTTCGATGGGTCGGGTGATGATCTGACAGTTGCTAATAACGCCGCGCTACAACTAGGGTCAGAAAGTAGTTGGACAGTAGAATTTTGGGGGTATTTCGTTGCGTCGCCCGATAACTTTGATGTGATTCTAGGAAAAGGAACCGGAAGCGGCACATACGAGTATTTCTTTGAAGGTTTTTCTGATAACACAATTGATATTTTATACAGCGCAGACGGCACAACAACTTGGACTGGTCAACATCAATTGACCCCAAATCTAGGAACAAAGCAATGGTTTCATTTTGCTGCGGTTAGAAATGGCGCGTCATTCAAAAGTTATGTAAACGGTGTTGAATATTTCTCGGGATCGTCTTTTAACATATACGCGGGGGCTGGCGTTTTAAATATTGGTGGTTACTCTGGCGCTGCTGGACAAGACCCCAATATGTATATGTCCGACTTGCGTATTGTCAAAGGTGCTGCCGTATACACCTCCAACTTCACGCCACCAACAGCGCCGCTAACAGCGATCACCAACACCTCGCTCCTGCTCAATTACACCAACGCAGGCATCTACGACGCTACGTCCAAGAACGATCTGGAGACGGTCGGCAACGCGCAGATCAGCACGACGCAATCCAAGTTCGGCGGCTCGTCGATGTATTTCGATGGGACGGGGGATTACTTAACAACAATCAATAAAAATATAACGCAGTTTGGCAGCGGTGACTTTACGATTGAGGGATGGTTCTATAAGACGGGAACGCAAGCAATGCGGCCATTTGGCACGTTTGACGTTTCCGGTACAAATTCGTCTGCCTCTGTCGGAATGTATATAAATGCAACTACGAATTTGCCTCAAGGTTGGATAACGGTTGGCAGCACTTTTTATTATGCGATTGCTGCCACTCAAGCAATTACGCCAAACTCATGGGTTCATTGGGCGCTTGTAAGAAATGGAAGCACTTTGCGGCAATTTGTAAATGGGGTGCAGGACGGTACGGTAAGCGTAACAACCTTGTCTGCAAATGCCGGAAGCACTAATTTTTCAATCGGGCAGGATGGCTTACTCGCTTCAAATAACTATCAGGGCTACATCAACGACCTTCGCATCACCAAAGGCATCGCCCGTTACACCAGCAACTTCACCCCGCCGACTACGGCGTTCCTGACACAGTAAGGTGACTTATGGCTCTGTACAGTTTTAAAGGCCACTACCCCGTCGAGCAGATCGACAACAACAAGGGCTGGTTTGAAGTTCCCGCCAAGCCAGAAGCGGCAGAGGGCAAGGAAGTCGCGTGGCTGAATGGCGAGTGGGTAGTGCGTGATCCGAAGCCTGCTGACCGTCCGGGCTACCAATGGAACTGGAACCACAGCGAGATGGATTGGGTAGAATGCGAGTATGTTGTGACGCTGCCGGAAGGCGTGGAGCCGGAGCCGCCTGTGGTAACCGAGCCGACCGCCTCCGCTGCGGCAAGCAACGAGTTCGATATTACTGTTGATGGAGTGCCTGTGTAATGGCAAACACAATCAAAATCTCTCAATTAAACCCAGCAACCCCGCCTATCCCTGGAGCGAGTGTTGTCCCAGTTGTTCAGAGTGGCGCAACCGTCAAGGCAACCATTCAGCAGATTCGTAACGTCCTAACGCCGGAAGACTACGGCGCGGTTGGTAACGGCACAGAAAACGACACGGCAGCGTTACAAGCCGCCCTTAATGCCATGACTGCTGGCGATACGCTAGAACTGAATGGCAACTACCTGATCAACGCCAGCCTTACGATTACCAATAAGTCCCGTATTCGGATTACCGGCAAGGGCCGCGTGTTCCTGTCATCCGCACCGTCAGGTGCTTATATTTTCCAACTCGTCGGTACTTGCGATGACGTTGAAATCGACGGCCTGACATTGGTTGGCGATGGGAATTCAGGTTACACCCAAACGGCAATCGGCTGTAATTCCGGGCAAACCATTAGCAACACTCGATTCCACGACCTGAATATCAGCGAAATCAATGTAGGCATTTCGCACAACGCCAATCTTAGCGGTAGTTGGACAAAGGGCTTCTGCTATTCCAATTCGCTAAAAAACATCCTCGGGACGGTTTCTGGCTCTGGATATGGAATCCAGATGGCAAAGGCAACACAGATTACGGTCACCGAAAACGTCCTAGACAACTGCGGTCGGCACTCGATTTACCAAGGCGCTGGCGTTAACTGCGGCAACTTGATTGCAAACAACGTCATCGTCAATCATCGCAGCACGGTCGGTGACGGCAGTTTCCGTGCTGCTGCTGTGATCTCTCGTTCAAGTGATGTGACCTTTACGGGCAACAAGTTTTACAACTGCTTTGACTGTTGCCTTGAGATTTCGCATGTCACCTCTGACTCGGCAAACTGCACCAATGTGCTTGTCGAGGGTAATAGTTTCACGAATCGCGGCAACGCGGTGCATACGATCCTTATTGGCGAACAACTAGTTCCAACATCGTATTCGACTAGTTTTGTAAACATTTTTAATAACACGTTTGACGACGATCTGGCTGTTACGCCTGCTCTGCCGCCAAACATTTATATTCTCAATGGCACCAACATCACGATTGAAAGCAATCGGTTTGTGCGCCGTAACGTCACAAGCAGCCTGTCTTCTTGCGTGCTTTATGGAGACGAAACGTACCTAAGTTCAAGCGCCCAATTAAACAACCTTACCGTGCGGAACAATGCCGCAACGGCAGATGCAAGCGCCGGAACCGCTGGTTTTGTCACTGTATGCGCGACAGCATCAACCGGTTCAAATTACTATTGGGTAAAGGACAACTACGCACAGAATTGGCCGAAGTTGGTTGAGTGGGACGCCACGCCAACGAATTCCAATTCTTTTCTTCGGTTTAGAATCAACGTTACTTACGACTTCGCGTCAGTACCCGCCAACAGCGGAGCCTCTGCGGTCCTGGCGGTTGACGGATGCAAGCGCACCAGTATTGTTACCGGACGCCCCCAATACTCGCTTGTCTCCAACGCAGAAAGTTATACGTTTTTTGCAAAGGATGATGCGGACAATCTTGCGGTCATTAAACTGGTAAACGTATCGTTAAGTCCAGTTGACCCAGCAAGTCAGACATTTATCCTTGATATTGAGGATGTTGAGCCGTACTACGGCTAATGTTGCATCGGCACAACATGTAAGTTAAAGTTTAACCGTACTGGTGCGTTTCACCAGGTTTCCGTAAGGAATGTTATGTCGGACGAAAATGTAGTCCCTGAAGTTGTAGCGGGCAATCCCGTGTCGGAACCGGAAGCGACGGCGGCTTCGGAACCCGAAATTGTTGCAGAAACACCACAGCCGGAGGAAAAGCCAGCCAAATCGTTCACTCAAGAAGAGTTGGACGTAATAGTTGGCAAAGCGCGTCTAAAAGAGCGGCGCAAGTGGGAGAGAGAGCAGGCGCTCAAGGCACAGCCGACACCGGCGCAACCTGCCGCGCTGCCTAGTAAGGAAGAAGACCCGGACGCATACGCAGAGGCTTTGGCCGAGCGTAAGGCTGCGGAACTTCTAGCCAAGCGAGAGGCGGAGCGGGAGCAAATGGCTCTTCTGGAGGCTTATCACGACCGTGAAGAGGTGGCTCGGGAAAAGTACGATGACTTCGAGCAAGTCGCGTACAACCAGAACCTACCGATTACGACCGTAATGGCCCAGACAATTCAGGCTTCGGATATTGGACCCGATATTGCATATCACTTGGGTTCCAACCCCCGCGAGGCTGAACGTATTTCCCGCCTGTCACCGTACTTGCAGGCTAAAGAGATTGGGAGGATCGAGGCCAAGTTGGCCGACAGTCCAGCCCCAGTCAAAAAGACTACCAATGCGCCACCGCCGATTAAGCCTGTCACGGCAAAAGGCACTAGCGCCTCGGTCTACGACACGACGGACCCACGGTCAATTGCGGCCATGAGTGCGTCAGAGTGGATTGAGCGCGAACGCCAGCGACAGATTAAGCAGTGGGAAGCGCGTCGTAACCGCTAACTTCTTTTTGGAGACTTATCAAAGTGGCTAATTCACTTCTTACTATTGACATGATCACGCGGAAAGCGTTGGAGATTCTTGAAAACAATCTCGTGCTTACCCGCAATGTAAACCGCCAGTACGACGACTCCTATGCCGTCGAGGGCGCCAAGATCGGCACCACGCTGCGTATCCGCCTGCCGGATCGTGCGCTTGTGACCGATGGCGCTGCTCTTGTGGCCCAGGACGACAACGAGCAGTACACCACGCTGACGGTTGCTTCGCAGAAGCACATTGGCGTGCAGTTCACCAGTGCTGAAATGACCATGCAGTTGGACGACTTTGCCGAGCGCGTGTTGAAGCCGCGTATCAGCCAGTTGGCCGCCAGCATCGACGCCGACGTTGCCAACTCGTTCAACAGCATCTATCAGTCTGTCGGTACGCCGGGAACGACTCCTGCTACGACTGCCGTTCTCCTCGGAGCGCAGCAGAAGTTGAACGAGGCCGCTGCCGTGATGTCGCCGCGCTTTGTCACCGTTAATCCGGCTGCCAACGCTGCGCTCATCGAGGGCATGAAGGGCTTGTTCAACCCCGTCAGCACCATCTCGTCGCAGTTCAAGAACGGCATGTTTGGCGAAGGCATCCTTGGGTTCGACGAACTCAACATGTCGCAGTCGGTCAAGCAGTTCACGACTGGCACCCGCACGGGCTCGCACACGGTCACCTCGACTGTCACCACGGAAGGCGCTACGAGCATTGCCATCACCGGCACCGGCTCGCAGACGATCAAGAAGGGTGATGTGTTCACGGTTGCCAATGTGTACTCGGTGAACCCGCAGACCCGCGAATCGACTGGCTCGCTCCAGCAGTTCGTGGCGACGGCGGACGCAACGGCTACGGCTGGCGCGTACACGGTCAGCGTCGCTCCGGCGATCTACACCTCGGCTCATGCCTTGGCGACTGTGGATTCGTTCCCGCAGGCTGGTGCTGCTGTGACGTTCTTGGGCGCTGCCTCGACGCAGTATCCGCAGAACCTCGTGTACCACCGCGATGCAATCGCGTTCGCTACGGCTGACTTGCTCATGCCGCAGGGCGTTGACATGGCTTCGCGTCAGGTCCACAACGGTATCTCCATGCGCGTTGTTCGTCAGTACGACATCAACAACGACCGCATGCCGTGCCGTATTGACGTTCTGTACGGATATTCGGTCATTCGACCGCAAATGGCCGTCCGTCTCTGGGGCTAAAGCGTATGGCTCATATCTATCTCCGCCATCCTAAACATGGCGAAAAGGTCGCAATCTCATGGGTTGAGGCCCGAGATGATATGGAGCATGGGTGGGAGGAATTTGACCCCTCTAGCCCGGATGACTCAGAATCCCCGGTGTCGGCAGAAATGCCGGCATCGGGGGCTTCTGGTAACGAATTAAAGGCGCGACGACGACGCCGGGAGTGATACATGGCAACCACCGCTGCTGACCAGATCAACGGTGCGCTGCGTCTGATCGGGCAACTGGCGGAAGGTGAAGCGCCTTCGGCAGAAACGTCTCAAGACGCCCTCACTGCTCTAAATCAGATGCTCGACTCTTGGAGTACGGAGCGTCTGGCTGTCTACTCGACTCAAGACCAAATCTATAACTGGCAACCGAACGTCCGCACCATCACGATGGGGCCAACGGGTACGTTCGTTGCAGAGCGTCCGATTCTGATCGACGACGCCACCTATTTCCGAGATGCCTCGGCCAATGTGTCGTATGGCATCCAACTGATCAATAACGAGCAATACAACAACATTGCTGTTAAGACGGTTACCTCAACGTATCCGCAGTACATGTGGGTCAATATGACCTATCCGAACGTGGAGATTTCCGTTTATCCGGTGCCGACTCAAGTGCTGGAGTTCCACTTTGTGTCGGTGCGCCCGTTAGCGCAGGTCACTTCGCTAGAGACGAATCTGGCGTTCCCGCCGGGGTATTTGCGGGCTTTCCGTTTTAACCTTGCCTGTGAACTGGCTGCGGAGTTTGGCGTAGAGCCGTCGCAACAGGTGCAGCGCATTGCGATGGTGAGCAAGCGCGACATCAAGCGAATCAATAACCCGGACGACGTTATGGCGATGCCAGCAGCGGTAATCGTCAATCGCCCGCGCTTCAATATCTACACCGGGAACTTCTAAGTGAAGACGCCGATCCTCGGGTCGTCGTATGTTATCCGGTCGGTCAATGCTGCCGACAACCGGATGGTCAACCTTTACCCAGAGGTAGTGCCGGAAGGCGGAAAGGAACCCGCATATCTGCAACGCTGCCCTGGATTGTCGCTAAAGGCGACGGTCGGCACTGGCCCCATTCGCGGGGTCTACAGCCTTGATGACCACTTGTACGTGGTATCCGGCAACGAGTTTTACCGCGTCACAACCGGCTATGTAGCCACCAAGGTAGGGGACATCACCGGGTCTGGCCCGGTTTCAATGGCGGACAACGGCATACAGATTTTCATTGCCGCCAACCCTGATGGATACGTCTACAACACCGCCACCTTGGCGTTTGCCCAGATTACCGACCCGGACTTTCCGGGGGCTGTCACGGTGGGATACCTTGACGGCTACTTTGTATTCAACGAGCCGAACTCGCAAAGGGTGTGGGTAACAGCCTTATTGGATGGACTGTCGATTGACCCCTTGGATTTTGCGAGTGCGGAGGGTTCACCAGACGGTCTTGTCTCCCTGATCATTGACCACCGTGAAGCGTGGCTATTTGGCACGAACTCGGTGGAAGTCTGGTACAACTCGGGCGATGCCGACTTCCCCCTCACCCGCATCCAAGGCGCTTATAACGAGATCGGCTGTATTGCGCCGTACTCGGTCGCCAAGATGGATAACTCCGTCTTTTGGCTCGGCGCAGACGCTCGCGGTCAGGGCATCGTCTATCGAGCCAATGGATACCAAGGCGTTCGCGTTTCTACCCATGCGGTAGAGTTTGCCATTCAGGGCTACAGCAATCTTTCGGATGCGGTGGGCTACACCTACCAGCAAGACGGCCACACGTTCTATGTCCTGAACTTTACGGATGCGGACACAACGTGGGTGTATGACGCTGCCACAGGCGCTTGGCACGAGCGTGCCGGATTCCGTAATGGCGATTTCAAACGGCATCGTGGCAATTCCCACGCTCGGTTCAATGGCGACCCGATTGTGGGGGATTACCAGAACGGTAAGTTGTATGCGTTTGACCTAGACGTATACGCCGATGACGGGCAGGTTCAAAAGTGGCTGCGTCGTTGGCGTGCATTGCCAACTGGGGCGAATGACCTAAAACGCACCGCGCATCATTCGTTGCAAATTGACCTTGAAACCGGCGTTGGCCTAAACGGCATCGACCCGTTTGATCCAGAAGTAGAGATCACCACAGAAGACTCAATCATGTCTGGTGATCTACTGCTCGAAAGCGGGTATTTCGTATTGCTTGAAGATGATTTTAAGATTGAGTTAGAAGCCTCTTCTCAAGAACTAGTCTTGGGCAAGCCGATTGATACAGAAAACGGGATGACTTTAGTCATTGACCGAGAAACCGTTGTAGGCGCTAACCCGCAGTTGATGCTGCGTTGGTCAGACGACGGCGGTCACACTTGGAATGGTGAGCGCACAACCACGATGGGCCGCATAGGCAAATATGGCACTGAAACCATATTCCGCCGCCTTGGCATGACAATGAAGTTGCGTGACCGCGTGTATGAGATCAGCGGCACCGATCCGGTCAAGGTCGCCATCATGGGTGCCGAACTGCAACTGAGCGGTACTGCGTCGTGACCGTAAACATCACGCAAATCCCTGCCCCGCGTGTGCCGTTTATCGACGAGCGCACTGGGTTGATTTCGCGTGAGTGGTTTCGCTTTCTTAACAACCAGTTTCAATTAACGGGTGGCGGCACCACGCAAACCTCTATTGCCGACCTTGAATTAGCGCCGTCATTGGCTGCTAACGTCGAGGACGAACTGGCTGTTGTTAAAGGGCAACTGGACGATCTGCAAAAAGGACCGCCTCGGTTTGAGCCGGGCCTTATCAATTATGGGTCGTTTTACTCAACACAGACTCAAGCGGCTACTGTCATCAACACGGCCTATGCCATCACGTACAACAACGCTGACCCTGCGTATGGCGTTTACCGTGACCCCGGCGACAGCAGCAAGATTAAAGTCACTCGGCCTGCTATCTACAATGTCCAGTTTTCTATCCAAGTAGACAAGACTTCAGGTGGTACTGGTCGGCTGTACATTTGGCCTGCGATTAACGGAACTGCCGTAGCCAACTCTGCGTCTTTGATTCAGATTCAAGGCAACAACGCCGAAATCTTTTCTGCCGCTAATTTTTTCTTGCCGCTATCTAACGGCGATTATTTTCAGTTGTATTTTTCCGTGGATGCTTTGGACGTGCAGTTGCAGGACTTTGCCGCTGCTCCACCAGTCCCGGCCATTCCTTCAATCATTCTGACTGTTATGCAGGTGTACGTATGACCGTTTACCTTTCACCCTTTGCGGGAGCCGGGGCGCAGTTCTTTACCGACGATGGCGTGGTGCTGTCGGGCGGCAGGATTTACACCTACGCTGCTGGCACTACGACCCCGCAGGCCACCTACACATCGGCAGCCGGGGACCCCCAAAACACCAATCCCATCATCCTGAACTCGGCTGGTCGGTTACCGGAGGATTTGTGGCTGACCGAAGGGCTGACGTATAAATTTGTCCTCAAGGACTCCAATGACGTTCAGATTGGCGAATACGATGACATCGGTGGTGTCAATGACGTATCCACACAGTCAATCGCCTGGTCAACGATTACCGGTACACCGACTACGGTTGCTGGTTACGGCATCACCAATGCCCTGACGACGACGGCTGCTGCGGCTACCTACGCGCCGATTGCCTCGCCCACCTTCACCGGCACGCCGTCTATTCCCGACAACGACACGGTTAGCACCGACTATGCCGTTGGGTATCGAGATGCCCCGCCGGTCAGCAAAGCGGCTAACTACGAGTTGGTGTTGGCAGATCGCGGCAAGGCTGTCCTGATGAATGGGGCATCCCTGACGCTAAACATCCCGGCTAACTCGGCTGTGGCGTTCCCGGTCGGCACAATCGTAATTGTTAGCAATCTCAACGCCTCTGCGCTCTCGATTAGCATTACGACCGATACGCTGACGCTGGCTAACAGCACGACTACCGGCACTCGCACGCTCGCGCAGAACGGCTTGGCGACTTGCGTCAAGATTGGTTCAACCTCGTGGCTGATCAGCGGAGCAGGATTGACCTAATGGGCGGCGCTACCCTAGGAGCAGCGATCATAGGCACTACCGGCGGAGCCGGTGGAGGGGTCGTTGATAAATCGTCCGGGTCCGGCTTTGTGGTAATCCCGGCTGGCGCTACGGGCGTGACCATTGAGGTGTGGGGCGGCGGCGGTGGCGGTGGCTATGGCGTTCGCTCCGACTTTGACTTGGAACCGATTGAGTTTCCAGGC
>Ga0222714_10006811_pt1 | contig 10584 bp, 10 predicted proteins | sample C33_3DmetaG_FD_165048 | JGI IMG/M metagenome (GOLD analysis project Ga0222714, IMG submission 165048) | Estuarine water microbial communities from San Francisco Bay, California, United States - C33_3D | ecosystem: Environmental > Aquatic > Marine > Unclassified | place: USA: California... | reverse complement strand
TTCGCTTAAATATTTTTGCATAACTATTGGCTGTTTATATTTATTAATTAATTTTAAAATTTTTCTTTTTAACACAACATTTATTCCCTCTAATTTTGAAATTCCTTCGCCTCCATTACCATAAAGTGGTTTAATAATTGTTTTTTTATATTTTTTTTGAAAATTAAAACACTGTTCAATATTTTTAGAAATAAGAGTAGGTGGAATAACGCTTTTAAAATTAAACATCGATAATTTTTCAGGATTATCTCTAATTGATTTAGGGTTATTCAAAATAAGAGTTTTATTAGAAACTTTTTCAAGAAGGTAAGTTGCCGTAATATAACTCATATTAAACGGTGGATCTTGCCTAACTAAAATAACATCATAATCATCAAGAAATATTTTTTGAGTTTGATATTTTTTAAAAAAAATTTTTTTATTTGGAAATAATTTAAAAACATTGCCTAAAGCAGATACTCGCCCATTTTCATAAATCAAATTCTCTGGCAAGTAATGAAATAGTCTATATCCTCTTTTTTGTGCCTCGAGAGCTAAAATATAAGTGCTGTCTGATTTGATATTAATGGACTCAAGCGGGTCCATTTGAATGGCTATTTTAAAATGCTTCTTCATCAAAGATCTTAAATATATCTCCTTTCCATCTAGTATTATACTTTTCTATAAGAGACTGAGCTGGTGATTTTTTGTCTTTAATAAAGTTATGAATATCCTTAAGAAAAATATTTTCATCCATTCCTTTACTATTAGTCTGATTTCTATTCTTCAATCCTAAAGCTGACAAATCTACTAACTTTTTAGCATGATCAAATATTTTTTTATTTTTAATTTCTGTATCAAAACCTTTTTTTGGAACTTCTAAATATGCATTATAAATATCTTGGTAAGTCCAATTTTCTATATATTCTAATGCCTGATTTAATGAGTCCTCATTATACAAAAGTCCAGTCCAAAATGCAGGTATTGAACATATGCCTGCAGATGAACAAGAATCTGCAGATCTAATTTCTAAATATTTTTTTAATCTTAATTCAGTAAAAATAGTTGATACATGATTTTCCCAATCTTGAGTGGTTGGCTTTTTATTTGGATAGTTTTTCAATTTTCCAGAAATAAAATCATTAAAACTTTCACCCGCACAATCTATATATTCATCATCTTTAATTATAAAATACATTGGAACATTAAGAGCAAAGTCCACATAACGTTCAAAACTATTTTCGTTCTTTAAAAAAAATTCTGGAATACCAGATCTATTTTTATCAGTATTTTGCCAAATATGAGTTCTATAAGATAAATAACCGTTCAATTCTTTTTCTTTAAATGGAGAATTAGAAAATAAAGAGACAGCAATAGGAGTAATAGCTGCTATTAATTTTGATTTTTTTTTATAATCAGCCTCATTTAAATAATCTAAATTAACTTGTGTGGCACATGTTCTATGCATCATATCTAGGCCATTTCTTCCAACACTTGGCATGTATTTTCTCATAATTTCATATCGTTTTTTAGGAGATTTAAAAACATCGCTTAACTTTGCAATGGGTGCAAATCCATTTCCTAACAAACCGATTCCAAGTTTTGCACAAACAATTTTTAATTCTTTTAAATAAGAGTTAATTTCATTACAGGTTTGATGAATATTTTGAACAGCATCTCCTGACAATTCAAATTGTAAACCGGGCTCTAAAGTAATATTTTTTTTATCTTTGACTAAACCTAAAACATTTTTTCCTTCTTTAATTGGAATCCAATTATTTTTTTCAAGTTCTGAAAAGATTTTTAAAATACTAATTTCACCTTCATAAGGAATTGGTTTTTTACTTTTAAGATCAAATAAAAATTTTTCATGTTCAGTTCCAATTCTCCAACTATCTTTAGTTTTAGAGCCTTTTAAAAAATATTCTACGAGCTGTTGTTTGTTATCGATGTATTGCAATTTAGTATTTAATTTATTTTTAAATAGACCTAATTTATTCTTTAGAGTCATCAAATTCAACAAACATTGTTTTATTTTAATGTAACAAAAAAAATATATATTCGCTTAATCAAACTAAAATAGGAGAGATTCATGAAAGGTTACTGGATCGCAAAATATAAAAAAGCAGATGATACAAAAAAATTAGGTAGCTACGCTGAAAAAGCATTGAAGGCTATTACTGATTTTGGAGGAAAACCTTTAGTACGAGGAGGAAAATACGTCACTCTTGAGGGTGAGGAGTTTATTCGAACGGTTATTTGGGAATTTAAAGATTATGACACCGCATTAAATTGTTATAAATCAAAAAACTACCAAGAAGCATGGTCCATAGCTAAGAATACAGTTGTTAGAGACCTTATGATTGTTGAAGGAGTTTAATATTCAACGGGAACAGGATCTATACTTCTCCACATATACCAAGTAGCAACGGTCGTGTATGGATGCCATTTATTTCTAAAAAAATCTAATTGATCCTTTTTTAAAGGATACTCTTTTTTATAATTTTTAGAAATTGCTTTAATCAAACCAATATCTGAAAATGGAAAAATATTTGATCGGTTTAGATTAAAAATTAGAAACATTTGAGCAGTCCAAATTCCTATACCTTTAATCCTGACCAAGTGTTTAATCGCTTCTTCGTCTGACATTTTTTGTAAATTTTTTATATCCAATCTTTTGTTAAAGAATTCTTTTGCGATTATTCTTAAATACAAAATTTTTTGACGTGATAACCCAATAGATACAAGTTTTGCTTTTGGCAATTTTATTAAATTTATTGGTGTAATCTTTTTAATTACCTTTTCAAATTTTAACCAAATTGAATCTGCAGCCTTTACTGAGATTTGCTGACCTATGATTGATCTGCATAATGAATAAAATGGATCATTTCTTGTAACTAAATGCCCGTCATATTGATTAATAATTTTTGCCAATTTCTTATCTTTTTTAGATAAAAATTTTTTCGCCTCATGCCAATAATGTGGTGGGTTAATTTTTTTCATCACAAACTAACGTTTCTTATTTTTTATTTGCTCGCGCTTAAATATTATAAAAGAACTAATAATTATTATTATTGCACCGATAATAGTTGAAACTGAAGGAATTTCAGAAAAAATATAATAACCAAAAACAATTGCTGACAAAACACTTAGATATTTAAGTGGCGTTATTAGTGACGCATCTGCTCTTCTATAAGCTGTAGTCATAAATAAATTTGCAATAGATCCGCAAATTCCTATCATACATAAATAAAAGAAGTCTAAAATATTTGGCATCTTCCATTCTTCAAAAAAAATTGCTGTAGAGCTGACAATTATTAACAATGCTGTAAAATAAAAAGCTATTAGATAGTCTGGTTCAGTTTTGGATAATCTTTTAATTGAAACTGCAACAATGCTAAATCCGATACAGAAAAAAATTGGAAAAATACAATATATATTAAAAAGACTAGTTCCTGGTTTAGTAATAAATAAAACTCCAATCAAGCCTGCGATTACAGAAAGCCATCTTCTATAACCAACAACTTCTTTAAGAAAAATTATAGAAAAAATTGTTACAAATACTGGTGTAGCTTGAGCAATAGAAACTACATCTGATAATTTCATATATTTTACGCCAATAAACGTTGAGATCATTGCAAATGTTCCAGCAAAGGCTCTTATAAAATGCAACCCGGGTTTTTTAGTTTTAAAAAAAGTAAATATTTGATTTTTAGGTATTAAGAAAAAAATAGGAATTAATCCGAATAGCCCTCTAAAAAAAGCAATCTCACCAATTGGATAATGGCCTGTTGTTAGTTTAACTAGAATATCCATCATAGAAAAACAGATAACGCTTAGCAGCATATAAAAAGATCCTGTTCTATTAGATGATGGCATCAATATATTTTACCTAAATCTTTTCATAACATATAAAAATAACTTTAATATAAAATTTTATGAGTATTGCTATTTTTGCTGCTGGATGTTTTTGGGGTGTTGAAAAAAAATTTGATCTTACAAAAGGCGTAACAAAAGTTGAGGTGGGTTACACCGGTGGAGAAACTAAAAACCCAACTTATGAAGAAGTTTGCTATGAAGAAACTGGCCATGCTGAAGCTGTAAGAGTAAATTTTGATGAAAATATTATAACTTACAAAGAGCTGTTAAATGTTTTTTGGTCTTGTCATAATCCTACCACTTTAAATAGGCAAGGACCTGATATTGGAAAACAATATCGTTCAGCAATATTTTATCTGGACAACAAACAAAAAATCGAAGCTGAAGAGTCTAAAAAAAAAATGAATGAAATTATGTTTAATAATAAAATTGTAACAGAAATTACTAAATTTAATGAATTTTATTTAGCAGAAGAATACCATCAAAAATATTTAAAAAAACTTGGAAAATATTAATGTCGTTAATTACAACCGAATGGCTAGAAAAAAATCTCTTTAAAGAAGATATAAAAGTTTTAGATTGTTCTTGGCATATGCCAAATACTAAAAGAATTGGTAAAGATGAATTTTTAAAAGAACATATTCCTGGAGCAATTTTTTTTGATATTGATAAATTTTCAGATCCTTTAGCAAAATTTCCTCACACAATTCCCTCTGCAGAATTATTTGAAAAACTAGCTTCAGAACTTGGGATTAATAACTCAGATCATATTATAGTTTATGATAGTCTTGGTATTTTTAGTGCTCCTAGAGTTTGGTGGATGTTTAATTATTTTGGTCACAAGCAAATATCCATACTTGATGGTGGTTTAGTTAAATGGAAAAATGAAAATAAAAAATTAGACAAAGGGGAAAATAAAATAAAGAATAAAAATAAATTTGTATGCTCTATAAAACGCGAATTACTTACATCAATAGATCAAGTTAATAAAAATATTGATGAAAATAAATTTTTGTTAGTAGATGCGCGGAGCAAAGGTAGATTCTTAGGAGTCGAAGCCGAGCCAAGAAATGATATAAAAAGTGGTTCTATACCGAATAGTTCTAATATGCCTTGGTTAGAATGCATTGACCCAAATACAAAATGTTATTTATCAAAAGAAATACTTAAAAAAAAATTTGAAAATATAAATATTAACAAAAATTCAAATATTGTATTTTCTTGTGGCTCAGGTGTAACTGCCTGTATTGTCGCAAAAGCTTTTGAAATTATAGATGGAAAAAATTTTTCAATTTATGATGGGTCTTGGACAGAATGGGCAAGTCAGTCAAAATAAATAAGCAATTACCACATTTAATATAAATTTTTTTTTTATGTTAAAGCGTGATATTAAATCAGCCCAATGAGTACATATAAAAAAATTGCCATCATATTTGGAATTATTATTTTACTAATTGTTGGGATTATTGTCGGAAGAATAATTTTAAATAATATAATTCAAAAAAAAATAAATCAGATTAACCCAACAGAAGTTATTGCCGCTAATGTAAAAAAATATAATTTTTACGAGAAAATTGAAACTTTCGGTACTGCACTTGCAAATCAATCTTTTTCAATAAGAATTAGAAAAGAAGATTTAATCAGTTCTTTAGATTTTGATAAAAATTTATTAATAACAAAAGGCCAACTTATTGCTCAGCTTAAGAATGAAAAAATTATTGCTCCCTTTGCTGGAAAATTAGGAATAAGAGAAATATCTCCTGGAATTTTACAAGGAGCAGAATCTATTATTGCAACCCTTGATGACATTTCTGAAATAAAAATTGATATTAGAATTCCAGAAATTTATTTAAATATTCTTAAAAAGAATTTAAATGTAAAAATTACTACTGAAAATCTTAATGAAACTTTTAATGGCACTATAGAAACTGTAAGTTCAAGAGTTGATCCGTCCTCTAGATCAGTGTTAGCTCAAGTAAAAATAAAAAATTCTAGTAATAAGTTAATTCCTGGAATGTTATTAAACACGGAAATAATTTATAACGAAATAATATCCTTGGGGGTACCAGAAGAATCTGTTGTGCAACAAGGTAATACAGCGGTTGTATACAAAATAATAGATAATCAAACCGTAGCAAGAACTGAAGTTAAAACAGGTATTAGAAGTCTTGGCTTTGTTCAGATTATTTCTGGATTAACTGAAGGTGAGCAAATTGTTGTCCAGGGTGTCTCAAAGGTTAGAGATAAGTCAAAAATAAAATTAATTAGTAAATAATTTTTAAATGTTACTTACGGATATAAGTATAAAACGTCCAGTTTTTGCAACTGTGATGTCAATTGTTTTAGTAATATTTGGTCTTGTTGTTTTTAATAGAATTGCAGTAAGAGAACTTCCTGACATCGATCCTAGTATAGTTACTGTTAGAACTTTATATAAAGGTGCATCTGCAGAAATTGTTGATTCACAAATCACTCAAAAGATAGAAGATATTGTTGGAGGCACGCCTGGAGTTGCAACAATTTCATCTAAAAGTGAGGATGGAAGGTCTGTGGTAACAGTAGAATTTGAGTCAGGCATAAGCGTAGATGAAGCAGCGAATGATATAAGGGATAGAGTTTCTCGAATTATCGATAATCTTCCAGATAATGCTACTAGACCTGAAATATTTAAAACTTCGGAGGGAAGTACAGTTGCTGTTTGGTTAAGGTTAAGAAGTGAACGTTTAAGTGCTTTAGAACTTAGTGATTATGCGGCTAGGTATTTAAAAGACTATTTCTCAAGTGTTGATGGTGTTGGAAACATTATATTATCAGGAGAAAAAGAATTATCATTAAGAATTTGGTTAAATCCTATCGCTCTTTCTGCTCGTGATGTTACAGTTGGTGAAATTGAAAATATCTTACTAAAAGAAAATATCGAATTTCCATCCGGAAAATTGGAATCAAAAAAAATTGATCTAATATTAAAATTAGACAAAAGTTATAAGAATATTGAGGATTATAGAAATTTAGTAATTAAAAAAGGCAGAGACGGATCTATTACAAAATTAAAAGATGTTGCTAAAGTTGAATTTGGTCCTTTAAATGTAAATACTTTATTTAAAGGAAATGGATATCCAGTTGTTGGTATTGGTCTTTACCAGCAGTCTAATGCCAATACAATCGCAGTTGTAGATGGGGTAAAAAAAAGATTAGAGGAGGTTAAGAAAAATTTACCAGAGGGTATTCAATTAGAAGTCGCTTTTGACAGATCGAGCTATATAAGAGTAGCTGTTAAAGAAGTTTATATTGCTCTTTTTTTATCTGTAGCTCTTGTTGTTGGAATTATTTATCTTTTTTTAGGAAATCTAACTTCAGTAATAATACCCACTCTTGCGATCCCAGTTTCTATAATTTCAACTTTTTTATTAATCTATGCTGCAAACTTTAGTTTAAATTTATTTACTCTAATGGCTTTAGTCATAGCAATCGGTCTTGTGGTTGATGATGCCATTGTTATGTTAGAAAATATTTACAGAAGAATGGAAGAAGGAGAAACGGCTCTTGTCGGTGCTTATAAAGGAGCTAGCCAAGTTTCTTTTGCAATTATAGCAACAACGGTAGTCTTAGTTGCAGTTTTTACTCCTTTAATTTTTATAAAAGGAATTGTTGGAAAATTATTTACAGAGTTAGCTTTGACTCTTTCTTTTTCCATCATTATTTCAGCGTTTGTTGCTTTAACATTGTCTCCAATGCTTGCTTCAAAATACTTAAAAGTTACACATGAAAAGCCAAAGTTTTTAAAAAAATTTGATCACTATTTAGATAAATTTTCAGAATTTTATTTTGAGAGCTTACTTTTGCTTCTTTATAAAAAAAAAGAAATTATTATATTTTTAAGTGCTGTTCTAGTTGCAGTTGTCGTTTTATTTAAAATTACTCCTAAAGAATTAATACCACCAGAAGATCGTGGTGTTTTTTTTGTTATTGTTCAAGCGCCCGATGGTTCTGGTTTTGAATACACAAAAGAACAAAGTGAAAGTATTGAAAAAATATTCTTAGCAGACTTAGGTAAGGGAACCTATAAGGAAGTATTAACTCGAATTCCCGGTTTTGGGTCAGGACCCGATCAAGTTAATAGCGGTTTTATTATAGTTTTGTTAGAGGATTGGGCTAAAAGAAAAAAATTTAGTAACCAAGATTTAGGAGCGATATTTCAAAAACTTAACTCTTTTCCAGCTGTCAAAGCATTTCCTATTATGCCTCAAAGTTTAAGAGGAGGCGCTGCTGATAAACCAGTTCAATTTGTTATTAAAGGCAATACTTACGAAGAACTTATAAAATGGAAAGAAATTATAAAAGCAGAAGTTGTAAATAATAAAAATTTTGTAAATGTTGATGACGATCTAGATCTTACTAAGCCACAATTAAAGATTAAAGTTAATACCGACAAAGCTGCTGATCTTGGGGTGCCGATAGATGCTATTGGCAAAAGTTTAGAAACATTATTTGGATCAAAAGAAGTTACTAAATACACAAGAGATGGAAGAGAGTATTCTGTAATGTTGCAAACAGATATTAAAAATAGACAAGAGCCATCAAATTTAAATAAGGTCTCTGTAAGATCTAATAATGGAAGATTAGTCCCGCTTGCAAACTTAGTAACATACGAGCCTGAATCAACTTACACTAGTTTAAATAGATATAATAGACAAAGAGCAGTTACAATAAGTGCGAGAATTACTGCTGGATACAGTATTAATGAAGCACTTAATTACTTGGAGGGTATTGTTAAGCAAAAATTACCTCCTTATGCGGGCATTGACTATAAAGGTGAGTCTTTAGAATTTAAAAATACAAGTTCAGATATTTATTTTATATTCTTCCTTGCTATATTTACTGCATATCTTTCTTTAGCTGCTCAATTTGAAAGTTGGAGGCACCCATTGACAATTATGTTGACCGTGCCGCTTGCTATTCTTGGAGGAATTATTGGACTTTGGACAATTGGAAGTTCTTTAAATATTTACAGTCAAATTGCATTAATTGTCCTTATTGGATTATCAGCTAAAAATGGAATTTTAATAGTTGAATTTGCAAATCAATTGAGAGCTGAGGGAATGAAAATTAAAGAGGCTATTATTACATCTTGCAAAGTTAGACTTCGACCAATTTTGATGACCTCAACATCTACAGTAATGGGAGTTGTTCCTCTTGTAATTGCAACAGGAGCCGGTTCAGCTAGTAGAGCAACAGTAGGTATTGTAATTTTTATGGGCGTCATATTTTCAACTTTTTTCACTTTATACGTAATTCCAACCATGTATTTAATTATAGGTCAGAATACAGAACGAATAGATGCTGTTGAGATTGAGCTTGAAAAGCAATTAAAACAAGCTTCTAGTAAATAAAATACTTATTCGTCGTTAACTGATTTTTGCACTGATTAAGTTGCGCTTTATATTTTTTTGCAACTCTATCAACTTCTCTTGCATAAGGAATAACTTTTGGTGATTTTTTATAATCTTTAAAATTTCCCCAACCCTCGTGATAGGCAATATATTGTTTAAAGTAATCATCTTTTGGGATTTTTAATATCTGATTACTTTTGTTAATATACCAACCAATAAAATCCACTGAATCATTAAAACTTATTCTAAGAGCAAGTGGTTGGTCTGTTTCGCGTACAAATTGGTCCCAAGTTTTGTTTACAGCTTGAGAATATCCAAATGCACTCGACTTTCTTTTATAAGGAATAACTTTAAATAATTTATCCCACTCTGGAGCAGCTAACCAATCAAAATCAGATTCTCTTTGAATAATTGCCATCTGTAATTCTACAGGAGCCCCCCACTTTTTCTCTGAATTTTTTACAAACTTGTACCAAAAATAATTATCAGTAAACATTAGGCATGTATTAGAAGTGTCCCTTGGGGCAGAAATACAAGAAGTAATAAATAGAAGAGATAAATATAATAATAATTTAAATCTATTTCGAATCATTAAACTAAACTTAGTTTAAATAATTCTATTTGGTAGAGTTTTTAATCCAACGTAAGAAATCTTTATTACCATTTTTTATATCTACAAAAACAATACATGGACATTCATATAAACTAATTTTTTTCGCATGCGTAATAATTTTATTTATATTTTTCTTCATCGTTTTGCCAATAAGAATGCTTTCTTTTACAGAATTAATTTTTTTATTATTCCATTTAAAATAAGATTTTATACTTGGAATAATATTTGCACAGGCAACTAGATCTTTTTTGACTAAATCATAAGCGATTTTATTTGCTTCAACTTTATTCTTACAAGTCATATAAAATAATTTATAATCACTCATAAATTTTTAATATCACAATTTAAAAAATAAAAAATGTATAATTTAATTCTGGTAAGACACGGTCAAAGTCAGTGGAATTTAGAAAATAGATTTACAGGATGGTATGATGCTGAACTAACTAAACAAGGAATAGAAGAGGCTCAACAAGCAGGTTCTTTAATCAAAAATCTTAATATCAATTTTAATTTTGCATTCACATCTTTTCAAAAAAGAGCCATTTTGACATTAGACGAGATAAATAAAAAACTAGATCTAAGTATCAAAAATATATTTAAAGCCTGGGAGTTAAATGAAAGACACTATGGAGCTTTGCAAGGTCTTAATAAAGAGGAAACTGCCAAAAAACATGGTGAACAACAGGTAAAAATTTGGAGAAGAAGTTATGATATTCCTCCACC
>Ga0222714_10006810_pt1 | contig 10585 bp, 15 predicted proteins | sample C33_3DmetaG_FD_165048 | JGI IMG/M metagenome (GOLD analysis project Ga0222714, IMG submission 165048) | Estuarine water microbial communities from San Francisco Bay, California, United States - C33_3D | ecosystem: Environmental > Aquatic > Marine > Unclassified | place: USA: California... | reverse complement strand
CCTCGAAAATCCTCTCGTCCTGATTGCGAATGAGATCCTCATGGGGCTTCACATTCTTCATAAACGTTTCCAGGCAGACACCAGGATCTTTCTTGATCAGCATGCTGACCGTATTCCTGTAGGTCTTCACAATGGTGTTCTCTGGGAACGTGTGAGCCAGCTCATCCACAAACTGTAAAAGAAGCTCGTTAAATGTATCAACACTGGCCATCGTATTATCTATCTAGACTAAAATATTTAACTACATTCCGCGACTTACTTCAGGAAAAGGAGTTTCGTAGATCTCCTCGCGCTGTGAGATTCCCATGTAGACGATGAAACCGACCAAAATGGAGTTCAGAATGGCAGGTTTAATCATGTCCGCGTTTCTGGGAGGCGCTTCGCGATTGAGACGGGCCGTCAATTGAATGTAGGCCATTGTGATAATTCCTCCAACAAGAGCTGCAATTAAAGGGTTCTTAAGAGAATCACTTATCATTATTAATTAAACTAGAATTTTAGTATGTTTAACGGTTCGCACTAGGGTTGATGGAAAAGTCTTCCTCCTGTTCTTCCATGGGAGGCGTCGGATCTGCGACTCGCTTCATGATTTTGTCGTTGAATGTAAAGTTCTTCGTTTCCTCCATGGGTTCTTCTTCCGGCATGGGTTCCTCTTCTGGCATCTGCGGAGGCATTTCTTCGCCGTGATCAACGACCTCCGGTGGTTCTTCTTCATTCTCTGGAAGCGGGAGTTCTGCATCGCCGGGGAAATTATCTTCACCCAACTCTGCTGTGTGGGCTTCCTCGGACTCCTCTTGAAGCCTGTCCATGGGGTTTTTGTTCAGGTAGGTCTTCAGGATCTGGTTGATCGGGAGCATCTCCTTCACGGTCTCCTCTACCACACCGTCCATCCTCTTGACAAGATCCTTGCGGCGGTCATTCCTGCTCACCACCTCCTGATAGATATAGGGGTCCTCATAGATTCGCTTAGCGACATTCGTGTAGACACCCAATACAAATACATCGTTGGTGGGAATCTTCAGTGACACCTTCCTGGAATCCTTGGAGAGCCTGACCGATGAAATGATCTTGACCGTGGCCACAAACACCGCGGCAACCATTTCGTCTAGGCAGCCGCCACAGCGATCCACACACTTCCCCACCTCGGTATCGATCTGGTAATTATTCCACTGAGGAATCTTGGCCAGTTTGTCCTGGAATGCCTTGAGTGCCTGCTTTCCTTGGGTTTCCGTCCTGGCATCCGCATAGAGCGAGTCCATGCAGTCCAGGGCATTCGGCAGAATCGTGGACGAAAGTTGATTCAGAAGTTCCTTCTTGGCTTCTACAAGAACATTAAGGTTACTGTCCATAGTTAATGATAAAACGTATTTAAATCAACGATATTTGTCCGCGGCTTTTTTGAGGTTTGCCAGAGATGCAAATTCATTTTCTGGCTCTTTAGGTTTGGTCTTCTTGTACTTCTTATTGGACGTCTTGGGATACCATGAAACGAATAGCTGTCCATTTTCATACAACTGGGTGAAAAATCCGCCGTTGATGAACTGTCGCTCGACATACAGGGCTGCCTTGTTTACGTCAAAAGAGGGAAATCCTATAAGGAACGAAGGAATCTGCACCCAAGTTTCATGGAGACCGAGTTCGGCGACTTGTCTCACCTTGGTGCTGGCACGTTCATACAGTTCCGTATAGAGTTTCTTTTTTAGCTCTCGCTTTCGGTGGTCGATCTGTTGTACCTCGTCCACTCTCAGAGGCATTGTCTATTAATTCATTTTAAAATTCATCTGGATTATTTGCGAGCCACTCGTTTGATGCTTCGATGATTTCGGTATATCTCTGATCTTTATTGTCTCCCCACTTATCCTTGATTGCCTTTTCGGTAAGTTCCAGAGCACTCTTGGTGGGGGCATTGGCGTTTGCGATGGTGTTGTAAGGTTCCCACTCTCCAGCTTTGATACTGTCCTGGAAAGGCTTGATCCGTTCATCGCCGTTCATCAGGGGCTGAGTCGTGATGCCTTGGATTGTAACATCCTTGCCGTCGCCAATGGCGATCACATCGATTTCAGATCCATAGAAACGATTCGTATCGAGCATCAAAAACCTGGCGCGGTAGGTCATAGGTACGCCGTCTGGAGGAGACGCATAGTCCCGGTTGCGCCTGAGTACTTCCAGGTAATTAATCAAAGAGGTTCTTGTGTTTTTATTTTCATCATCCATGGGTTCGAGATCTTGGTTTTGGCGATTTTTAAGGTACTTGATATAGGCATCATAGACATCTGGGCGATTCTCCTTGAGCTTTCCTATACTTTCGGGAGTATTGAAAACCTGGATAAATACGGTTTCAATTGGGAACATAGACAGACCATTGGTTTCTAAAATCTTTTTGGCGGTCTCGGTTGCGATCTTCTGAATCATCATCGCCTTGACTGAAACATCAGCAACCGGACTTCCTTCAATATCGAGCGACCCTTCCGTGATCACACCTGACACTGCCGGGCGAAACCCAGCAAATCCACGATCCCACTTGAGGCCCTCGCGGTTTCGCGCGATGAAAAATCCAACAATGGCTACCGCCAGAACAATCAAGAGTATGGTCTGCGTACGCATCTTATATACAATCGCGAAATTATATCGCCTGATAAATTCATCAATATTGGTAAGACATGGCATTTGCTTATATGTTCTACAGTCCAAGGTGCGAACATTGCCTTGAGGCAAATAAGATCTTGGAAAACACTCCATACGCAGACCAGATCGAGTACCTGAACGTGCATCAAACCGAAATTCCAAGTGAATACAAAAAGGAACTGACTCACGTCCCAGCGATTATCACCAACGAAGGCAAATTGCTAGTCGGAGCAGAGGTCAGACAATGGGCACTCTCGCTGATACCCACCGAAATTGAATCATTCGATGCCAGAGCGATCGCTTCATTTGACGGAAATCCAAGTGTGGTTCAGGGTCTATTTGATATCGAATCCTATGGCGTACCGCTTGCCCCTCCGATGACCCCAGAGTTGGAAGCTAAGATAAACAAGAAAACCACCAATAACTAAATGATCACCAAGCCTGAAGATGTACCAAGATCTCTTGGAAATGTCTATTCATACAAACAAGGTTACAGTTCATGGAAGGAATTTATGAAAACTCGAGGAGATGATGGATTCAAACAATTTCTTGAAGACCTTTATTTAAAGAAAACGGACACTAAAACTAGTAAATGTTCTTGAAAACTATTCAAGCGTCAGCATTCAAGAACATCTTTGAGGTATTAAAAGATATCCTCAACGATGTTAATGTTTCATTTAGCAAAAAGGGAATTCACATGTTGACCCTGGACAATGCCAGAACGGCCATGGTGGAATTGTTTTTGGATGCAAATCAATTTGAAGAATATTCATGCGAGAATGAGATCATCGTTGGAATCAACACGACCAACGTGTTTAGAGTTCTAAAGTCTGTCACGGTGAATGATGTTCTGGTCATGAAAATTAATGATGATCATGTGTTGAATATTTCAATTGAGAATGACGGTAAGAAGAGTAGAAGTCATTTCAACTTGCGTCTTCTGGACATCAATGATGAAATGTACGAGGCACCTTCACTGGAGATTAGGACCATCACAACATTTCAGACCGTGGACTTTCAGAGATTGTGTAGAGATATATCCCACATTGGACCCGAACTGACCATCGAACGTTCTTTCAAAAAGATTGGGTTCAGGTGCACGGGTGATTTTGCAGAACAATATACCGAATATGATATTGATTCTGACGCGAGCAAATTCCAAACGATGAAAGATACATTTTCATTAAAATATTTGAACCTGTTCACCAAGGCCACCTCTATGTGTTCAAATATGAAACTCCTGCACCACGGTCAGGACATGCCCCTGGTTCTTGAGTACAAAGTTACTTCCCTTGGCGAACTCAGGTTCTACCTGGCACCAAAGTCCGAGGAGTAAGTTCTTCGTTCTTGTCTATGACAACTTTATTACCAAACATATAGACATGCCACTCATCTGGCACTTCTTCGTTGGCGTCAAATAGATCTTTCATACAGATGTCTTTGGCGTTGTGAAAATCTGACCTTGGTCCCGCATAGCGAAGGAATCGGGCCGTGTCCCACATCTTCACTTCACCATTTTCCATGATAGCTTCAACCTTCTGGATCATGATAGGTCCTTTCATTTCTTCAGACTCTTCGGTGTCATGTACCCTGCGCATGGGATCTCTGGTCACCATGGAATAAGGAGAACCGCGGTAGGTGTACTCTTGTTCGTATCGGATATTTTCAACACACTCTGGCTTCTTTCTTCGCAACACATATATTGCATCCCTGAAATCGGGATAATAGCACGTGATGTAAGTTTCACCTGACCTCATCAGAGGCCAGCCTTCCATGATTCTCTTCCACTCGGCCGAAGGAAACATACAATCTTTTTTGGTGTTTACGTCATAAATCATTTTCAGAGGCATCGTGATCCGGTATGGATTCTCGTTATACCACCAACCGACGAGCTTGACAAGAAAGTTATACATTTAAAGTTATAATGACATTTTTCTTTAAATGAGTTTGCTCGAGAGATATCATATAAAATTGAAGGAATATGAGAACGATGAGTTCAAGATGAATGAATACATTGCAATGGCTGCACCCTATTTATTGAGATATCAGGAAGAGAATTGTCGTCGTGATATTTTCATAGAATACATGCGTGTCGTTGAGGGCGATTTGACGGTCATGAGGGACGACGATGTATTGGAAAAAACTACATTTCATGGTGATACATGTGAAAATTGCGAATCAAAAAACATTTACGAATGTGAAATAACATCGTCGCTTGTATGCAAAGATTGTGGATGCAGTATAAATTATTTGGCCACAGGGCTATCGTATCATGATGAACAGGAACTTTCTAAAAATACACAATACAGTTACAAAAGACAAAATCATTTTAATGAATGGGTTCAACAATTTCAGGGGAAAGAATCTGCCAACATACCTGAGGACATCATAGAAAGTTTAAGGTATGAACTTAAAAAACAAAGAATTGAACAAGTTTCCAAGATTACTCATGCCAAGGTGAGAGGACTTTTGAAAAAGTTGCGACAGAATAAATATTACGAACACATACCTTACATTACAAATATTCTCACCGGCGTAAGACCGCCAGAAATGCTGCCGACGCTGGAGGAACGGCTCAGGTTGATGTTCAATGAAATACAGGAACCGTTTGATAAAGTATGCCCCAAGGACCGAAAGAACTTCCTCAGCTACCCTTACGTGTTATACAAGTTTTGTGAGCTTCTTGGTGAAGACCAATTTTTGCCTTATTTTCCTCTATTGAAATCAAAAGAAAAACTGACCCAGCAGGATGTCATTTGGGCAGATATGTGCAATCTGCTCAAGTGGCAATTTATTCCCACAGTATAACAAGTAAAGATGTCATATATCCATCTGAACGACGGAATCCACATGGATAAAATTAATCCGTATACCAATCCCGATCCAAATAAGTTCAACCCAGGTGTGTCAGAAGGAGGTGCATACAAGACAGTCTACACCGGATCTAAGCCTCAAGTCCCCCTGGTGAATTCAGTCAAGCCCTATGAAGATGCTCTTGGTGGCGCCCTCGCGGCACAGGAGACCGAGGCAAGTCCAGGGTGCACAGAGACCACGGCGGCCGGATGGAGGACGCCCTATTACTGTACGCCAGGTTCTCAGGACTATCCTCTGAATCGTCCGGCGTTACCAGAACGCATTTATGACAACCCTCCATGGAACAACCCGACCTCTATTCCCGTGACGGACCCTGTCATGGTGGAAAAGAAAAATATGAATCTGATCAAGGGCTTGCAGGTTACCGCGGTAGTTTTGTTGCTATTGACTGTCCTATATTTTTTGAAACTTCTTCCCTTCAATTTTAGGGTTTAGGATTTCTATAGTTTTTTTCATGGACTGAATTTTATTCAGGATACCGGAACACTCGTGAAACTCCAGCTGAATACATTGGGTGCAGAGCGAATCGAGATCACAACAAGAACAAGGGACACATATCACTCCTTTCTTCTTGCAGTGCTGACATCTCATATTAAAGATTAGAGTCATTTCTTTTTTAAATGGAGTACTTGACGTTCCTGGGGAATGTCGTGAAAGCGCGAGATAAACTTGATCGCAAACCATCGTTGTTGAGGGTATCTACGATGACGGTGATGGGTGGCAGAAAGAATGTCACCACTTCTTTAACAACCTTCGTTGAAAAGTTCGCATCCGGAACCAAGGGATGGAAGATGGCCAAAAACCACTTTAACAATTCTGTGACAATCTTCAAGGAAATATCACAAACCAAAAAACGTTCTGTCAAGTTGTTTGCTAATGGAAAAATTCACGTGACAGGTTCATCGACGCCCATGGAAGGCAATGCGATCATCCAGGAGATCCAAGAATTAGTAGATGAGATTTTCCCAGACGTTCGTGACCGTTCACCCATCCCCATGGAAATTCAGATGATCAATGCTACCTTTCAGGTTCCTCACGGCATCAATCAGCTGGCACTTTTGGATCTTTACAAGACCTATCGCAACAAAGTTAGTAAGATTTCATTCAATCCCGAAACCTACTCGGCAGTCAAGGCGACCATCTTCGGAACGACTGTCAGCGTTTTCAAGACCGGAAGTGTTGTGCTAGCAGGTGCAAAGACTTTCAAGGACCTTGCTGTCATCTACAAATTTCTACTTGACGTTCTTTATCATCCAGACGTAAAACTTGGCGACATCGCTATAAAGAACCAAGGCAACGCTGGACCTTATCAGAGTGAACCGTTCATCCAGGCGGTCAGAGAATATTATCTCTTGAATAAGTAAAAGATGTCTCAGCGTCTTGGTATGGCCGATGGTCGCGCCTTCACGATTTACAGTTCCAGTCAGCTGATCAACGATCGGATTATGTCTGATAATGGTATTGCTTACCCTCTTAACTACCAGTACCGCCAACTGATTGCCAGGATGGGTCCCGATCTCATCAGGCCCATCACCGATCTTCAGCGCGTGGGTCCTGTCCCCGCCAACAGTATCACCCGGTGCTTCTCGGCGGATGTGCCTCTGCTCAAGGTTCCAAAGACCAATTAAAGAAGTGACACCTTGAAATTCCATTATGGACTACGTAAAGCAATTTCAAGATGCATGTGCCGCCATGAAACGGGATGGGACGCTCACCCAAGAGAGGATGGCCGTGGCATGGCTCATGTTTATGCCAAAGGATCAGGTTGACAAGGCAGTAGACACTATGCGTAAAGTAGCCCCCCAACCCCGTTCGAAATCCTAAGAATGTTGTAGTTGACCGCGTAGATGTCACCGTTGATGGCTTCGTCCAAGATTATTCGGGCCGAATCCAGACGACTGAAATTGAGAGAACCCGTCGGGTCCCTTTTAGATGCATCCAGACAAAACGGATATATCATAGTTGTATTTTGATTTGAACCATATGGACTGTGGAAATAGGTTGACACATGCCTGTAATGCGGAACGGTTTGTTTAGCTTCACCTATCGGTTCTCCATTGATTTCCAGTAGCATGTTGTTCGTGTCATTAAAGTTGCTTGCCGTGGACGCTATGAAACTTACGGGATGACTTAGGGGCAGTTCAATCTCTTTCTTATTTGACGCTGGTATGCGTTGCGTTTGTGTGATGACATAATCAACCGAACGATCCGCCGTAATTCTTCGCTCGTCCTTGTCAATATAGATGTAACGGGTGAATAAATCAAAAGAATACCCCAGAATTGTCTGTCCGTAATTTTCCATGTAGGTGTACAGAGCCGTGGAACCCACATTGGAACCGGCAACATCCGTCGCGCCATCGAATGTAATGAAACCGGTATTTTCATCATAGGTGGGTGCAGCCTTAGGGTTGTTTATACCTGTGACTATGTTAATGTAACCATTAACCAGAGCCGTAGCATTGGCGATACGTACCACATTTTCCTCGAAGTTGGAAAATGTCACGAGACTGTTTGATCCGTCATACTGCGTACCGTCATCTTGTATTGCGTCATAAAGAATGAAACCATTTGAACCAAAAGATGGCGCTGCATTTGAAAAACTGTAAATAGCATTGGCTGTATCCCATGCATTCACAATTTGTTGCGCATAAATTGTTCTAGGTTCAAAATGTTTCACTGTCATGTATTCATATAGAGCGTTTGAACTTGGATAAGCACTGGTAGAATCTTGATTGTTGTTATCAAATCTTAGAAAACCAGATGTTTCATTTTTCAATAATACATTAGATATACCCAACTGGTTATACTGATTAATTATATTTGAAGAAGAACTTATAACATCAGCATAGTGAAATGTTTGTATATACGATTTTAAATTTGAACTTGCTTCTTTATTTACTTCTGTATCTTCTTTGTCAATCCAAATTAAATATCCCGATGTTGCATTTGATGTCGGAACACTTAAAGGTGGTGTCGGCACAAGAGTTGTGTAACCGTTTATAATATTGTTGGTTTCTTTTAATATTTCAGATGCTATATTAGAATTTATAAATCTTGAAAGTGAATTAGAAGCATCATAATTAGAAGAATTGTCTGTAAATCCATCATATGTTAAATATCCAGTAACGTTATTATTTGTAGGAGCTGTATTAGAATAATTATATAATACATCAGCTTCATCCCAAAAAAATATTATATTTTCTGCATAAGTTATACGTTCTTGGTTGTTTTGTACTGATACATTCTGATAATTAATTATGTTTTCTCTCAAAATTAAAAGTATTTCTGGACTAAAAGTTTGATAAGCTGATATTTCAGATGTATAATCGGTGTATTGATCTGTTTCAGGTAAATTTGAAATTTCATTATGATAAATCAGTACATTGGCTTGAATCTCTGTGTAACCGTCTGTGGCGTTGATGGTGACATCCTGATAGGTAGATACTGCATTCCGAATGTCTTCAAAATATGTGTTCCAGTAACTGGCTAATAGATTGAGGTAGGCCTGAACCTCGAGCTGACCGTATACATCGTCGGACCAGTGAATCACCACCTCAACATCGTGGTAGTTTAGGGCAATCAAAGGTATCGTCGATGCCCAGTCCTCGCAGAAAAAGAACTTGAATGGGTAGAAGTAACTCGAGGTCGACCCGTCCGGTCCCTTGACGCTCCGTGACAAACTCGATGCCTGAACATCAGGGGCAATCTTTTTGGAATACTCATAATACTGGGTGTCTATCAACTGATTTCCTATGAACAACTCGACCTTGTCGATGACCTGTGACCAATCGCGTTTCACTGTGAAATTTTCTGGTGATTCGCATACCAAATATACATAGGACAAAAGATCGCCCTTGATCTCAAAACGAGACGTTGAACTACCATTATTGCTTGGTTTCGTGTTGATATTTAACCGATCAATAACGCTAGAAAAATTCGTGTGACGCTTGAAAACGGTGCTGAAAAATGTAAAGTCGGGATCTATGTTTAGGGGATTATCCCGTCCCGCAGCGACAAGTGTAACGCCAGACGACATATTACTATTAGTTTATTAGATATTTAGTTCGCGTAAAGCAACCCGCCCATCCCGTTCTGGACCCTGAGGATGTTGTAGTTGACCGCGTAGATAGGAGAGTAAATTGCTGAATTTTCATTAATGAGCCTTGCCGAGTCCATGCGCGAAAAGTTGCACGTTCCAGTGGGCTGAAGCTTGGAGGCATCCAGACAGAAGGGGATCATCAAGCTTACATTAAGGTATCCTAACTCAGAGTTAGCTACAACGATTCCGGACTGCGACTGGTGATAATAGGCAGAAACCGCTGTGTAGTGAGGATATGCCTGCTTCTTCTCACCAACGTCCACACCATTGAGCTGGAGTAGAACTTTGTTGTCCGTAGCAAAAGCACTTGCCGTGGAAGCAATAAACTTCACCGGATGATTGAACGGAAGCTCGACTGTCTTGTCTCTCGGTGCCGGAATACTCTGTACCTGATGAATGAGCATATCCATAGGTCGTTCAGACATCATGCGACGCTCGGTCTCGTCCAGAAAAACATACCTGGACCATGCCTCAATTGAAGCCGTTGATGCTGTTGTTATATTATTTCCCCAGTAGATTCTCATCTCCACATCGTGGTACTGAAGGGCAATCAAAGGGAGCGCTGACTGCCAGTTCTCACAGAACCAGAACCTGATGGGGTAGAAAAAGTTGGTATTGTCGTTGTCGCTTGGAGCGGGGCCATAGATACTCTTAGAAAGTGAACTCGCCATAATTTCAGTAGAAATGTAAGCCGAAAAATTATAGTCCTGAGAGTCAATTTTTTGCCCTCCAATGTAAAGTTCAATTTTATCTATAATATTGGTCCAACTTGGAGCTACAACATTACTACCTGCATCTTTAGCCACAAGGTAAACATAAGAAAGGAGATCACCCTTGCGTTCAAAACGGATCGTCGAGTATCCGTTATTTCTAGGAACGCCTTGAATGACCTCCCGTTCAATCACACTGGAAAAGTTCGAGTGACGTTTGTAGGATGATTGAAAAAAGCTTACTTCGGGATTTCCGACGATGTGTGCATCCTGGGCA
>Ga0222714_10006809_pt1 | contig 10585 bp, 9 predicted proteins | sample C33_3DmetaG_FD_165048 | JGI IMG/M metagenome (GOLD analysis project Ga0222714, IMG submission 165048) | Estuarine water microbial communities from San Francisco Bay, California, United States - C33_3D | ecosystem: Environmental > Aquatic > Marine > Unclassified | place: USA: California... | reverse complement strand
ATTCTCATAGTTATTGGCATTCCGTTAGATATTCCGCCTAGAATTCCACCTGAGTTATTTGTCTTTGTAATAATTTTACCTTTATCTAATGTATACAAATCATTATTTTCGGAACCATACAATTCGGAACCTTTGAACCCTGAACCAAATTCTACTCCTTTTACTGATGGAATTGAAAACATTGCTTTACTCAAATCTGATTCTAAAGAATTAAAGATGGGTTCACCTAAACCTACTGGAACATTTGTTGTGATTGATTCAATAATTCCTCCTAAAGAATCCCCATTTTTTCTTGCTGTCATAATACTTGTTCTCATAAGATCTGCAATTTTTACATCAGGACATCTTACCTCATTTTTATAAATTGAATTGATCATTTTCTCATTGAATTCTTTTTCCATCTTTATTTTTCCAATTTGAGATGTGTATGAATTTGTTTCAATACCTAATGTCACTTTTAGAAGCTTTCTTGCAATTGCTCCTCCCATCACATGTGTAGCTGTAAGTCTTCCTGAGAATCGTCCTCCGCCACGGTGATCATTAAATTGATTGTACTTTACCATGGCAGTATAGTCTGAATGCCCCGGTCTTAGTTTTGTCTTTAAATTTTCATAATCATTTGATTTTTGATCACTGTTCCAAATCACCATAGTTATTGGAGCTCCCGTGGTATATCCTCGAAATACTCCTGAGATAATTTCTACAACATCCCCTTCTTTTCTTTGAGTTGATATAAGATTTTGACCTGGCTTTCTTTGGTCTAGCATTTTTTGAATATCTTTTTCATCAATTTCTAATCCTGCAGGACATCCATCTAAAACCGCACCAATTGATTTTCCATGACTTTCTCCAAAACTTGTCAACACAAGACGCTGACCTATAGAACTTCCCGGCAACATACTAACAAAGCTAAATGATGCTTATAATTCCTCATTCTTAATTTTAGATTTTTTTAAGATGTTTTTTGTCTATTATTTTGAATTTTCTTAGGTATAAATAAAATTTACAATAAATATTAAGATTTTGTTAAATAATTATAATATAATTTTAAATATAACAAATACATATAGTATCTATGCAAAAACATGTAATTTTTACTGCATAATTTGCGCGACCTTGCGAAAAATACATGTTATCTACGCAAAAGCGTTGAGGGTGTGGAGAATGCTTTTCACCCTATACAGGGTCGCGCCTCTTATCCCACTTGTTAAATTTTTTTGAAAAATTATTCTGGATTAATTTTAGCTCCAATTCTATTCATATCCTCAATGAAATTTGGATAAGAAACTTGAACTGATTTTGGATCTGTCACAACACAATTCCCAATGTACATTCCTCCAATACAAAATGCCATGAAGAGTCTGTGATCATTTTCTGAGTTTAATTCCGCACTCTTTAGATTTTCTGTGGGTACTAAAACTAAACCGTCTTCTCTCTCATTAATTTTAATCCCGATTTTTATTAACTCTCTTGAAATTATTGCAATTCTGTCTGTTTCCTTGAGTCTTGCATGTTTAACATTTGTAATTTCAATTGGGTTTTCTGAGTTTAACACAAGTATTGCTAATGGTGGCAAAAGATCTGGAGAATTACTCAAATCAAATTTTCCTCCTTTCAACTTATCTGGCGATTTAATTTTGATTTCATTTTCACCAATATCTAATGTAACTCCCAATTGTTCTAAAATATCAAGAAAAACTTCATCACCCTGTGGCAAATTTCCAATGTTACCTTTGATGACCGTTTGATTTCCGTTTAGTACTGCAGCTGATAATAATAATGCAAGACTAGAGAAATCAATTGGAACTGTAAATGTTGATGGATTGTAAACTTGTGGCGAAATACTGTATCTTTTGTATGGTATCAATGTTTGGACACTAACTCCAAATTTTCTCATTGTTGCAATTGTTGCATCTAGATATGGTTTTGATACTAGGTTGTCCTTAATTGTAAGATTTATTCCATTTTCTGTTAAAGGTGCACTAATCAATAATGCCGAAATGAATTGACTAGAAAAATTTCCTGGGATTGTTACATCCCCTCCATTGATTTTTCCTTTAATTTTGATTGGTGGATTTCCATTTGTTGATTCACATTTGGCTCCCATACTGGTTAATGCATCTAAGAGAGGTTGCATTGGCCTTTTTTGTAAGCTTTCATCTCCTGTTAATGTAATTTCATTTGAAAATATACTTGCAATTCCTGCTGCTATTCTAATTGTCGTACCTGAATTTTCGGTATTGATTTCAGGCACAATTTTATCAAATTTTATAGGATTTTTGACAATTATGGTCGAATCGTTAATTTCTATCTCTGCACCAAATTTTTTACAAGCTTCAATTGTTGCAATTGTGTCTGCTGATAATAGTGCATTTTCCACTCTACTATTGTTTCCAGCTAATGAAGCAAGAAAAATTGCTCTATGTGAATAACTTTTGTTTGGAGGACAAATTATCTCTCCTGAAAGTTTGGATTTTTCTACTTTACACTTCATGCACTTCAGCCTTTTTATTACTAATTTTGGAAACAATGATCTTTCCTTCTAATGTAGAAAATACTTTTTTGATATTAGATTCATTTTCTTTTTTTGTAACTGCTGCAATAGCCGGACCGTTGCCTGATACCGATGCTCCTAAAGCACCTTTTTCAATTAATTCTATAATGACATCTGGATTTGAACTAAGTATTGATCCTGTAGCTAATCCATTAATCATCATTGCTTCCCAATAATCCCCCTTCTTTGCCAAATTCCACGAATGTTCAAAAACTGATGATAAAACTTTAAGTTTTTTTAGATTTCCACGTTTTCTATTTCTTGGAATAAAAATTACTGCAACTAAATTAGATGGTCCTTTCTCAAAACTGATTCTTTTCTTTTTTGCATTGTCTGTAACATTAAATCCCCCGTAATAACATGAACATGCGTCATCATATGCACCTGTAATACTTACTTTGGATTCAATTGATGCATCTACTCCAGCAAGTAGTATTTGTTTATCGGTGAATTTAGTTTTAAAAATTTTTGCACATCCTAAAGCAACCGCTGATGATATTGCACTAGAGCTTTTCAATCCATATCCTGTAGGAATTTCTGATTCTAATGTTATTGTTAACTTATTAGATTCAAGGTCTTTTGGGGAAACAATTTTTTCAACTGTTTTGTTGATTAATCGAGAACTGAGTGTTTTGTTTTCAGATTGAATGACTATACCTTTTCCGGGAGATGTCTCAACTAATGCTTCAACTTTAAGATCTATGCCTAATGTTGCACCCTTTTGGTTTGCTATTGCGTTAACAATTGAAACTGCTCCGTGAACTATTGCCTTTACTTTTGCCATCAAAACCCTCCCAACAGTGCTTTTTTCATGGCATTATAAGGTGCTTCCATATTGTGCCAAATCTCAAATGCTCTTACAGCCTGACCTAATAACATCTCATATCCAAAAATCACAATGGCGTTTTTTTCTTTTGCTCTTTTTAAAAAATCGGTGTTCATTGGCATGTAAACTATGTCATAGACTACTGTCTTTTCATCTATTCCTTCAAGTGATATTGGACTAGGTTCATTTTGAAGACCAATGGATGTAGCATTAACAATAATGTCGTAATTTTTTACCGATTTTCCTATTTCCTCAATTGTGATTGCTTTGGAATCTAGATTGATCTTTTTTGCAAACGCTGATAGGTTCTTTGCTTTTTCAATTGTCCTATTTGCTATTGTGATACTATTTGCTTTTTCTTTTGCAAATCCCGCCACAATTGCCCTAGCTGCTCCCCCAGCCCCTAACAAAAGTATGTTCGAATTATTTATTTTGATGTTTCGTTTTTTTAATGGTTCTAGAAATCCTTCCATATCTGTATTGTATCCTTTTAACAATCCATCATTATTTACAACAGTATTTACAGCACCAATCAAACTACATGACTCATCAATTTTATCTAAATACTTCATCATCTCTACCTTGTGAGGGATGGTGACATTAAATCCTGATATCTTAATTTTTTTCAAACCCTCAATTCCTTCACTAAGTTCATCTTTTGGAATTCTGTATGCAATGTATGAACAATCTAAATTCAATTCTCTGAATGCAGCACTGTGAATATTTGGTGATAAAGAATGATTAATTGGATCTCCGATGACTGCAAATGTTTTTCCCATAATAGGCTTGAGTATTATGATTGATTTAAACTCTCAATTAATGAAATAATTATTTTTTTAAGTTGGTGATTTTATTTACCTCATCAACACTAAACTGACCAGGGGCAACTGGTTTTCCTAATGATACGTATGTGTATGGACTTCCCAAATACAGGCACAAAATCCTTGAAATTCTTCCAAAATCCCCCATCGCAAATGAAATTAAATTATTTTTTCCTTTCTTACTATACAACTCCAACATTCTTGTTGAATCATCAGTAGATTTAGCTGTGCAAACAATTTTTACAAAATTTGAGAATTTGCTCATTTGACTCATTCTTTTTTTTAACTCGACAGAATTTGGGGTCTTTTTAAAATCGTGCCAAGAAACGAGTAGTTTTGTTTTTGTAGATTTAAGATATTTTGCTAGTGATGTATTTCTTTTTAGAGTGTTAAATTCTACATCTAACAAATACGGATTGTATTCTGCAATCAATTTTAAAATCCTAATTCTTTCTTTTTCATTTCCGGGAAATTGACCTCCTTCTGTTTTTGGTCGTAACGTGCATACTGATTTTCTTAAATCTTTTTTTATTAATTCCAGAGTCTCTGGAATTTTGTCTACATTAAGAAAATCAAATCTTATCTCAACAAAATCTGATTTTTTTAAAGCAATTTTTAATGTTTGTTTAACGCTGTTAGGTGTTTTTTCTGCAATGGATACACAGGTTTTGTATTTCATTTTATTTTTCTAAAATATATTCGTCTGAAACTTCCATACCAAAATGTCTGCCGGTAGCAGGTTTTGAATGAACCATCACTATGTCTCCTTTCTTAAGGTGTGTTACTGAAACTAACTGTCCGTTTGGTTTTACAAAACGAATTGTTTCTGCATCTTGAGCAATTATTCCTCCTATTTCATCTCTTACTTGAGCTTTAATCATTAACATTGGTCTTCTTTCTATCTTTGATCTACCTACAGTTGCTCTTCTTGCTTTTCCTTTAGAATTTAGAATTAATACTTCTGAACCTGTTTCTACTTCTGACAGGTAGTTGGTCGTTCCATCTGGAGATAAGGTGTAACAATGAACTGCCCCTGCATTCACTCTAAATGGTCTTGGTGAAGTAAATGATGAACCTACTGATTCATTATGCACTAAAAATAAAAAGTTGGATCTGCTTCCAATTAACATTCCCTCTCCTTTATGTAGAATTGATGCCGTGTCTACGCAAACTCTTTCACCATCACCTACTTCCTTAATATCGATAATTTTGGCAGGTTTCATGTCAAAGCTTCTGGTTCCTAGGTAAACCATTGCTTCTCTGACTTCATTAATTGAAGATGTACTGAAAATAACCCCGTCCACTCCCACTTCTAAAATTGAAAACATTTTTCTCACTTCTTCTGGAGTTCTTGCAATTGCAAAAATTTTGGTGTGTATTTTGTGTAGCTTTGCTATGATGTTCTCTAAAGGAATGATTTTCCAATCTTTGACTTCTACCACTACAAAGTCAAGGCCTTTTTTTGCAATGGTTAGAATATTTTCAATATCTGTATTTGATAAAACTTGAAATTTTCTTCCAACTTTTTTCCCCTTTGGTTTTACTGCATTTTCTTTTTCAAGTATTACGTAGTTGGCGTTGTTTGAAGGATAAACTGTTTGCAATTTGGTCTTTTTCTTTCCTATTTTCTTTGGGTCAAGGAATACCATTTTGATTCCTTCATCCTCTAATTGAGGCAAAAGCTTGGATAATTGTGACTGTGAACCTTTTGGGGAAATGATTAATTCTCTACTCTTACTCAATTTTCTTCATTGCTTCCTTTGCGGTACCTTTTCTGAAAATTATTTCAGCTAATGCTTCTACCATTTTTTCAGGTGTTTTATGTGCAAAGATATTTCTTCCATATGTAACTCCTTTTGCTCCTGCTGTAATGGCATCTTCAGTCATTTGAAGAATATCTAAATCTGTTTTCGCTTTTGGTCCACCTGCAATTACAATTGGGACTGGTGTACTTTTTACAACCTTTGAAAATGAATCAATATCTCCAGTGTATAATGTCTTAACAATATCTGCTCCACACTCTGCTCCAATTCTAGCAACATGTGCAACAACTTCTGGGTCGTGTGGATCTTTGATATTCTCACCTCTAGGATACATCATTGCTAATAATGGCATTCCCCATCTGTGACATTGATCTGCAGTTAATCCTAATTGTTCTAGCATTTCAGGCTCTTCTTTTCCACCAATGTTGATATGTAACGAAACTCCGTCTGCCCCTAACGCAACTGCCTCTTTTACAGTACCTGTAAGCATTTTTCGATTTGGTGATAATGACAATGCAGTACTGCTAGAAAAATGAACTAAGACTCCTACCTTGGGTGGTTTTGGCAATGATTTGATAATTCCTTTGTTAATAATTACACTTGTAAGTCCATGACTTTCACATTTGTAAATTGTTGATGCTGGATCCTCAAGGCCCTCAATAGGACCATTAGAAATACCATGATCCATCGGGATACATAACATTCTCCCTTTTCTAAGAATTCGATTTAGTCTAATTTGGTTTCCTGATACCATGTGTGAATTTGTTTTTTGTGCCCTACTTAAAAATAATGTGCAGCCTCAATCTCAAATTTGTAATGTTTTAAGCACAAAAACCCTGTTATTTTTTCTATCAAGGATTAAATAGAAATTCTGAAGGATTAAAGGCAATTGAGTCAGACAACTGAACAACTTCAAAAAAGTGACATTAAAGATATTCTCGAAAATTCTCTTAATGGAAAAAGGCCTGGTCCTGAAGATTGTATGCGACTTTTAGAATCAGATGATGTTCATCTAATGGGACTCGTTTCCGGACATTTAACAAGAAAACAATTTGGAAAGAAAGCATCTTTTGTAAATAATATTATTTTGAACTATACTAATGTCTGCATAACTGATTGCAAATTCTGTGCATTCTATAGATCTCCTGGATCTGATGATTCTTACACTCTAACTTTGGAACAAATTGAATCTCGAGTCAAAACAGCATGGGACATGTTTAAAATTCGTCAAGTTCTGATTCAAGGTGGACATAACCCAAATTTGAAAATTGAATATTATGAAGATGCATTTAGAATGATCAGGAAAAAATTCCCTCAAGTAGGAGTCCATGGATTATCCACATCAGAAATCGATATGATTGCTAGAGTAGAAAAATCTTCAACAAAAGAAATTTTGTCTAGATTGAAAGATGCAGGATTACAATCAATGCCTGGTGCAGGAGCTGAAATCTTGACTGATTCTGTTAAAGAAATTATTAGTCCCAAAAAAATCTCAAGTGCTGACTGGATTAGAATTATGGATGAATCTCACTCTCTGGGAATTCCTTCTTCTGCAACAATGATGTATGGACATGTAGAAAACAAAAATGATATTGTTGAACACTTTTTCAAACTTGTCAAATTACAAGAAAAAACTAAAGGATTCATGGCATTCATACCCTGGAATTTTGAACCAAACAATACACTGATGCATGAAGAGGGATTAGTCGAATTTGGTACTGGTGGGATTCAATTACTGAAAATGATTGCAATCTCTCGATTGATCTTTGATGGTCTCATACCTCACATTCAATCATCTTGGTTAACAAATGGTGTTGGTATGGCTCAATTGGCTTTACAATATGGTGCTGATGACTTTGGAGGAACCTTAATTGGTGAAGAGGTAGTTTCATGTACTGGCGCTAGGTCAACAGAACTAACTGACAAAATTATCATTGACGCAATTCATCAAATTGGTTATACTGTTGAAGAGCGAGATAATTTCTATAATTCCGTATTAGTATCATAGTCCATAATTAGACCATTTTGAATCAACTAAACTCTTTGTTTCTTCATCAACTTTTACTTGTTGTTGAATCTCCCTTTGATATCCTTCTTCTTTTGTTTTCTGTGTTGCGTCGATTCCCATCTTTGACCCCAAGTTTACAAGTGGTGATGCTGGGTCTAAAGTATCTGTAGGGGCATTATTGATTATTGTGGTGTCTCTAGCTGCATCTGCTCTAGTGGTGATTGCCCAAATTACATCATTAATGTCGTGAACGTTGATATCTTCATCAACAACTACGAACATTTTTGTTAGTGATAACTGTCCCATCCCCCATAACCCCATCATGACTTTTTTTGCTTGACCTGGATATCTTTTCTTAATTGAAATTATGGCAAATCCTTGGAACCAACCTGCTGCGGGCATACTGAAATCAACAACCTCTGGATGAAACATCTGAATTAGTGGTAAGAATGAACGTTCAATCACTTTTCCAATATATGCATCTTCAAGAATTGGCTTTCCTACTACAGTGGTGACGTAGGTTGGTTTCTTTCTTCTCATAATACCTGTTAGCGTGAATGTTGGATATGGTTCAACAGGTGTATAGTAACCAGTATGATCTCCGAATGGACCTTCATCCCTAATGTCTGCTGGGTCTACATATCCTTCAAACACAATTTCGGCATTTGCAGGAACATCCAAATCAATTGTTTTACATTTTACCATTTTGATACCTTCTTTTCTTGTGATTCCTGCAAACAAGTATTTGTCTAATCCTTCTGGAACTGGAGCAATTGATGAAAATACTGTTGCTGGTTCTCCACCTATAATTATTGCAGTAGGAATTTTTTCCCCTCTGTCTTTTGAAATATCTCCATGGTCAGCTCCTCTTTTGTGTTTTTGCCAATGCATTAATGCATGAGTTTTATCTACAATCTGCATTCTGTATACTCCTAGATTTCTAACTCCTGTCTCTGGATGTTTTGTTGCAACTAAACCCAATGTGATGAATCTACCTGCATCATTTGGCCAAGATTTCAAAATTGGAAAATCTTCAAAGGATGCATTAGTTGATGTGATTTCAGTTACTGGACCGCTTGTTTCTGATTTTGGAAATGAGGCCGTCATCTTTGATAGTTCTGGAAGTTTTTTAATTTTATTTAGAAATCCTGAAGGCATATCCATTTTTGTCATGTCTGTAATTCGTTTTCCAATTTCAGTAAAATCTGTCATTTCTAGACCTATCTCTAATCTTTTCATAGATCCAAATGCATTACCTAAAACTGGGATGTCAAAATCTTTCACATTTTCAAAAAGAATTGCAGGACCGTTTGAATACATCTCTCTTCTCATAATTTCTGCAATTTCTAAATTAGAATCAACTTGGGTCTTAACTCGTTTTAATTCTCCATTTTTTTCAAGTGCTGAAATAAATTCTGAAATATCTTCTATTGGCACATTAATTCTCAATCTGGTTCAAGTATAAGCTTAACTAGATTTGATTTGAATTAGCACGAGAAATATTGTTTTTACATCGGTGGGAGTTCTGTCTTTTTATCATGTCCTCCAGAGCCAAACTTGCAGTAGAAACATAATTCGGATTCCATATACTTTAACTGCTCAACTTGAATTGCTCCAAGTTTCAATGCAATTTTTGTTAGTATTTTGTACTTGAGGGGCATTGCTGGAATTACCTCATCCATGTAAACTCTATAATGATCTGGACAAAACTTGAGTGTGACTTTGGCTGGTTCTTTTCCCTTCTCGTTTACCTGTTTTGTAAAATTGATCTGTTCTCGAATATACTCGTGCTTTGGGCATGGGCAATCTTTTCCTCCTGGGTGCTTGTAGGCAGGTGTGTTTTTCCAGTCAAATTCAGGAAATTCCTTCTCAAAGTCATCCATATGATATCAGTAAGTGATCTGTGCTTATAAAACTTGATCAAACTTGTCTATGGTAATAACCCAAATGCTCATAAACCCCGAATTATTCATCCAGTTTAATGGCAGCTGCTAAAAAGCAAACTAAAAAAGATCTTGAAGACAAGATTGCCGAATTAGAAGCAAAACTAAACTCACTTTCATCTCAGCTTACAAAACCAGCTGAAGTGAAACCAGCTGAAGTGAAACCAGCTGAAGTGAAACCAGCTGAGACAAAACCAGCTGAAGTGAAACCAGCTGAGACAAAACCTGCTGAAACCGCAAAACCAAAACCAACCTTGCCAAAAGGTATGGGAGAAAAACCAGCAGAAGCTCCTAAACCACAGGAAGCTCCAAAACCTGCTGAAACCGCAAAACCAAAACCAACCTTGCCAAAAGGTATGGGAGAAAAACCAGCAGAAGCTCCTAAACCAAAGGAAGCTCCAAAACCAGCTGAAACCACAGCACAACCACCAGCAACAGTACAAGATGCTTTAGAAGCCGCATACTATGATGCTCCAATGACTGACTTTCATCAGTATAGAGCAAAGGTAACAGGTTATTCTCCAGCTCCTAACAGATACTTTGTTAGAATGACTGCTCCTGTTGGTAAAGTTCCAACATCTGATTGGAATCAACAAAAAGCTACAGTCACTGGTTACACAGCATGTTCAAACCAATACTATGCAACAAGAGCAAGATTGGCATATCATCC
>Ga0222714_10006808_pt1 | contig 10585 bp, 7 predicted proteins | sample C33_3DmetaG_FD_165048 | JGI IMG/M metagenome (GOLD analysis project Ga0222714, IMG submission 165048) | Estuarine water microbial communities from San Francisco Bay, California, United States - C33_3D | ecosystem: Environmental > Aquatic > Marine > Unclassified | place: USA: California... | reverse complement strand
ATAGATTTAACACGACGGTCGATGCAATCATGGCAGCCAACCAAAAAACCAACACAATACTTAGAATCAATGAAGAACTTTTAATACCTACCCCCACCTCAAGCATTTATGCTTACTCACTGAGCTCTGATTCTAGAAGGCTGGCCGAAATGAGAGGCTTTCAATCACAGCAACATCAATTGCATCATGTAAGTTCTGGGGATACCTTATGGTCTATCAGCAATCAGTATGGCGTCACTATTGATCAGCTCGCTAGCTGGAATGCTATCAATCAGAATGACAGTCTCTCTATTGGCCAAGAAATTATTATCGTCTCGGATTACGCTTATCCTCGGACAACGGGAATGAATACATCGAGAAGAGTCTCCTATACCGTTCGAGAGGGAGATTCTTTGTATGTCATTGCAAGTCGTTTTGATATAGATATCGATGATATCGTTAGAAGCAATAACTTAAATCCAAATAACTACCTGCAGCCTGGTCAGGTTTTATCTCTTCAGGTTGAAATTATCGAATAGCATATTGGAGATTAAAATATGAGTATCTTAAAAGGAAAAAAAGCAGTCATTATTGGATTGGCTAGTACTCGTTCCATTGCCTGGGGAATTGCTAACGCACTCAAGGGTCAGGGAGCTGATCTTGCCTTTAACTTTCAGAATGAAAAATTAGAGGCGCGTGTAAAAAAAATGGCCCAAGAGCTTGGTAGTTCTGTATGTTTGCCGATGGACGTTTCCAGTGATGATGAGATTGCAAATTTCTTTAACAGTCTTAAAAATCAATTCGGTAATTTTGATATTCTTATACACTCTGTCGCTTTTGCGCCATCATCCCAACTTGAGGGAAGCTTCACAGAGGTGACTGATCGAGATGGATTTAGAATTGCTCATGATGTCTCCAGTTACAGTCTTACGGCTGTTACAAAAGCTGCTTTGCCACTTTTAAATGATAATGCCTCTATCTTAACGCTGAGTTATCTAGGTGCTGTCAAGGCAATGCCTAGTTATAACGTGATGGGTCTAGCCAAGGCAAGCCTTGAAGCGAATGTTCGCTTTCTAGCCTATGATCTTGGTCCAAAATCTATCAGGGTCAATGGTATTTCTGCTGGACCTATAAAAACACTCGCAGCATCTGGGATTAAAGGAATTAAAACAATGCTTGACCATATGGAGCAAGCGTCGCCTCTAAGAAGGAATGTGACTATAGAGGAAGTTGGAAATGCTGCAGCATTCTTAGCCTCCGATATGGCATCAGGTATCACAGGACAAGTCGTCTACGTCGATAGCGGTTACTCAATCGTAGGAATGAGTTTAAGCTAGTCTAGAAAATTGGAGTAATAACGGCCTGAGAAACGTTTATATCCGCATCATTAATCACTTGTCGCACATAAGCGTCATACTCAATAGACGCATTCACATCTGTAAGCTGTAGTCCGTATGATTGGCGGGTAAACTCGTCAAGCGCTTCTGAAGAACCCATTTCAACAGCACTTAAAATCATAACCACAGGATCTCCCGATTGCAGCTGTGTAATATTGGCTATAAAAGAATCGAGATTGGGCTTTTGCAATGTATAGCTAGCGTTAGCAAGCTCAATAGGCGTCTCATTTAGCTCACCATTTCTTGACACCCATCTGGGCTCATTCCAAGTTGCATTAAATTGGGACGCAATGTTGGGAATGTCCTCTCCGTTTTCTAAGGCAGACTGGAGCCTCTCTAAAAATGCCTCAGCATCAACAAAAGCGACTCTCTCTGCATCTGACCTAGCGAGTTGCCCTCTAATTAAATCAGTTACCTCGGCAAGACTTTTTTCTTGGGGCTCAACGTAATCTGAGACCCTAATCACAGCTATATGATTTTCAGAAATCTCAATAAGAGGACTCGTTGATCCAGAGCTGATTAAACCAGAGTTAAAAGCATTTGAAAGTATGGTTGAGTTTATTTCAGGGTCAACTGGCGTTACCTCTTCATAACGCGTTATCCCAATTCCAAGGGAACTAGACATAAAGTCAAGATCCGTATTATTTTGATAGATTAAATCTGCTAGCTGGATTGACTTCTCATAAAAAGCCGAGCCTTGCGCCTCCAGCTCAAGCTCCGCAATTAAAATATCCCTTACCTCTTCAATAGGTTGGCTCTGACCCAATTCAAGCTCATCGAGCTTGATGATATGAAGACCAAATTGAGTTTCCACAATTTGACTGTGATCTCCCACTGTCTCAAGACTATAAAGCGCCTGATCAAAGCTATCTGGATAAAGGCCTCTGGAGATAAATCCCAAGTCTCCGCCGTTTTGAGCACTCAACTGGTCAACACTAAATTCAAGGGCTAAATCATCAAATGCTTCACCATTTTTAAGCCTCTCTAGTACCCGCTCTGCTGAGATGAAGTTACCAGGCTCAAAAAGAATATGACTGGCACGTCTTTGTTCATCTGATACAAAGCGTTCAATATTAACTTGGTAGTAGTCTTCAATGGAAGATTCGGATGGCGAGAAAACGCCATTTATAGTATCTGAAGTAATCTCGAGAACCTCTAGCGTAATGCTTGGCGCGGTAACATAGTTCTGTCTGTTTGCGTTGTAGTATATTTCTACTGACTCATCTGGAATAGTGCCTTCATTGATATAGCTCTCCACATGAAATTGTGCGTAGCTAAATCTTCTTCTTTCGGTGAGTAGACCGAGTGCTAATCTAAACTCATAAGGAAGAATATAAGAAGTACCGGTAATGGATTGCTGTAGCATGCCAAGTTGCAAAGCGTTCCTTTGTAAGGACTCATAGTAATCGGGCGTAATGCCTTCGTTAATGAGTCTCGATTGATAGATATCAAATGAAAATTCATCGCCTATCCTAAATTCTGATCGGTTAGCAATCGCAGTGGCAACATCATCATCCGAGACAACAAAGCCTCTATCTTGTGATCTTTGAAGAATTGCTTTATCGGCTACCAATGCATTGATGACCTCTTGTCTAAGCTGGCTTCTTGTGTTGATATCAAAATTACCTTGAGCACCGAGCACTGCTTGTTGCTCTCTGAATCTCAATGCTTGGTCAAATTCATAGAGAGATACATCCTCTCCATTGACTCTTGCCGCAATGGTTCCTGATGTAAGACCAAAATCAACACCCCAAAAGATAAAAGAGATCGCTATTAATAATAATATTACTAATGCAAAAATTTTTCCTAAGCCTTCCCTAATACTGGTCAACATAATATTAATTATACCTTTCTTTAAAAACAAAAATGGTAGTTGACCAATGGTCAACTACCTATTTTAGTGGCGGAGTGGACGGGACTCGAACCCGCGACCCCCGGCGTGACAGGCCGATATTCTAACCAGCTGAACTACCACTCCTAATGCTGGTGGGTGCTGAGGGGATCGAACCCCCGACATTCGCCTTGTAAGGGCGACGCTCTACCAGCTGAGCTAAGCACCCTTAGCTCAAGTCGCTTAGTTTACAGCGTCTTTTAGTCCTTTCCCAGCTTTAAATGAAGGGACATTGCTTGCAGCAATTTTAATGGTTTCACCAGTTCTAGGGTTCCTACCTGAACGTGCTGCTCTACGCTTAACTTGGAATGTACCGAAGCCAACTATGGCGACTGAATTTCCCCCTTTTAATGCACCTGTAATACTAGAAACAACCGCTTCAACGGCTTTCCCAGCATCAACTTTGCTTAATCCCGCTTTTGAAGCGACCGCATCGACTAATTCAGCTTTATTCATGAAATTTTCCTCATACTTGATTTATTTATAAAAACAGTGGCTCCTATTGAGCTACTAATAACTTTTATAACAGTTAGCTTTGAAATAAGTCAATGAAAATGGCTTATTTAGTGGGAAATTGTCTTATCTGGCTGTGATTTGGCTTTATCAGCAATTTGTATTTTTTGTTTTAATTTGGGTAAATTCTTTTTGGGTAAGGGCGTTTCTGATAATGCAATCTCGAGGACTTGATCGATCCATTTTATCGGAATAATATCAAGTTTGTCTTTGATTTCATTAGGAATTTCTTCTAAGTCCTTTAAGTTTTTCTCAGGAATAAGGACAGTAGTGATACCCCCTCTAGCTGCTGCTAAAAGCTTCTCTTTCAGTCCCCCAATTGGCAATACCTCGCCTCTTAAGGTAATTTCCCCCGTCATCGCTACGTTTGATCGAATGGGGATATTTGTCAGTGATGAAACGATCGATGCGCACATTCCTATCCCGGCTGAGGGACCGTCTTTGGGGGTTGCTCCCTCTGGAACATGAATATGTACGTCTTTATTTAAGTAAAATTCAGGATCAATCCCTAGGTTTTCTACTCTACTTCGTACAACGGTCAAAGCTGCCTGAATAGATTCTTGCATCACCTCACCAAGGTGCCCTGTGTGTATTAATTTTCCTTTACCAGGAACCACGGTAGATTCGATATGTAATATATCTCCACCAACTTCTGTCCATGCAAGACCTGTTACCTGGCCCACAGCATTCACTTCATCTTTTTTACCAAAATCAAATCGTTCAACACCAAGATAATCTTTTAAATTAGCCAAGGTTACTCTGGTTGGCTTCTCATCATTGGCACCAAGTCTTTGTTTTACTACCTTCCTGCAGATTTTAGCCAATTCTCTTTCTAGTCCTCTGACGCCAGCCTCTCTGGTGTAATGCCTAACTATATTTTTTAGAACAGCATCGGTAATTGAAATTTCAGATCTTGTCAGACCATTGTTTTTAATTTGCTTTGATAATAAATGATCTTTTGCAATATTTATTTTTTCAATTTCAGTGTATCCAGGCAATCTGATCACTTCCATTCTATCGAGGAGAGCTGGAGGAATATTTAGAGAATTTGCAGTACAAACAAACATCACTTGAGTAAGATCATAATCCACCTCTAAATAATGATCTCCAAAAGCATTATTTTGCTCTGGATCTAAAGCCTCTAAAAGCGCTGATGCAGGATCCCCCCTAAAGTCCATCGCCATCTTGTCTACCTCATCCAATAAAAATAGAGGATTATTTGATTTAGCCTTTACGAGATTCTGAATGATCTTTCCTGGCATCGAGCCTATGTAAGTTCTTCGATGACCTCGAATTTCTGCCTCGTCTCTAACCCCACCGAGAGACATTCGAACAAACTTACGATTTGTGGCCCTGGCGATACTCTCCCCCAAAGAAGTTTTACCAACGCCTGGGGGTCCGACAAGGCATAGAATAGGTCCTTTCATTTCAGAGACACGTTGTTGCACTGCTAAGTACTCCAAAATTCGCTCTTTGACTTTCTCAAGGCCATAATGGTCTTTATCAAGAATCAGTTCTGCCTTTTTGATATCCTTAAGAACCTTTGTCTTTTTTGTCCATGGTAATTTAATTAACCAATCGAGATAGTTTCTTACAACGGTAGCTTCTGCTGCCATAGGCGACATTAATTTTAATTTATTTAACTCATTATTAGCTTTTTCTGAAACAACTTTTGGCATGCTTGCGTCTTCAATTTTTTTTGATAGCTCAGCAATTTCATTAGGAGTCTCATCAATATCTTCAAGTTCTTTTTGAATAGCCTTCATTTGCTCATTGAGATAGTACTCTCTTTGAGTTTTCTCCATCTGAGCCTTTACACGTCCTCTTATCTTTTTCTCTATCTCCAAAACTTCGATTTCGCTCTCTATGAAGTTCATTAGCATGTTCATTCTTTCAATAGAATCCGTTTCATCAAGTAAATTTTGTTTATCTGTGATCTTCAAAATAAGGTTGGCGGCAATCACATCTGTAAGCTTATCGGAATTTGATATGTTGCTCACAGAGTTCAATATTTCCATGGGTATTCTCTTGCCTAGTTTAAGATATTGTTCGAAGGATCCGAGCAATGAACGTACAAGTGTTTTTTCTTTTTTATTGTCTTGTTCAAACTCAATATTGATATTCTCAATATGTGCTACATAGTTAATCGAATCATCCATATCTGTGAGTCTTGCTCTTGCAATTCCCTCAACTAAAACTTTAACTGTACCGTCAGGAAGCTTTACCAATTGGAGTATTTCGGCCACAGTGCCTATCGAATAGAGATCTTGAAATTTTGGGCTTTCATGGGAAGGGTCTTTTTGGGTGACCAAAAAAATTCTTTTATCTGAATCCATTGATCTTTGTAATGCTTCAATAGACTTTTTTCTCCCTACAAATAGGGGAACCACCATGTGCGGGAAAATTACGATATCTCTCAATGGTAAAAAATTTGTTTGCATATCTTTTGTCATAATATTTCTCAACTATAACATGAGGACAAAAAAAAGAATTTCAAGAACTAGGAAGTCTTTTTCTTAGAGGCTTTTTTGCTTTCGGAGTCATAAACAAGAAAAGGCTTACTGTCACCGATCACAGCGGCCTCATCAACAATAACGCGTTTTATATCCTCCGTTGATGGGATATCAAACATGGTATCGAGCAAAGTTTTCTCAAGAACTGTTCTTAATCCACGGGCACCGGTTTTTCTTTTCATAGCAAGCTCTGCAATAGCCTCAATGGCCTCTTCCCTGAATTCCAGCTCAACCTCTTCAATCTCGAAAAGTCTTTGATACTGCTTAATAAGAGCATTCTTTGGCTCCCGGAGAATTTGTATCAAGGCCTCTTTGTCAAGCTCTTCGAGTGTTGTAACAACAGGAAGTCTTCCGACAAATTCTGGAATCAGCCCGTATTTAACTAGATCCTCAGGCTCTACATCCTTTAAAAGATCTTTTATAACTTCTTTCTTTGATTCATCATTAATTTGAGCGACAAATCCAATTCCAGTTTTTTTCGATCTATTCTGAATAATTCTGTCGAGACCAGCAAAGGCACCACCACAGATAAAAAGTATCTTGGAGGTGTCCACTTGCAAAAATTCTTGCTGAGGGTGCTTTCTTCCGCCTTGCGGTGGAACTGAGGCAACCGTTCCCTCAATTAACTTAAGAAGCGCTTGCTGTACTCCCTCACCTGAGACATCTCTGGTAATAGATGGGTTATCCGATTTCTTTGAAATCTTATCGATCTCATCAATATAAACGATACCTGTTTCTGCACGATCAACATCGTAATCACATTTTTGTAATAATTTTTGAATAATATTTTCAACATCTTCACCGACGTAACCTGCTTCGGTTAAAGTGGTCGCATCGGCAATTGCAAAAGGCACATCAAGAAGTCTGGCTAAAGTCTCAGCTAAGAGCGTTTTACCACAACCCGTGGGCCCGATTAAAAGTATGTTGCTCTTAGAAAGTTCAACTTCGTCTTTAACTTTGTTTTTACTGGATTGCTGCGCAAGTCTTTTGTAGTGGTTATAAACGGCAACAGACAAAACTTTCTTAGCTAGATTTTGGCCAATGACAAATTGATCAAGCTCCGCAAAAATTTGTTTTGGCTTTGGTAACGACTTATCCTGAAATTCTACATCGTCAATGACCTCTTCTTCAATAATGTCATTACATAAGTCAACGCACTCGTCGCAAATAAAGACAGACGGCCCGGCTATGAGCTTTTTAACCTCATGCTGACTCTTGCCGCAAAAAGAGCAGTATAGTACTTTTCCGTTTGTGCTGTTATCTACCATTTATTAGTCTCTAGTACTAAGTATAGAGTCAATTATTCCATATTCAAGTGCCGCTTTCGGATCCATGAAGTTATCCCTATCGCTATCCTTTTCTACTTGCTCGATAGACTGACCGGTATGCTTTGACATTATTTCATTGAGCTTGCGTTTCAACTTTATGACTTCATTAGCATGAATCTCAATATCACTGACCTGACCTTGGAAGCCGCCACTGGGCTGATGGATCATTACTCTTGAGTGGGGGAGAGAAAATCGCTTGCCTTTAGCCCCGCTAGCTAATAAAAGAGAGCCCATGCTCGCAGCCTGTCCAATACAAATGGTACTGACATCAGGCTTAATGAATTGCATGGTATCGTATATAGATAGACCCGACGTTACGACCCCTCCTGGAGAGTTGATATAGAGGCAGATATCCTTTTCTGCACTCTCAGACTCAAGAAATAATAGCTGTGCTACAACTACATTAGCCATGTAGTCATCAATCGGTCCAACAATAAATATGACTCGCTCTTTAAGGAGGCGTGAATAAATATCAAAAGCTCTCTCACCCCGCGATGTCTGCTCAATCACCATGGGTACTAGATTTAAGTTTTTCTCATCAATATGCATTGTTAACCTTATTTATAATTCATAACTTTATCAAAGGACAATTTTTCCTCAGATGTCCTTGCTTCAGAAAACACATAATCTATTATATTTTCCTCTAAAATTTGTGACTCAAGCTGCCCCATTAATTGATGATTATTACGGTAATTTCGTTTTATATCGTCGCTATTTGGGTAAACGGAGACAATTTCTTCTAACTTCGCCTCAATATCCGCCTCCTTAACCTTCATATCCTTATCCTTGACGATATGTTGTAAAAGTAGACTCAGATCTACTCTCTCTTTCGCAATCTCATCAAATTTAACATCCTCAGGTATACTGTCGTCATCCTTCAAGCCCTGTCGCGATTTGAAATCTTTCTTAAGCGATTCAATCTCTTCCTTAACTAAAGTTTGGGGCGTATCAAATTTATATTTTTCGAGAAGAATATCGAAGACTCTTTTTTTATTAATTTGCAACAAGTTAACCTTAAGCTCCTTTTCAAGATTAATTCTTATTTCATTTCTAAGGTCGTCAATTGTTTTATCCTTAAAACCAATCGACTCAAGAAAGCCAGCATCTAGATCAGGTAAGTTTTTTTCTTCGACATAATGACAAGTGACAGAAAATTCTGCATTCTTACCTTTTAACTGATCAGCTGGATAGTCATCAGGAAACTTAACTACAATTTTTTTAGATTCACCAGCCCTTATTCCAATTAATCCCTTTTCAAAATCCTCAATTAGCTGGTTTTTACCAAGTAACATGTCGACTTTTTCAGCTTTGCCTCCTTCAAAAACCTCATTATCAATTCGCCCTTCAAAATTGACATTTATCTTATCTTCAAGATGAGCCTCCCTGTCTACCTTTGTCCAAGTCGCTTTCTGGTCTTGAAGTCTATTGAGCATTTCTTGAATATTTTCATCCTCTACTTTAGATGTGGCTCTTGCAAGCTTAAACCTACTCATGCCTTTAAGTTTTATTATAGGATAATCCTCATAACTAATAGTGTACTCAAACGTATCATTATTTTTGTTCATAGAAACGATCGTCGGCATGCCAGCGGGATTGATGCCTTGATCTTTGAATGCTAAGCCAATGGTCTCCCGAACAAGCTCTTCTTCAGACTCAAATTTTACTTGATCTGAATAGTATTGATCCAATACGCGTCTAGGAACTTTCCCAGGTCTAAAACCTTTTAATTTAACAGTCTTACCAAGCTTAGCCATCCTTCGCTCGATGATTTGACTGACCAAGTCATATCCAAGAGATACTGAGAGCGTTCTCTCAAGAGCTTTCCCTTTTTTTACGTTAACTTTTTTTAGCTCAAATTTTCTATCTTTTGTCATTTAACATCCTTAGGAATGGTGCGAGAGGAGAGACTCGAACTCTCACAGGTTGCCCCGCTGGAACCTAAATCCAGTGCGTCTACCAATTCCGCCACTCTCGCGAAAACATGACATTATACCTAAGAATTATCTGATACGCTCGCCTGCTGTAGCATCTCTGATGGCCTTAAATTCATTGCCCTCATACCAATTTGGAAAAACTGTATCATTTGCTAGGACATCGCCCAAGCCATGATAAAGCTCAATATCCAACAATAGGCCAGATAAATCCCACCCTGAGTCATACTCATCTCTGGGTGAGTGATAAATATTAGAATTCCAGGCCTGTTGCATTTGCTCACCGTATTCTTGACCGTATTCAAAATGATCTTTTACGGATTCAAAGTAGATGGCAGGAACGCCAATCCTGGCAAAATTAAAATGATCTGAGCGATAGTAGTAGCCCCTCTCTGGATATGGCTCGGAGGTCACATACCTGCCCTCCTGCAATTCAACTAAATCCGACAAATAATTCTCGAGCTCACTGCTTCCATCACCAACCACCACAACATCTCGCATTGGGCCATAGACGTTCAGTCCGTCCATATTAATGTTTGCAACGGTAGTTGCCACAGGGAATATGGGATGCTCAGCGTACCACTGTGATCCCAGGAGTCCTGATTCCTCCGCAGTCACCGCGAGAAAAACAATACTGCGCTCTGGAGGCGCCCCCTCAGCAAATAATTTGGCAATGGCCATAAGCGCAGCCGTTCCGGTTCCATTATCAATGGCCCCGTTATAGATATTATCTCCCTCAAGTGCAAGGTCTTGCCCTAAATGATCCCAGTGGGCTGAATATATGATCGTCTCATCAGGCCTGTCTGTTCCCTCAATTAGGGCAATAAAATTATTGGAGGATGATGTTCTAATTGTGTTTTCTATGTGGGTCGACGCTTTTAAATCAGAGAGGTAGAGAGGCTCATAGTTACCATTTGCCGCTTTGCTTATCTCATCTTCTATATCAAAGCCCGCTTGTGTAAAGATCTCACTCGCCACTTCGTAGCTCAGCCATCCTATGACTTGGCTTTTATCAAGATTCTGATTATCGTCT
>Ga0222714_10006806_pt1 | contig 10588 bp, 14 predicted proteins | sample C33_3DmetaG_FD_165048 | JGI IMG/M metagenome (GOLD analysis project Ga0222714, IMG submission 165048) | Estuarine water microbial communities from San Francisco Bay, California, United States - C33_3D | ecosystem: Environmental > Aquatic > Marine > Unclassified | place: USA: California... | reverse complement strand
TTGTTAAGGGTGAACTCCAAAGACTTCAAAAATATAACGTGACATTAATAAGTTTGATAGTAGCGCTTATTTGGGTTGCTTTGCTTTACTTTATCGATGATCCTACCATCTTTGGATTACTATTACCGCTGGTTGTGATTTTAGATGTGACCATGATGTCGATTATGTATACTGGTGCAGTGATGTATTATGAAAAGTCAGAAAATACCATGTATTCAATTTTAATCACACCGGTTAGTCATCAAGACATTATTTTCTCTAAAGTGATTGCAAATATCATTCATCAAACCATCTCCACATCTCTTGTTATTGTTGCTTTTATATTAATTAAAGATATTTCAATCTCTTTTTCAATCGTATTTTCAATGATCTTAGCGATTGGATTTCATACATTACTAGGATTTGTTTTTACATATACTGCCAAAGATTTTACATCCATGCTTACCAATTTTATGTTTGCAATGATTGTGCTGGCAACACCTTCTATTCTCATTTTTATGAATGTGTTTGAAGTTTCAACCTTTATTTCTTACTTATTACTGATTAGTCCTATCGAGCAAGTCACCGTGATGATTTCAAGTGCGTTTTCTAAGACGTATGATATTTCATTTTTCTTAAGTATTGTGATGATGTTGACTTACAGTGGCATTTTATATAAAGGCTATATTTTACCTAAATTCTCTATCTATGTACAGAAAGGGAGTGGTGTTTAATGTTTTTAAAAGTCTTAAAACATGAATTAAAAAATATGACAAGAGATCGCATGTATGCTTTCTTTGTCTTTTATGAACTCCTTATCATCGCAATATCGATATGGCTTATCCCTTTTTTAAAAGAAAACGCTACTGATCTTGTTATGCAACTTACATTGATTGTACTTATTTTAATGACAGGCATTGTGTTTGGTGCAATTACAGGATTTACGTTACTTGATGATCAAGATGATGGTGTTTTATTCTCACTGAAAGTCACACCGATTAATGTTAATGTCTATATCTTTTTGAAACTTCTCATGTCTTATTTATTTTCAGTCATCGCAACGCTTATTTTATTTTTCGCAACTGGCCTGCATCAAACATTACCTCTATTAGACTTGTTATTCGTTTTGGTATTATCTTCTTTTCAAGGTCCTTTGATTGCACTTATTATGAATGCATTTTCTTCAAATAAAGTGGAGGGTTTTGTTGTCATGAAGCTTACCGGATTAACACTTATTGGTCCGATTTTAGCGTTATTTTTAAGTGACTGGACTGAACTCCTTCTTGGTATATTCCCTGGCTTTTGGACCGCACGTATTATGAGCATTTCAATGATTCCAATTGAGTACTTACTTGGTGCATCTTGGGTATATTTTTCACTCGGGATACTAGTAAATGTCATTAGCTTATTTTATATTTTCCGTTATTTTAAGTTAAAACATCAATTATAAGGAAGGAGGATACTATGCAATTTTTATCAATTTTTCTTATCGTATACGGTATTTTAGTTTTATATTTAGTACTTACAAAGTCAAATTTATTATTTAAAAATGTAAAAATGAAATTGTTTCATAAGTTGTTTGGAGAAAAAGGAACGTACATCTTTATTTTAATCTTTGGATTGATTTCTCTTGGTGTTGGGATTTATTTACAACTCTAATTGATATTGTTGATACGTTGTTTCATCAATTAAATGATTTGATTTTAATTGTTTTAGGGAGATGTCATAAGCATCTCCTTTTTGGTTCATGTGAACCTCCTTTTGTTTTATACTCTATATTAGAAACAAAAAGGAATTTTACTTAAAAAAACCACACAAGATGTGTGGTTTACGTTTGTGTTTTTAATTCAAGTTTTTTCATATAAACTAAACGGAGTTTAAGAATAATATATATAAGTGTAACAACATGAACTGGCCATGAATTCATCTTTAAATAAATTTGAAACGGGTTTAACCACACATCAAAACCTGTATGTAAATAAATGGCTGCATAAGCGACATAGCTTAATTTATGTAGTGCAACCCATGATGATGGTTTCATCTTTACTCTTACAAATTTAAATGACGTCACAACAAGTGGCACCATAAGTAATGCTGCTAACGTTCCAGTTGTGTTAAACCCACCTAATGCCTTTTCTAAGTTTGTTAAACTGTGAGGGATTAAATAAATAAACCCATAAATCGCGAGATCTCCTCGTACAGGATCAATGACTGAACGAAATGAATTCCCACGCTTAAAAATTCCTGGTAATATCACAAGTAAAAACAAAGCAAAACTAAATTGTCCTGAAAATACGTTCCATTCTAAAAACTGACCACCAATAAAAAAGACAGCAATACTTAATACAAATGCAAATACAATAAATTGCCATTCATACTTCACAATATATTTGCCGATAAACACAAGTGTCATATAAACAAACGGGATAATAATAAAAGCAAGGTTTCTTAAAATGAAATCCATACATCCAACTTTCTAGTTTTAGGTTTGTAAGAAGGCAACAATCGGTAAGCTTGTTATATTTGATGCACCATGTGGTGCGCCTGAAGTCTGAAATAATTGAGTAATATCTTGACCTGCTTGAAATACTCCTCTATGAACACCATTTGGCCAATTCGGATTACCAGTCACATCATAAATGACTCCATTGTATGCAATATAAGCATTTGCACCATTTTTCCCATCATATTGTGATAACTCTTCAAGTGTCATGAAAATCTTTTCATATACTGCTTGGATAATAATATCTTCACTAATCGTTGTGACTTCACTATCCCATGAAATAAATCTGTATCCACCTTCATTAGGTGCAGTTGGAAAACTCAAAGTATCTCCGATTTCTAACGTTTCAGTTCTAATGACTTTACCATTAAGTCCTTTAAATGTGACACTCACTGATAAATCAAGACTTGGAGGAACCAAGACTCCATCTAAAATATGGACAACTCCATTTTCAGCTAAAATATCCGATTCTAAAATCAAGACACCATTAACAAAAACATCATCACCTTGAGTTGTGATTGTTAAAAATTCACCAGTTGTCGTCTCAATTTGAGAAGCACCTGTTTTAAGTGCCTCTAATAATAATGTTTGTTCAACCATGTGATAACGCAAGACATCAAATAAATCGATATCGCCCAATAATTGATCAAATCCTTCACTTGGATCAAAATCATCAGGAATTTCAAACCCATCAGCCAATTCAAAAGCCTCAAGTGAAGGCAAGAAAATGGTTATATTTTCATATGTAGAAAAATCAATAGCGACTTGGCCGCTGTATACTAAGCTAGCTAGAGATTGATATCCATCAATAGAAGCAATCGTTGAAAGCATATCAGAGACTTCATCAACAGGCGTGATCAGTATACCAATTTTAGGAACACGACTTAAAAAAGATTTTCCGTGTGGTGAATTTAATATTTCATCTGATAAATCTTGACCAGCTTGATATCTTCCTTGATGGTTACCATCACGCCAATTTGGATCATTGGTCACATCATAAATGAATCCATCTACTGCAATATAAGCTTTTCGACCATCTTGTCCATCAAAAAAAGCGAGTTCTTCTAATGTTAACTCAATCATCTGTTCTTCTGGTACAACATTTTCTGTACATGCTGCAAGCGTAAGCACTGTTAAAATTGTCAAAATAAGTTTCATAGAATCTCCTCTTATTAACACTATAACATAAAAAAAAAGTCATCAATTGTAGATGTCTTTCATCTTTATTTTTTGTAAGAATATGTGATTATAGAAATGAGACAATGATGCCGATGATTGCTGCTAAAAGGATTAATTGGGAAGGTGAAAGTATTTTTATTACTAATAATAAAAGACCTGTACCACTAATCATATATTTCCATACAACCAAATCAAATGACATACCAAGTTGAATGACAACTGAAATCATTAACGCAATCGCAGCATAGTTTAACGCTTTTAAAATATCACGAAACCATGAAACATCTCTTAAATACGCAAATCCTTGATAGAAAAAAGTAATGAATAAAAGTCCTGGAAGAAAAATGCCGATCGCGCCAACGATGCCACCTAAGATATTGCCACTTAAGACATATCCTAAAAAGCCAGCTGTTGTAAAAACAGGACCCGGTGTAATTTGACCCACTGCAACACCATCAAGCATTTGTTGGAATGTTAAATACCCTGGCTCAACAAATAATGTTTCTAAGTAACTTGTTAAAACATATCCGCTTCCATAAAGTGTTGCACCAATTTGAAAAAACAATAAAAATATTAAAATAAGACTCATACCTTCTTTGACAACAGATGTTCTAAATAAATATCGGTATAAAAAAGCAATAAGACCCATCACAACAAAAACAATGACTTGATTAACAAAAAAACTTAGAATAAGTGCACTTATAATATAAAAGATTGCATCATAACCTTTGATCACTTTTTTAGATAACTGGTAAACAGCAAACATAATAATACTTACCACAGCAGGTGCGATGATATCTAACATACTCGTAATGATAAGAAGATTCCCAAACTGTATATAAACATAAGCAAGTACAAGTACTAATATGAGTGCAGGCGTGATAAATGCGACGCCTGCTATCCAAAGTCCAAGCTTGCCACCACGATGTCTTCCAATTAAAAGAGCGAGTTCAGTTGAACTTGGTCCTGGGATGACAGAAGCTAAACTTATTAAGTCTAAAAAATGCTTTTCGTCTAACCACTTTTTCTCATCAACAAGTAATTGATGCATAAGTGCAATATGCGCTGCTGGGCCACCAAAAGATAGTAATCCCAACTTTAAAAAAACTATAAAAATTTCAAAATACATCTTAACTTCCCTGCTTATATTATATCAAAATTTATCCTATCCATGGTTTTATGTGTAAAAAAGTACTGCAGTAAACGAAAGACTTTTTATGTATGATACAATATTTTTAAGGACGGATATATGCCATTTCACTATTACCTTACATTTTTATTTATCATCATAGGGTTTTACTTGTTATTCTCATTAAAACCAAGAAAAAACATCAAACCAATCATTTTAAAAGACCATCACGTTTCAGTTATCATTCCAGCAAGAAACGAGGCACTACGAATTCAACCGCTTCTTGAGTCTTTAATACAGTATAAAGATGATGTTGAAATTATTATTGTTGATGATCACTCTGAAGATGACACCGTTCCTCTAGCCTCTTCTTATTGCTATCAAGTTGTTATCCCTAAAGAAAGACCAAAAGGATGGAAAGGTAAACCTTGGGCACTTGACCAAGGTGTCTCACATGCAAAAGGCGATATCATTATCTTTTTAGATGCTGATACCGTGTTATTAAAACATGGTTTAGAAAAAATTGTTTCAGTATTTTTAGAGACGAATACCCCACTTTCCATTCAACCTTATCATCAAATGAAAACATCCGTTGAACGTTTATCAGTTTTCTTTAATGTGTTAGTTGTCATGGCAGCAAATTCTTATACGCTATTTAAGCAAAAACTAACACCGCGTGCATTTTTTGGACCCACACAAGTCATGTTAAAACAAGACTATTTAGATTCTGCAACTGATCCCTCGGTAACAAGTCAAGTATTAGAAGATATTTATTTAGGAAAGGCTTTTTTAAAAAACGGAAAACGTATCAGAAGTATGATTGGTAAAAACATTGTATCTTTTAGAATGTATCCTGAGGGTTTTAAAGATATGCTTTTAGGATTTGGTAAAAACTTTGCCAATGGTGCCATTGCCATTGGAGCGTTTCAAGCGATATTATTATCACTTTGGATTTCTGCACCGTACGCTTCAATCAATATTTTACTCACATCCCTTTTAACTCAGGGTGACCTTCTCATTCCAGCAGCAATATATCTTATTTTTGGTCTACAACTTTACCTTTTTAGTCGACAAATCGGTAATTTTAAAATATCCATTATCTTTTTATATCCACTACATGCGATTTTCTTCTTATATGTTTTTATTTATTCGTTTTTTAGAATTTATATATTCAAAAATAATTCATGGAAAGGAAGAAAGGTATGACACTTCCTTTAATCACACTTGATTTATGGGTAACGATTTTACTTGATACTGTCTTATGGTTTATTTTTCATATGGGATTTGCTAAACTTGCCATTCTCATTCCAGATCGTTTCTTTGAAAAACCAATTCCAAATGATGTTAAAGAGACACCTTTTAAAACCTTTTTTCTAGAAAAAATTGTGATGGTACCTAAATGGAAAAAATATTCACCCGATGGTGGTGCACATTTTAAAGATGGCTTTTCTAAGCGTTATTTAAAAGAAAAAAATCTCGCTTATTACGAGAAATTTTTAATTGAAACACGACGTGCAGAACTCACCCATTATCTTCAAATGTTACCTGCACCGATATTTTTCTTATTTAATCCGATATGGGTCGGCTGGTTGATGATTGGATATGCTGTATTATTTAATTTACCGTTTATTTGGATACAAAAATATAATCAACCACGTATGATTAAACTCATGATTAAAACAAAGGCAAGGCTAAATAATGCTGAAGTAAAATAATGGTCTTTGCATCGGTAATTTTTTGAGATTCAAGAAGTGCATGCACTTCTTTTTTTGAATAATAAAGGATTTCAAATGTTTCATCGATATCTTTAGGCATAGGGTTTTTAATATGAACACAACCATAGCCTATATATAAATGAATGACTTCATCACTATAGCCTAAACAATTATGAATGGACATGATGTGTTCGATGTTATCAGGTCTGACATGGGCTTCTTCTTCACATTCACGACCGGCACATAGAATTGGGTCTTCATTTAATTCCAATTTACCTGCAGGTACTTCGATTGTGACCGCATCAATTGGATATCTGAATTGCTTAATAAGTACGATTTTCCCATCATCTGTGATCGGTAAAATCGCACTTGCACCACTATGCCGACCGACAATACGTTTGGTTTCAATAGCTTCAGATGTTAATACAGTATCTTCTACAATGGTTAAAAAATCAGAATGATAGATTGGTTTAGAATGAATTTTTGTTTCTTTCATGGCTTTTTTTCCTTTATTTTATCATAACAAAAAAAGGCAATGATTGCCTTTATTTGATATCGATTTCTTTATTTAAGATACGTTCTTTTAAAGACCTAATATTATCTTGAATGATGTTTTGAGTTAATACAAAGCCTTCATCAGGTCCATTCGATGGATCATCTAAGTCCCAAACTTCTCTAAATTGACATGGTAACCAAGGACAATCGACATTACATCCCATCGTAATGACAACATCGACTTCTGGAAGTTCATCAACAAGTTTAGAAGTTTGTGTAACATTCATATCGACATTATGAAGTTGTTTAATAATGCGAACGGCATCTTGATTAATTTTAGGACGCGTTTCTGTTCCTCACTATAAGCTTCAAAGAAATCATCATGATATAACTTTGTAAGTGCTTCTGCCATTTGGCTTCGGCAAGAATTATGAACGCAAACGTATGCGACTTTTATTTTTCTATCCATCTTAGTAGAGCTCGGTTTTCTTATGGATTCCTGTTAAGGTAAAGATGACCCATTCAGCAATATTGGTTGCATGGTCACCAATTTTTTCTAAATACTTTAGAATCATTAAACTGTATACTGCTTCTTCAGGTTCGATTTGATCTTTTTTTAACATGTCGGTAATTTTAGCAAGTGCTTCTTTATACACGACGTTAATGTTTTCATCTTCATCAATAACTTTATGAGCGAGTGCTTCGTTATTAAGCTCTAATGCTTGAATCGTCATATTATACATCGATTCTAAATTATTCATGAGTTTCGTTGCGAGTAAGACAACGTGTTCATTGGGTTTGGTTTTGATATTGGTTGTCATATAAGCAACATCACATGCGTGATCGCCTATACGCTCAATGTCTGTAATCATTTTTAAAATACCAGTAACAAGCCTTAAATCAGAAGCGACAGGTTGTTCTCTCCAAATGACTTGTAACGCATGCTTAGCAATGGATTCTTCGGCAGCATCCACGGCATCATCAAGTTTTAATACAGCTTGAGCTTCTTCTTGACTCGCATGTTGAAATGCTTGAAAAGCTTGTTTAATATTAACAAGTGTTAATTCAGCCATATCAACTACTTCTTTTTTCAATGCTTGCATACTTAAGACGAGTGTTTTTCTTACTTGCATCGATTTATCCGAACCTTCCGGTAATGTATTGTTCTGTTTTTTCATGTTTTGGATGATTAAAAATTTTATTGGTATCATCCATTTCAACAAGTTCACCTAGTAAAAAGAATGCTGTTTTATCTGAAATACGTGCTGCTTGTTGCATATTATGCGTAACTATGACAATCGTGAAATCTTGTTTAAGTTCTATAATTAAATCTTCTATTTTTTGAGTTGCAATGGGATCAAGTGCACTTGTTGGTTCATCCATCAAAATGACTTCTGGTTCCATTGCTATCGTTCTTGCGATACATAAACGTTGTTGCTGACCACCTGATAAACTCATCGCTGATTTTTTGAGACGGTCAGCAACCTCATCCCATAAAGCAGCTTTTTTAAGTGCATTTTCAACAATTGTATCTAATGCTTCTTTATCTTTAATCCCTTGGCATCGTGGTCCGTATGCAATATTATCATAAATACTCATTGGAAACGGATTAGGTTTTTGGAACACCATGCCGACTTTCGAACGAAGCTCAATGACATCAAAATTTTTATCATATGCATTTTTATCTTCATAAAGAACTTCACCAGTGACTTTACACGTCGTAATTAAATCATTCATACGATTTAATATTCGAATAAATGTTGATTTTCCACAACCAGATGGTCCAATAAATGCAGTCACCTCATTATAGTTAATATCCATAGTAATATTTTTAATTGCTTGAAAATCACCGTAAAACAAGTTGATGTCTTTTAAGGAAAAAACTGGCTTATTCTTGTTATTAACTTGATTCATCTTCATTTAACTCCAATTCATGTTTTTTTGCAATCTCTTCGCGATTATTTTTACAATCAAATTAATAACGAAGACAACTGATAAAATAATTATTGCAATGGCAGCAGCAAGTTCAAAGTTTGGACTATCTCCACCCATAATCACCCATATATGAACAGCAAGGGTTGTTGCACGTTCGGATAAAATAATGTTATCTGATATGGCAGCACCAACTGCAAATATTAACGCTGCAGATTCACCCATGATACGACCAATACCGAGTAGAACACCTGTTAATATTCCTGGTGTGGCATTCGGTAATACAACTTTAAAAATTGTTTGTGTTTGATTCGCACCTAAAGCAAGCGAACCTTGTCTTAATTCATTTGGAATAATTTTTAAAGCTTCTTCAGTCGATTTAATAATGGTTGGAAGTAAAATAACTACCATCGTAAGTGAACCAGATAATATAGATCCACCTTGTGTTTGTATTGTGTTGTTTAGAAGTGGCACAAAAATGGCTGCTCCTAACATACCATACACAATTGATGGCACACCAGTAAGCATATCAACCATGTTTTTAATCGCTTTTGAAAACCACGAAGTTGTCGCAATTTCATTAAAATAAACGGCTGTGGAAACTCCAATTGGAATCGCAAGAATTAATGTAAAGACGATTGTATATAGGGTTGCAATAATTGAACCACGTATTCCACCCCCAACTATTTGAACACTCATCGATGTAATACTTGTTGCTTGATTTAATTTAGCAACCATGCCTGATGCTTGATCTCTTGCAAGTGAGATAATTGTATTATTATTAAATAGTGCTTTTTCAATTGCCGTCCCAACCTTTAAATCGACTTGAGGATGTACACCGTTTTCATCAACTGTATTCCTATCAAAAGGACGTACTAAGGGACTTTCAGGATGAATGTATGCAATCTCAATAATAGGGTAACCTGCTTTATTGGTAGCATTTACTAGACCTATCCCCCATATTTCAGAGTAAATGATATTCTCATCAATTTCATCAGTAAGTATATAACTTCCAGCACCATCATCTAAATAAATATCTGTAGAAATGGTTCTTGAATCACCAATAATCGTTTCCCATCTTACAAGAGTTATTCCAGTTGAAACAACATAAAATATAATCATTCCAAGTATCAAAAGACCAACACTTCCTAGAGCATAAACGAATGTCTTAGACAAGTTATCTCGTAATTTACGATTAGTTTTCATCTAAATTACCTACTTTTTTCATCACAAATTTTAAAAGTATATTGGTGATAATGATTACCAACATCAAGACAAGTGCGACTGAAAAACGAACATCATAATCAATTCCTGTTGTTTCTTTAAGCCCCATGAGCATACGTGATGTTAGGGTTGATGTAGTATCTAAAACATTTAAAGTAACCCCACTAAATGCATTACCCGATACCATAGATACTGCAGTTGCCTCTCCTAAAGCACGTCCAACACCTAAAATCACACCTGCAAAAATACCACTTTTTGCGCTTGTCAATACGACTTTAAAATATGTTTGCATCGGAGAAGCTGCAAGTGCAAGAGAACCTTCAATGATATCATTTTTAACTGAACGAATCGATGTCTCAGCCACTGCTGTAATGGTTGGTAATGTCATCATGAACAATACAAGGACAGTACTTAATAAAGACAGACCCGCAG
>Ga0222714_10006804_pt1 | contig 10589 bp, 12 predicted proteins | sample C33_3DmetaG_FD_165048 | JGI IMG/M metagenome (GOLD analysis project Ga0222714, IMG submission 165048) | Estuarine water microbial communities from San Francisco Bay, California, United States - C33_3D | ecosystem: Environmental > Aquatic > Marine > Unclassified | place: USA: California... | reverse complement strand
GGGGACAAAGTTTGATGGACAGCCATCTATAGAGCCTTCATAATCTTCAAGTAAATTAGGACATGCATCGACAGAATCATCAACACCGTCATTGTCTAAGTCACCGGCAGCAAATGCAGGGCTAATAGGCATACTGGTAAGAGTAGTCAATAATAACAATAGAAATGGTAAAGTGTGTATTTTCTTCAACGCTTAGAATATTCCTGAGGATCCAGTTATTAAACCTCACTCTAAATTCAATCAATTATTCCAAAGGTTTTGATATAATTTTCAATCATGGTGAAAAAACTCGATCAATTTAAGTAAACCAAAACAAGATCTGGAGTTATGAGTTGCTCAGGAGAAATAGTTGAAGGAGAAGAGCAGCTTATACAGATCAAACCAGCAATTTCTGAACAATTAAAAAAAGCAAAGTATGGTGTCGCAGATCACTCAACTGTAGAATTATGTCATTGGACAAAAAAATCATTCAAACATGAAGGTAGTTGTTACAAACACAAGTTTTACGGAATATCAACTCACAGATGTATGGAATTTTCTCCAGCTGGAATGCATTGTGAGAATCGTTGCGTATACTGCTGGAGACCAATGGAATTTTATGATTCATTAGAAATGAAACCAGAACAAGTTGCAGAACCTGAAGAAATTTTAATCAAGCTTATGGCTGAGAGAAAAAAATTGATCAATGGATATTATGGAGATTCGAGAAATGACAAACAAAGATTAGATGAATCACTACTACCAAGCCATTACGCAATTTCACTTTCAGGAGAACCTACAATGTATCCAAAATTACCAGAGTTGATTAAGTATCTAAACACACTTGAAGCAACAAAATCAATTTTTCTTGTTACAAATGGACAAGAACCAGACATGATTCAAAGACTTCAAGATGAAGATGCACTCCCAACACAATTGTATCTATCAACCAATGCGGCAGATTATGAATCATTTTTAAGAATTAACAAACCAAAATATGATGACTCTTGGGAAAGATGGAATAGAACACTTGGAATGTTAAAACACCTCAATACCCGAACTGTTTTGCGTGTAACTCTGATTAGAAATTATAATGATCAAGAGCACATGATTCCTGCATTTGCTCAAATGTTCAAAGAAGCTAGTCCACATTTTGTTGAGATAAAATCCTACATGCATATTGGACGTTCTACAAATAGATTGGAACATTCAAACATGTTAGAAATGCAGGAAGTTAAAAAATTCAGTGAACAAGTTGCAAAACAAAGTAAAATATTTTCAGTGATGGATGAAAGTTTTGTGTCAAGAATTTCAATCTTACAGAATAATGAAAGATTTATTGATCGTTGGATTCCAGCTTATCTAAATACCAATTAGAAAATTTTTTTAGTGCTTTAAATCTATGAGACAATTCATTCTTGTGGTTTATTTCTGCAAATGTTTTTTCAGAGTTTTTTGGAATGAAAATTGGATCATATCCCCAACCTTTTCCCCTTTGCGATTTAGAAATAGTTCCATCAAGTTTTCCAACAAATGTTTTGAGAATTTTTTTATCGCAATACGCTATATGGGAAACAAATTTTGCATTTCTTTTTGATGATACAAGTTTTAGAATTCCTTTGTTACCAAGAGTTTCAAAGACATATGAAGAATAAGGTCCAGGAAATCCATTTAGTGAATCTATGAACAGCCCATCATCCTCAATGATTATTGGTTTTTTGCATTTAGAAAATGCATCTTTTGCTTTTTTCTCTGCAATCTCGTTTAGAGAATGTGATTGAATTTCTTCTAGATTTAATTTTAAAAAACCTAATTCAATTCCAAATGAGTCTAGAATTGTTTTTGCTTCTATGTATTTGTGAGAGTTTGATGACACAAAGAATAGATCAAACGACTTGTGCATATCTACCACGGCTTTCTATATCAGATACCAATTTAGTGATTTTTACATAATTGGTATTTCCTATTACAGATTTGTATCCAGAAAGAAAATTATTCCATGCAGGAGTCATGATTCTAGCATGTGCACTGTTAAGAATTTCCTTGATTAGTCTTAAATCAACTGCATGATCTTCAGGTTTGATTGTGTTTTGAGACAATCCAAAATCAATTACATAAACACTATTTTTGAAATAAATGAAGTTTGATGTTGTTAGATCTCCATGCATGATACCATTTTTGTGAAGCATTCCAACTAATTTTCCAATTGTTTTAGATAATTGAATTATTTTAGATTCGGGTAAATCATGGACAGGCTTACCAGGAATTTCCTGCATAATTATTGATGTATTTTTTAGATTAACAAAATAGACAAGTGGTGCAGGAATACCAAATGATTTAACTTGAGAAATTATTTGAGATTCCTTGATAGTTCTCTGTTTTCGAATTTTAGAGTCCAGAGATGAATTACGATAATTTTTTGTTTTTCTAATTTTTAGAATTGCAGAAGAATTTTGCCACATAGTTTGATAGATGTCAGCTTCTGCACCTTTTTTGATTAATTTCATTAACGTTATATTCAAATGAATTCAATAAAAATTATTCATGGAAGAAGGAGAAAACAGACTCAAGCAAGAGGACTGTAGCGAAGATGGTTTAGGTTCAGGAATCCTGACATTGACTAACAAAAGATTGGCTTTTGATAAAACCCGAGCGAGAATGATGGATTTTTCAAAACACATGGGAGATACAATTTTAGATATTTCCTTGGATGATGTGACTAAGACATGGAAAGAAGGACTGTTAATGAAAAAAGTTTGTTTTACTGTAAAAACAGATGACGGTGAAAAAACCTACAAGTTTGGAGTGTTTAACACAAAAAGTTGGGTCAAAAGTATTGATGAAGCAATTGCCAATTACAAAAATTAGTAATTCACTTTAACAGTATCTAATCTCCAAGATTGTGTAACAAAAGTATCTTTTAATGAAACACCTTTTTTGATTTGAGATTCCAATAATCCTGTCCAACATATTTGACTACCGCAATCTCCAGCATATTTTAAAGGAACAACATAAAAATTTGCACCATGTCTTTTACAGACATCTTTGAGCATTTCAGACAATCGTTTGTTAGCAGCAACACCACCCACAATCATTAACTCTTTTTTTCTTGTAAAAGACAAAGCCCGCTCTACAGCTTCAGCAATCATTGCAAAGGCAGTTTCTTGAAGAGAGTAACAGGCATCAACTTTACTTTTTTTCGCTACAGATTTTGTTGCAGATAGTAATCCAGAAAATGAAACATCGTTTCCTTTTACAGAATATGGTAAGGTGACATAGTTAGATGATGTCATTGCCAATTCTTCAATATTTTTTCCACAGGGAGAAGCAAAACCGATTGATCTTCCAAATTGATCTAGTAGTTGTCCTAAAGTAATATCCAAAGTTTCACCAAAAACTCTCCATTGTTTATTTAGAAATGCCAAAAGCATTGTATGACCTCCTGATACTAAAAGAACTAAAGGATTTGTTGCTCCAGTCAAAAGTTTTCCTAACTCAATATGACCCAATGCATGATTTACAGGATAAATTGGAATTTTGTAAAAAGATGCCAAGGATCTTGCAACTACAGCTCCAACGCGTAAACAGGGTCCCAAACCAGGACCTGCAGCATAGGATACAATATCTAAGTCATTGATTTTGATTTTTGCCTCTTCAAGACATTCAGAAAGAACTAGAGAGCTATTTTCAATATGATGTCTAGAGGCCTCACGTGGGTGAATTCCTTCACCATCAGCAGGACGATAGATTTTTCTAACATCAGATAAAATTTTTCCTTTCTTTCCTTTTTTTTCTATAACAGCACATGAAAATGTGTGAGCAGTGCTTTCTATTCCTAAACCTAACATTTTATCCCCTACTGAGAGTTGATACAATTTTAATCACGTCACCATTTTTTAGTTTTTGATCACCACTGATTCTCTGTTTTGTTTTGCAATCAATTGCATGCAAAAACCCTTTTGCAATATCAGCATGGATTAATCCTGCCAGATCTTTTGCAGTAGAATCTGCAGGTAGAAGTTTTGTATCAGGAAGAATCACACCGTCTTTGTTAGTAAGTTTAGATTCATCTTCTACTGGGTAAACAACAATAAAATTTAATGATTCAAAAACTGCAGTATTGAGAATTTTTTGAATACCTGTTGAGGGAATTTTTTCAAAAACAGATTTGACTAAATCAAGAGCTTTTTGTTGTGGAGGTGCAATCTCTTTACCTTCTACAATCGAAAACCCATCATCGCCAGAAGAATAATTTACAATTCCAGCCTTTGATGCTTTTCTCAGTAATAATTCAGTTTCAGCACTACAAGGAATTACATTATCATCAATTTTTTTAATTATTTGTAGATCAGGACACAGATCAGCTTTGTTTGCTGCTATAATCATTGGTTTTGTGTTTTTTCTTAATTCTCGTGCAAATGCTACAATATCATCTTCATTCCATTCTTTTGGATCTCTTGAGATAAAACCCAGTTTTTGTAACACATCCTGTATTTGAAAATCCTTAATTCCTAAACCGGTAAATCGTTTTGCGATTCCATCAGTAAGTTTTGCTCTTTTTTGTTGAATTTCTCTAGTAATTTTATCCCATTCACGTTTTAAAATGTCTGCAAACCACAAATCAAATTCATTTTGAACAAATTCTACATCTTCTATTGGATTATGAGTTCCAGGTGGGACAGGCTGTCCTTGAATATCAGTAGTTCCAGCAATATCAACAACATGAATCAAAACTTCAGCTTGTCTTGCATCATCAAGAAATTGATTTCCCAAGCCTTTTCCCTCATGTGCACCAGGAACTAACCCAGCAATGTCAATAAGTTTCACAGGGATGAATCTAGTCCCTTTTTCACAAAGCTCGTTTTGATGTTCCATTTTGAAATGTTTACAAGCGCAATCAGCTTTTACATATGCTACTCCAATATTTGGTTCAATTGTTGTGAATGGAAAATTTCCAGAAGCCACAGGAGTTTCGGTTGCAGCCGAGAAAAAAGTGGATTTTCCTACATTTGCTTTACCCAAAAGACCAATTTGCAATAATCTAAAAAATTCATTTCTACTTATTAGTATTGCAGAAATCGTTTAATCATCATATATTCAATCAACCACATGTCAATAGTAATTACAGGAACACCTGGTGTCGGAAAACACACAGTTGGAAAGGAACTATCAGAAAAATCAAAATTAGAAATTATAGATATCAATGAGATTGCTAAAAATTCAGGATTATTTGAGCAAAATGATGAATCTAATGATGTAGATACAGAAAAACTAAAAGGAATTCTCAGAGAAAAAATTTCAAAGAAATGTATCATCATAGGGCACTTGGCACCTTATGTTTTAGATAAAGAAAAAATCAATACAGTGATTGTTTTGAGGCGTAGTCCATACCAATTAATTCAAGTATATGAGAAAAGAGGTTATTCAGACAAAAAAATTAAAGAAAATACAAGTAGTGAAATTTTAGGAATTATCACATATGATGCTATAAACCAATTTCAAGACAAAGTTATTCAGATCAATAACACAGAGGGAAATATTCAAGAGGTTTTAGGCAAAATACAAGAAGCAATTTCAGGTAAAATTAATTCAGAAGAAGTAGATTGGCTTGAATTAGTTACCAGAAATAACGATTTAAAAAAATTTTTTGTTGATTGATTAAATAAAGCCTTTTGATTTGAAAAGATACTTGTTTGAAATATCAAAAACAGATCTGGCAGCCCGTATAGGTTCAATAGAAACAAACCACGGAAAAATTGAAACTCCCGCATATGTACCGGTAATTCATCCAGTAAAACAAACAATTCCTTCAAAAAAGATCAAAGAGATTGGTTTTGATCTTGTAATTACAAATGCATACATTACTAGAAACAACTATGGGGATGAAGCAGTAAAAAAAGGAATTCACAAAATTATTGATTATGATAGAGGAATAATGACAGACTCTGGAGGATACCAAGTTCTAGAGTACGGAGATGTTCCCGTATCACCAACAGAGATGGCAGATTTTGAACAAGGAATTATGACAGATTTTGCTATCCCGTTAGACAAACCAACAGGATTTGGACTACCAGTGAAAAAAGCAGAAGCTTATGTTAAACACACTCTCAAAGTTTGTAAACAAACTATTGAAGACAGTAAAGATAACGGACAGATTTGGATAGGTCCAATTCAAGGTGGAGAGCATTTTGAACTTGTGGAAAAATCAACTAAAGGTTTGATCAAGATGGGATACAAGATGTTGGCATTGGGCAGTCCAGTGGAGTTTATGGAGTCATATGAGTATAGATTGTTAGCTCAGATGATTGTCGCAGCTAAAAAGCAGATTCCACATAACATACCTCTTCATCTTTTTGGAGCAGGACATCCATTAACAATACCTTTTGCAGTTGCATTAGGATGTGATACATTTGATTCAGCTTCATACATGCTCTACGCAAAACAAAATAGATACATTACAGAAGATGGAACGCGTAATTTGTCAGATATTGAGGTATTTCCATGTCATTGTGAAATATGTTCAAAATATACTCCTGATGAACTAAGAAAGTTGGAATCCAATGAAAAAATTAACCAAATAGCAATTCACAATCTATATGCAATAAAATTAGAAGTTGACAAAGTCAAACAGGCAATTCATGAAGGTAGATTATGGGAATACGTAATCAAAAAAGCAAGAGCCCATCCAAAGTTATTTGAGATGGTTGAAGTCATGACTGAAAACTATGAATTTTTGAAGATTGGCACTCCTAAATACAAGGAAAGAGCAATTTTTCTTTTCGATAAAGAGGATCAGTATAGACCAGAAGTTCAATCATTTCATGAAATAGTTAGAAAATTCAAATCAACTAAAAACAAACTCGTAATCACAAAAGAGTCATCAACAAAACCAGGATATCTTTCACATGAATTTGTTAACTTGTCAAAAAAACTAAAAGATATGGATGAAGTTCAAGTTTGTCAATACAATCCCCAATTGGGATTGATTCCTATTGAGATTTCAGATATTTTCCCTGCTGCACATCATGAAACATCAAGAATGAATTTTGTCCCTGAGGAATTTACAGAGTTTGAAAAAACATGGAGAATATTTTTTGATAACAACAAATTTTCAGAGATTAGATATGACAAAGATGATCAATTCCTAAAACATTTTGTAAAACAATTACCAAAAAATATCAAAAAGAAATCTTTTTCGTAATTAAAAATAAGAAAAAAGAATGTGCTAAAAGAAACAGCTTATAGTGCTGCGTCTTCTGCCCAACCGTTAATGAAGATACCGTTTTTGTGAAGAGGTACTGGTTGTCCAGCAGTGTAATTCATTGGTCTCATCCAAAAGATTGATTTTGTTGGGCATACACCGATGCATGCACCATCAGAAATACATCTTTCTGGGTAAAAGACAAATGCTTTACCTCTCTTCCAGCCTTCAACTGGTTTTACTCTAAGGACATCTGGACCAAGAGTTGTACAGATTTCTACACATAGTGCACATCCGATACATCTTTGTTCATCAATGTCTGGAAGTATTGCTATTGGCATTACAAAACAAAGAATGCTTGGTGACTATTTAAACCATGATTGATATTCATAACCCTGTTATGAAATTTGATCGGCAAAAATTATGCGCAGAATCTAGATTAGAAATTTTAAAAAACAAAAAGATAACGTGAATTTCACGTTTATTTTCTCATTGCGTCTATTTGACCAGAAGTTACCCAGTCAAGTAATTCTGCAGAAGAAGGATTAAGGTCTGCTTTCTGATTCATCAGATTGTTAACCCAAATCCAGTTAATTTGGTTTAGGAGTGGTTTGTTTGCTTCGTCACCAGCACGTGTTTTAGCGACGACGGCTTGATCTTGTTGTCCTAACCATTCTTGGAAGCTTCTTCCCATGAGGATCGAATCTTAGCTTGCACTAATTAAAGCTTTTGAAGATTCTATCTAAAGCATAATGATCGGCAATTTATCAAGAAGGTTTTAACGTAGATGAAAAATCAAACTAATTCTTGGATGTTAAAGTTTTGGGCGCTGCCAACGAGGTAGGTAGATCGGGGTTTCTAGTAAACTGTAGTGGAACAAAACTCCTACTTGATTACGGGGTTTTATTTGGAAGAAGAGGGACACCCCCACAATATCCGCTTCATGTGAAACCCAAGGACTTGGATGCAATAATTATCACTCATGCCCATTTGGACCATTCTGGAAATGTTCCATCCCTTTTTGTGAGTGGCAATACAGATGTTTATGGAACTCCGCCAACATTTGACTTGTCAAAATTATTGATTGAAGATATGCTAAAAATTGAAAAGAATTCTCATCCATTTGATATTCCAGAAGTAAATAACATGATGAAAAATGCCAAAGAGATTGGATTCAAACAAAAAATCACCAAAGGAAATGCAACATTTGAGTTAAGAGAATCAGGACATGTTATTGGGGGTAGTACGGTTTTAGTAGAATCTGAAAACAAACGTCTCTTCTATACAGGCGACATTAAGACAAATGGTTCAAGAATGCTTCGAGAAATGGACTTAGATATTGGCGAAATTGACATGTTGATTACTGAGAGTACATATTCCATGACAGAACAAAAACCTAGAAAAGAATCAGAAGCAGAATTAATTGAATTTGCAAACGAAGTAATGGATAGAAAAGGAATTTTGTTCATCCCTTCATTTTCAGTTGAGCGTTCTCAAGAGATGGCATGCATTTTAAGAAATGCAAATTTCAAACACAGAATTATCATGGACGGTATGGCGTTAAAGGTTAACGAGATAATGTTTAGACATCCAGAATATTTACGAGACCCAAAAGTTTTCTCAGATGCAATAAAAGGTGCAACTGCAATTACTGAACATTCTGAAAGAAAACGTGCAATGGAAGAACCATGTGTGGTTATCTCCCCAGCAGGAATGTTAGTTGGAGGAAATGCAGTTTTCTATTTACAACACCTTGCATTTGATGAAAGAAATGGAATTGCACTTGTCTCATATCAAGGTGAAGGAACACCTGGCAAAAAATTACTAGATACAGGAAAAGTTTCATCTAGAGGAAGAGACATCAATGTTTCAGCACAAGTAAAGCAGTTTGAGTTTTCAGGACATGCAGATAGGAATGAATTGTTTGACATGATTAAGAAAATTAAAGGAAATCCCAAGGTGTTGACAGTGCATGGAGATGCCGAATCATGTGATATGTTTGCACAAGAAATACACGAGAGATTTGGATTAGAGGCACATTCTCCTTCAGTTAATGAAGAAATTACTGTCTAAAATGCAAATCAAAGAATCAATTGATGTAGAAAATTCAATTAATAGCGGTCAAGTTTTTCTTTGGAAAAAAAATAATGAATTTTGGTATGGAGTAAATGGACAAGATGTTCTCCAGATAGATGAAAATGCAAAAATAAAATCTTTAAAAAATCACAAAACAGATTTTTTTAGAAGCAGTGATGATTTTGATGGAATAATCAAATCAATTTCAAAAGATAAAGTGGTAAAAGATGCTGTAAAAAAATATCCTGGATTAAGAATCATCAAACAAGATCCCTTTCAATGTTTGATTTCATTTATTGTTTCATCAAATTCAAATATTCAGAAAATTAAAACGAATCTAGAAAATATTTCTCAAAAATTTGGTGAAAGAATAGAATTCAAAAATCAAGAATTCTTCTTGTTTCCAGAATCTGAAACACTTTCAAAGGCATCAATTAATGAAATTAAAAAATGTGGGGTAGGATATCGTGCAAATTTCATTAAAGAGGCATCAAAAATTTTCTCTTCAAAAGAAATTGCAATTGAAGATTTGAAAAATTGCACTTATGAGGATGCCAAAAAGAAAATTTGTAAAATTCCAGGGATTGGAAACAAGGTAGCAGATTGCATATTATTATTCTCCCTTGACAAATTAGAATCATTTCCATTGGACAGATGGATGATTAGAATTTTGGAAAAGTACTATTCAGAACGATTTCAAATTGAAACAAAAACAATTACAGATAAACAGTATGAAATTTTGCATCAAAAAATTGTAGAGTATTTTGGCCCCTATGCTGGATATGCACAACAATTTCTCTTTAAAATGGAAAGAGAAAATTACCAAAAAAGGTGGCTGTAAACCCTTAAAATGGTAATTAATTGCTAGATTTTTGGGCCTATAGCTCAGCATGGATAGAGTGTTGGACTTCTAATCCAATGGTCAAGGGATCGAAGCCCTTTGGGCCCGCTTAACAAAATTATTTATTCTAACCAAAAGATGTGATTTTTGTGAAAGATATAGAATTCAAGTTAAATTCAACGGAGATTCATCCAAATTCTGAAATTATTGGGACTATCTCTGTATCATATCCTGGAAGATATGATGGGGTGGTTATCAACACGCAGATTTTGGATTCAAATGAGCATATCACTTACAAATCATACAATGGAAAAACAATTTCAAATAATGTTGCAAGATTATTCATCAACAAAGATGTAATGTCAGATAACAAGGCAGAATTTACTGCAGTGATAAAATTTGAACCAACCAAAGAATATGAAGTGAAATTTAGAGCATCAATTATAGAACAGCATAAAGAAATTGAGAGTCAGATAATTTTTGCCAAGTATT
>Ga0222714_10006803_pt1 | contig 10589 bp, 10 predicted proteins | sample C33_3DmetaG_FD_165048 | JGI IMG/M metagenome (GOLD analysis project Ga0222714, IMG submission 165048) | Estuarine water microbial communities from San Francisco Bay, California, United States - C33_3D | ecosystem: Environmental > Aquatic > Marine > Unclassified | place: USA: California... | reverse complement strand
CATCCAAGCCACGCTCGAACTCGCCAAATCCCCAAACTCAAAAGTCATCGTGATTGGAGGTGGGAGAGACGGCATGCCTTTGATCCTCGACGGCCGCACCGACGCCCCACTACTCACCGACGACCTGCTAAAATCCTCGGCGGGGGGCCGCAGTGGCGATCCCCAAGCCGGCGGCGCCGCCCCCTAAATCGAACCCCAAAAACGGCCTTGCCGCCGAGACGCCCCTAGGCCGTCCCGCCCCTTTTAAGTTCTTCCCAGAGTTGCTCTTGCAATGAATCATTCTCGGCCGAGTAGTCTAGTTGGTAATTCCGCCCCGAAGGGTGCATGAGATACGACGGCCCATTGAGAACGAAACGATCAACATAGGCCTGGGACCCGGTCACCGTATTTGCAAAGCAGGAGAAGTTGGTCACTTCCGCCGCCCGCCGCGGATCCAGCAAGAAATTGATCAAAGCATGCGCGCCCTCGTAATTTTTTGACATCGCGGGGACGGCGAAGACATCCCGCCACACAATGGATCCTTCTTGCGGCAGGGAGACTCTTAAGTGTCTATTACCGGCCAGCATAACCGCGGGGCCACCTGCCTCCGGCTGGGCCGTAAACCCCCGCATCGCCCGGGTAACGTCCCCCGTGTACGCCATGGCAAGGCCCACGGTGCGGCTGCGCAACAATTCCTGCGCATCTTCGAAATAATCGATGCGATCTCGAATCTGTTTCAGCAGATCAAACGCCTGGGTGATCTTAGTCGGGTCGCGCGTATTGGGATCCAAACCAAGATAGATCAACGTACACCCAACCACAAAACGCGCTTCATCAATCATCGATACCTTAACCTCCGTAACGCGATTATCAAAGGCGTTCGGCAGGTTCGGTCCTACTTGGCGCGTGAACAAAGCGGACCAACTCTTCGGCAGTCCGCTTAACCGTTCACTGTCGTAACCTATCCCCGTCGAGCCCCAGAGAAAAGGCACCGTGTGTCGGTTATCCGAATCATAGTGCGTATTACAAAGCGCCCTATCGACCAGTCCCAGGTGAGGGATTTTGTCCTTGTCAAGCGGCACTAACAACCCGGTATCGCGCATCTGCTGGGCCATATAACCGGTGGGTAGGATGAGATCACACTGCACGCTGCCAGATTTCAGTTGGCGGTAGAGTTCGTCGTTGGACGAATAGGTCTCCACGTGAATATCAAATCCGGTCCGCAGCGTAAAACGCTGCAACACGGCCTCCGGCAGGTAGCCTTCAAAAATATACACCCGGACCTCCTTTTGCGCGGACACGAAGCGCCGTAAACGCAATCGATCACATCCGGTCGCCAAAAGAGTGGCCGCCGCCCCCGCACCTGTGAGCCACTGTCGACGAGTCAAACCCTTGGCCGAGGGCAAGACTGAAGCAGGCACAGGGTTGGTTCCAAACGGTCGCAGCATACGGTTTTTAGCGTGTTGGCGGCATCCCTTGTGTGGCAAGCCCCATGTTCACGCCCCTGCACCATGGCACCGCGTATTCATGAAGGAAAGCGTTTGGAGGTGGCAGCGGAGACGCCCCTCCCTCTCCGCCGTAACCTCCCTTCGCTTCCCTTCGTGAATACGCGGTGGGTCCAGACTAACACCAAAGGTGGCTCAAAATAGCGAGGTCAGGTCAGGCGGGTCAACACGGCGGTTCCAGTAGGCAGGGGTGATTTTCCCGGGCATGCATCGGGTAGGAAAACGATGGCTTCCGCGCGCAAGTCATGAGGCAGCCAAGCGTGGATTTTTCCTAAAGGGTCCGAGGATAGATTGGTGACTTTCATTTGCGGCCTTGGTGCTTGCTGGTAAAATGATGTCTTGGACAGTTGTTTGGCGGCCAATCATTGTTAATCCAAAGATAAAAGTCGAACTAGCCCGTGAGCCTTATCACGAAATGCCCTTCCTTAACGCCGCTGGCGGAAGACGGAGAGAGGCGGTGCGCGAAAGACTCCCGTTCATACGCGGTAAAGTCACGGGGCTACCCTAGGGGGCTGCGCTGAAAACAACCATGCGGCTCATATCGCTCGATCCGAAAGATTGCAGGGTTCGCTGGGGGCAGATTAGACACGTTAGACACCAAGTCCCATGGGGAAAAATTACAAAAATGCTCGGGGAGCACTTAGAAAGGTAGACGCGAGGCATTCCCCCCTCCCCCTCCTGCGTGGGATTTCATTGCCATTTCATTGCCAGATACAGGGCAGCTTTAGTGCGTAAACGTTCGCAACGGTTCGCAACTGTTCGAGGTAAAGATCTGCGCTGCTGGGGGAAAAACAGGTTTAGAAAACCGATGCTCTATCCAGTTGAGCTACCACCGCTTGTCAGTGCATGCACGGGTATCGGGAGGGACATTTTTCGACAAGCGGAAAACCACACTTGACTTGACTAGGGTGGATTCTACGTTCCGCCTCTTTCCCCTTTAACGGGGTGGTAGCTCAGTTGGTTAGAGCGTCTGCCTGTCACGCAGAAGGTCGCGGGTTCGAGTCCCGTCCATCCCGCCATTTTAGCCTCCGATTCATTCGGAGGCCTTTTGTTTACCGAACAAACCGGACTCAGGTAAGATTCATAAAGCGGGCGAAGACCATCTTGCCACCCACGGTGGGCAGCACACTGGTGACCTCAGCCTGCACGCGCTGACCGATGTATTCGTAGCCACCTTCCACTACCACCATTGAGCCATCGGCCAAATAACCCACGCCTTGGCTCGGCTCCTTGCCTGATTTAGCCAGTTCAATGGTAAGCAATTCGCCCATCATCAACTCAGGTCGCAAGGATTTCGCGAGTTGATTGAGATCAAGGCAGGAAACGCCGTGAAATTCCGCCATTTTGGCCAAATTGAAATCTGTGGTGATTAATTTGGCCTTCATCGATTGGGCCAGAAACACGAGTTTGGCATCCACATCCTCCCGCTTGGAAACTTCGCTTTCCGGTATACGGATATCGATATGCTTGATACGCCGCAATTCATTGAGCACCTCCAACCCTCGCCGTCCCCGGGCCTTTTTTTGCGGATCGGTCGCATCGGCCACGGCATTGAGATCGGCCAGCACAAATCGGGGAATCACCAGGGCTCCGGTCAGGAATCCTGCCTCGCAGACACAGGATATCCGGCCATCGATCAGGGCACTGGTATCGACCACCACCAAGGGCACATCCACCTCGTGGGGCACAAAGCGCACATACGGGATGACGAGGTTGAACTCATCTTTGCCCCGCAAGGCGATCACGGTGCACAAGTAGGTGCAGACCAGAAACAATACGAGGCGGGCGATATAGATATTCTGCTCGTCCGCCCGGTCAAAAAGAGGCGAGGTGCTGAGGAGGAAGGCGATCAGGGCGCCAACCGCCAAACCGAAGGAAATAGCCGACAATCCGCGCAGCGAAAAGCCTTTCAACAGGATATCCACCAGCACCACCAAGGCACCGATCATAAAACCCACGAGGATCGCGAGGGCACGGTGGTCATCCCAGTCACTTACGGCATAGCAGACCAGCCAGCCGCCCGTGGTGCAGAGCGCGATAAAGACCAGCCGGATGGAAAATAGGGTTTTGTTTAGCACTGAGATCAGTGAGTCAGGATGTAGATCAGGATGGGACCCGCGATCAATAACACCATCAAGGCATAAATAAACCGGATCGTCCGCCGGGCTTTTGCCTTTTCAGCCACATCCATGTTCATAATGGTTAAGTTTCACCGTATCTCGATTCATGACAAAGCAATACTGGCTGGTTAAATCCGAACCCGAAGCCTACTCGTGGGCCAACCTAGTGCAGGATAAGCACACGGCTTGGACCGGGGTCCGTAATTACCAAGCCCGGATTCACCTGAATGCCATGCGAAAGGGTGATCGGGTCTTCTTTTATGAGAGCGTCAAGACGAAGGCGGTGGTCGGCATGGCGGAAGTGACGAAACCCGCATTTCCGGACGAGACCGCACTGGAGCCAGGTTGGGTAGCAGTCGAAATCAAGACGATCAAGCCCCTCACCCACCCAGTCAGTCTTGCCCGTATCAAAGCGGAATCGTCCTTGGCCGGCATCGCGTTGCTGCGACAGAGCCGTCTTTCCGTCATGCCCTTGGCCAAGGCGGAATTTGATCAGATCGTTGCGCTTAGTCGGACCGACTGACGTTCCCTGATTCCAGCAAAACCCGGAAGCCGATCGCTCGGGAACGGGTGTCCTTCCGGCGAACCGTCAAGTCACCTCCCGTTTCCCCGGTAAAAATCTCTGCTTCTGAGTCACTCGGCTCGGCCGCGAGCCACTCGGAGACACCGCCGACTAAATTAAGGTAGGCATCGCGAGTATCGGATTTGGCCGGGTCCACGGCGCCGCGGTCATTCAGGGCGGATTGCATGACTTCACGGCTGGGCAGCCGCACGGCCTGCCCGAGGATCCAACCCAACCGTCGACAGAACTCAGTGGCATCTTCCAAAGACACGGACTCGACGGCTTGCTGCGTAGCGGGTTCGCGACTGGGATTGAATTTCATAATGGCGGTATAGAGTTCCTGCGAAACCTCGTCCCGCAACAGCATCTGGCCAGCCCGTCCGGCCAAGGGCACCAGTTGATCGTAAATCCCATCCTGAATCTGGCGTAATTGGTCACCCAATGAGATTAGATAGGCATATTTTCGGCCTAGACCTTGATCACTGTTCTGACTTCGGGGGAAATTTTCGGCCAACTGAAGGGCCATGGCCTGCAACTCAGCGAGCTTTTGCTTGGAGACCCATGTTTGCCGGGCGGTCAACGATTCGGTCAGTTCACGATCCTGCTCGAGCATCTGCGCAATCAGAAGGTTCGAAGACACGGTCTGCCGTTTTACCTCCAGCTGATCCAGTCGGTTGGTCGACACAAAGCGGCTTAGCGGCCATTGCTTATTCAACTTTTTTTGCAGGCTCATCGCCTGAGTGAAATACTCCGCCGCAATCTCCGGGCGATCGTTAGCGGCCGCGTCACCACCGGTGATCAAGAGCGTGATCTCAGCTGCCTCTCGCGCGCCTTGGAGGGAAGTCTCTTGATTAAACAATCTATTCCGCAAGGCCAGGTCGGCAAACTTTGATCGGGCATACTGCCGGTTTATTTCTTCCATGATTTCACGTGCGCGGGTGTAGTGCTGCAACGCCGCTATCCAATCTTTACCATCCGCTGCTTCCTTGGCCTTTGTGGCCAAAGCATCTGCCTCCTCCCGGAGTGGCACGACCTGCAAGCGCTCTAGCTCACGATCCAAATCCGTTTCCCGCACAAGATTCTTGTAACGCGGTTCGGCCCGACTGCGATTAATCGTCTGGCGCAATTTCAAGAGTTCTTCCAGCCGTTCGATCCGGCTTTCCGTCGTCGGGTCGTTTTTCAGTGTAAGTTCCAAAGCCAAAACCCGGTCCCACTGGCGCTGTGCCAGCACCGTGTCCCGTGCGGTCTGCAGTCGATCTAGGCGCATTGTCTGTTCTTTGCCTGCCCTCGGATTTGCCGCCAAAAGTTGCTCCTGCCACCGGATGGCCCGTGCCAGGTCGTCTTCAATTCCGGTCGGAGGCAGTTTATCCGTCGGCCATTCCCGGTAACGTTTTTCGATGGCGTCAATTTCATGGGCAATCTGCCATTGTTCCCCCGTTAATCCCTCCGAAATCGGGGATAAGTCCACTTTTTTGGGGCCTTGATCGATAAGGAAATCCGTCAGCCACGCCAACAGACCAATAGCCACCGCGGCGCTGACCCAAGCGCGTGCACTCAAACCCAACCAACTGCGCGGTTCTTCCATTGGCATAACCCGCTCAATTTTAAGGTCGGCGAGCAAAAGGCAATGCGTTCCCCTCACAGTTGACACATGGTAGTGACTCGACACCGGCACGGTTTCACCATTGCAAAGAGTAATGCCCGATCAGTTGACCATTATCGCTCCCGGTTTACTCGGCGCCTCCGTGGCCCGGGCCGCCTATGATCGCGGACTGGCCAAGAGAATTATTATCTGGGCTCGACGACCGGAAGTCCGACTCCAAATCGCAGAGCAACCGTGGTGCACGGACGCTCCCACCAGCCTAGCCAAGGCAGTCACCGGTTCCAACATGGTGATAATTGCTGCGCCGGTGACGCATATTATCGGATTGGCCCAAGAAATTGCGCCGCATCTCTCACCCGGGACCGTGGTAACGGATGTAGGTAGCGTCAAAGGTGAGATCAGCCGGCTGGGGCAAGCCGCACTGGGTCCCCGTGGACATTTTGTCGGGTCACATCCCATGGCAGGATCAGAGAAAACCGGCTGGGAACATGGTGACGCCAAACTATTCGAAAAACGCACCTGTTTTGTCACGCCCCTGCCGGAAACTGATCCCACTGCCTTGGATACCGTGGCGCGCTTCTGGCATAATCTCGGCAGTGATGTGGTCACCATGGCCCCAGATCAACACGATGAAGTAGTGGCAAATATCAGTCACCTGCCCCAGGTGATCGCCTCGATGTTATGCGCCTATCTCAACCGCAAGGATCTGACTTGGCGCAACTATGCCGGAGGCGGTCTGCGTGATACGACCCGTATTGCCGGCAGCGACCCCCAGCTTTGGCGCACGATCTTGGAGCAAAACCGCGACGAAGTGTTGCGGGTACTCCGCGAATTTCAGGATGAACTACAGGCTTTTCACGCCGCGCTTTCCAATCGTGACCTCATTGATGTGACGGCCCGACTGGAACGAGGCCGGGCCTACCGCCGGGAATTTCGCCCCTGAGTTAACTGGGCGGGTTATCAGGAGGAGTAAATCGGTCCGCCGCCATTTTTCTACCGGGGATGAGTGAAAAACAACTTGGCGCGGAGTCGGACCTTCACGACGCTGTCGTTTCGCATGTCTCTGATCGATCCTCTGCCCATCAACCCTTTCACCCGCCCCGCCAAGGGCACGGTGGTGTTACCCGGGTCCAAGAGCATCACCAACCGCGCACTGATATTAGGCGCACTCGGCCGGGAAACCGTCACGCTGCAGGGAGCTTTGTTCAGCCGGGATTCGTATCTTATGGTCGCAGCCTTGCGCGCCCTGGGCTTTACGGTGGAAACCGACGAATCATCCGCCACCATCACGATCAGCGGACGGGACGGCGTCATCCCCAAACGTGAGGCCTCGATCGACGTAGGCAATGCCGGCAATGTCGCCCGTTTTGTCACCGCCTTGGTCTGCCTGTGCGACGATGGGCTTTTTCATTTCGACGGGGATGCGGCGATGCGTGAGCGACCAATCGGAGCCCTGTTGGACGCGCTCAGTTCTCAGGGAGCAATCTCCAATGCCCGCAAATTTCCCTTCACCCTCAAGACCGCCGGCCTGCCGGGAGGTTTGGTGGAATTGGACGCATCTGAAAGCAGCCAGATGCTGTCCGCGTTGTTGATGGTCGGTTCGCATGCCCAGACACCCTTCCGCATCAGCTTGTCCAAGGCCCCCGGTTCCCGACCTTTCGTCAAGATGACCGAGCGCATGATCGGCCAGTTTGAAGCATGTCCCACGACTTATGACATCGAAGGCGACGCTTCGGCTGCCAGCTACTTTCTGAGCCTGCCTCTTGTATCAGGTGGCTCAATCACCCTGCCGAATTATGGCGGCAGCCTGCAGGGTGACGTCAAATACTCCGAGCTGCTTGAAACCATTGGACTGCAAGCTGGCGATCCGGATGAACCCCCATCCTATTCGGCGGAACGCGGAACCAAGTTCATGGGTATCATGCAAAACTTCCGGGAATTCTCTGATACCTTTCTGAGTTTGGCCGCAATCGCACCCCTGCTCGATGGTCCGACCAAGATCACGGGGATTGCCCATACGCGAAAGCAGGAGACGGACCGCGTGGCTGGCATGGCCCGGGAACTCCGAAAGCTGGGTCAGCATGTGATCGAGGAGGAAGATTCGCTCGAAATCCATCCGCGTCCCCTGCAAAGCGGTCAGATCATTGAGACTTACCACGACCATCGGTTCGCCATGAGTTTTGCGATCCTCGGCTGTCACGACTTGCATGGTGACGGACGGTCATGGCTCTCCATCAAGGACCCGGCCTGCTGCGCCAAAACCTTTCCGGCATTCTTCGAAGTGCTGGAATCAGTCCGGCAAAATTCCCTACACCCCTGATGTCCAAAGCATCCTTGATCATTATCGCCATTGATGGCGGAGCAGCCTCGGGCAAGTCATCCTCATCGTGTATTCTGGCGGACAAGTTTAACCTGTTGCACGTCGACACCGGTTCATTTTACCGGCACATCACGGCCGAATTGTTGCGCCGGGCAGTTCCCGCGACCGATCTCGCCGCGCTTAAAGTTGCCTTGGCCACCCTGCAATTTTCCACGAGACTGGCCGGTCGTTCCGCCCAAATGCTGATTGATGGCCAACCTGCCGGGGATGAAATCCGCGATCAGCGCGTCAACGAACATGTCTCACACTACGCGGCGATTCCCGAGGTGCGCCAAACGTTGCTGGCGTATCAGCGCGGTCAGGTCGGAGTCGCCGAAGCACACCACTTCCAAGGTCTGGTCATGGAAGGCCGTGATATTGGCTCGGTAATTTTCCCCGCGGCTGATTTCCGCTTCTTCCTGCATGCGGACCCGGTGGAGCGGGCCAAGCGCCGTGCCGCGGAGGGTCGGCAGGACTCAATTGCCGAGCGTGATCGGCTTGATAGCTCCCGCAAAACATCACCACTCGTGTGTCCCAACGGTGCCATTGATATCGACAGCACCCACCAATCCTTGGACCAAGTGGTCGCCGTAATGTCGTCCCTAATCGCCACCAAGCTTACCCCGGCATGAGCCAATCTTTTCGCCAAGTTGAAATGCAACGGGTCTATGGATTTTTCCATTACCTGGCCACGGTGGTGTATGGCATGTTTTTCCGGGGCGACATCGTGGGGCTGCATCACCTGCCCGCAAAAGGTTCATTCCTGATCGCCGCCAATCATGCCAGTTTCCTCGACCCTCCATTGATCGGCAGTCAGGTCCCGCGCCAGATTGCCTACTTTGCGCGCAAGACGCTGTGGGTCGGCGGATTTGCTTCCTGGTGGCTCGACGAGGTGGGCACCATCCCGGTCGATCGCGATGGCGGCCAGGATGTCAGTGCCATCAAACGCGTGCTGAAGGCCCTCAAGGAAGACAAGGGTCTCATTCTCTTTCCGGAAGGCACCCGCACTTCAAATGGTTGCCTGCAGGAGCCCAAGGCCGGCGTTGGGCTCATAGCGTGCCGCGCGCAAGTGCCGGTCGTGCCGGCGAGGATCTTCGGATCCTTCGAAGCCTATGGCAAGGGACAGCCGCTGCGTCTGGGCACACCGGTGACCATCGTATTTGGTGAACCAATACCTCCGGCTGTTTATGATGACCCAGCGGCGGGCAAGGAGCGCTACCAAATAGCCAGCACGCGCATATTCGAACATATCACCCAACTGACCAAGCCGGGCTATCGCGTGATTTGAATGTGCGACTATCGCACGGCGGGAATTCTTTTTTGTAACTTCTGGGAAATTGCCGGGTTCTTTACCTGACCTTGGCACAACACGAGGCAACTAACTCAATCGTTAACCTCCTGTCCCGCTCACGCGGATTTCCAAAAATGAAAAAGTCATCTCTTCTGTTCTGCACCACCCTGTCGTGCATTCTGTTCTCCGGTCTCGGCGTCGCTTCGGCCGTCGCGAATTCCTCCGATAAAAATCTACCCAAGCCTGTCGTGGTCGTCGCCCCCGACAATGTGCCGCGCAACTACGTCAACACCACGGTGCGCATCGGCATGACCCTCGACGAGAATGGCTACCCCAGCAACATCCGGGTCGTATCGCCCGCCAGTGCTTACTTGGCCAAATCCATCGTGCCGGCCATGGCCCAGTGGCGCTTCACCCCGATGCAAGTGAACGGTAAACCGGTCACTCAAGAAGTGGTGCTGCCCCTCGAGCTCAAGGCTCCCGCCTTGTAATCGCAATCAGGCTTACAAGCAAATCCAGCGACTCCGCCTTCGGTGGTGGAGTCGCTTTGCCTTATGCTTAAACCAGCCCGCAGGCGTGACGGGCTCGCTGCAACACATCACTGGCCACCGCCCGGGCGCGGGTGGCGCCGGTCGCCAGCACGCCGTCCACGTAACCCGGATCCGCAGCGAGTTCGGCGCGCTTGGCGCGGAACGGCGCAAAGTAATTCCAAGTGTGCTCGAACAATGTTTTCTTCAGATCCCCGTAACCCAATCCACCCGCGCGTAGACGAGTCTCCGTTTCTGCCGCAACTTCGGGTGAAGCCACGAGTTTGAGCATTTGAATCGCGACATTCTTATCGGCATCCGGCTTGGGTTCATCGGGGGTGCGGCTGTCCATGACAATGCCCATGATTCTTTTCCTGATGGCTTTTTCTTCGCCGAAGATGTCGATGGTATTGCCGTAGCTCTTACTCATCTTCTGGCCATCGAGGCCCGGCACCGTGGCCACGCCTTCGCGAATCTCCTCTTCCGGCACCACAAAGGTCTCGCCGTAGGTCTGGTTGAATTTAATCGCGATATCGCGGGTCATCTCCACGTGCTGCTTTTGGTCTTTGCCGACCGGCACGCGCTCAGAGTTGTAGAGCAGGATGTCTGCCGCCATCAGCACGGGATAGGCGAACAAGCCGAA
>Ga0222714_10006802_pt1 | contig 10590 bp, 9 predicted proteins | sample C33_3DmetaG_FD_165048 | JGI IMG/M metagenome (GOLD analysis project Ga0222714, IMG submission 165048) | Estuarine water microbial communities from San Francisco Bay, California, United States - C33_3D | ecosystem: Environmental > Aquatic > Marine > Unclassified | place: USA: California... | reverse complement strand
TTAAATCTCTGATACTGCCTATCAGTCAAAGCAAACGTTGTCTGCAGATTCTTATGTCTCAACATCAACTCGCGCGCAATTAAGATTTGTCGCCGAATATGGCCGAAACCATTTGCGCTCACCAAAATTGCGAGTGTTTTAACCTCCGCCATCTAATTTCAAGGCTAACAGACAAGCCAAAATCATCGAATGGCTACAGTTCGCTCCAGCTAGTTACGAGCCGTTGTGGCGAATGAGTTCGAATTCGGTGTAAGCCGAAACACCCATCTCGCTATCGAGACCGGCAATTTCGTCGGCAGCACTTGAACGAATGCCGCCTTTTGTGAATCGATTCTGCAATCTAAAGAATCCGTACGCCAAACTAAAGTTCACAACAAGAATCGTCACCGCACCAAGTGCCTGTGCGCCAAGTTGACCCCAGTTTCCGTCGATGATTCCTGAGACACCAGGCGAGTCAGAACCGTTCCATCCGGCGCCGTATGACCCGTTGGCAAACACGCCGACAGCAAGCAAACCGAACATTCCACAAACTCCGTGCACGCTGATCGCACCACATGGATCATCAATTCGCAAACGCTCTTCGATGAAATAAGTTGACTCAATCACCAACACTGCGGCAATCGAACCAATAACTGCAGCCGCCCACGGCGCAACGAACGCACACGGCGCCGTAATCGCCACGAGCCCTGCGAGCATGCCGTTGATCATCATCGCGGGGTTCGGTTTTCCGGTGCGTTTTGTGATCCACAACATTGAGGCCACTGCACCGAACGCACCCGAGATCGCGGTGTTCGTCGCCACTGTTGCAAACTGCACATCAGTCGCCGAAAGTGTTGACGCCGCGTTAAAACCAAACCAACCGAACAACAGAATAAATGTACCGAGCATCGCCATCGGCAAATGGTGTCCGGGCATCGGCAGAGATTTTCCATCACTCGAATATTTGCCAATGCGTGCGCCAAGCACCATCGCACCAGCAAGCGCGGCGACACCACCGGTCATGTGCACGACACCTGAGCCAGCGAAGTCGACATAACCTGCACCAAGCGACATCGTCGCCCAAGTTTTCGACAACCATCCGCCACCCCACGTCCACGCGGCAATCAATGGATAATAAATTGCGCCGCAGAAAAGTCCCCATTGAATGAAGCTGTTCCACCTCCAGCGTTCAGCCATCGAACCAGTCGGAATCGTTGCAGTCGTGTCCATAAACGCAGTCATATACAAAAAGAAACCAAGTAGTGCTGGCGTGACATTAGGTCCGGTTAAGGCCCAACCACCACCCCACGCAAAAACCCAATTGCCCGAGCCGATTAGTGCTTCACCAACCGGATTATCAAGACCCATTGCTCCATAACTAAAGCCGCCAAAAGCGAGCGGAAACCCGACAAAGAAAAACGCCACAAAGCCTAAACCGAACACTGCAAAGTTCGTGCTGACCACGTGTGCGGCGTGTTTTGCGCGGCAAAACCCGGTTTCGACCAATGCAAAACCCGCCTGCATGAAAATGACCAATGCAGCGCCAATCACCACCCACAGCAGTGATATTTGTGTGCCTAGAACTGTTACATCTGAATTCATAACTCCCCGTTTCTTGAAACTGAACGAATGAACAAACCACACCCCGAGGGCGTGTGCACGACGCTGTGACTAGGCAGAAAGATAGACCAGCATTGTTTCGTGATTGTCTGAGAATTGTTTCGGGAGTGTGGCTTTTTTTATTCTGATTAACTTTTTGTATACCCCCACGAATTAGGATGGAAAAATGACAACATCAGCCACCCGCTCAAAGGCCTATCTCGACGACCGCGCCCATGTTTTTCACTCGTGGTCAGCACAAGGCACTCTCGACCCGATCGACCTTGTTAGTGGCGAGGGTTCATATTTCTGGGACTCAAACGGCAAAAAATATCTCGACTTCTCAAGCCAACTTGTCAACCTAAATATTGGTCACCAACACCCGAAGTTGATCGCCGCAATTCAAGAGCAGGCTGCGAAACTTTGCACCGTCGCGCCACAATTTGCCAACGAAGCACGCAGCGAGGCTGCACGATTGATCACCGAACTTGCACCAGGCGATTTAAACATGGTGTTCTTCACCAACGGTGGTGCTGAAGCTGCTGAATACGCGACACGAATGGCAAAACTTCACACTGGTCGCCATAAAATTCTCACTGCTTATCGCTCGTATCACGGTTCAACAGCGGGCGCGATTGCCCTCACCGGTGACCCACGCCGATGGCAGAACGAAACCGGTGCCTCGGGTGCCGTCAAGTTCTGGGGTCCGTATCCATATCGCTCGGCTTTTCATTCGACAAGCGATGCACAAGAGTGTCAGCGCGCACTCGAGCATCTTGAAAATGTGTTGATGGTTGAAGGTCCACATACTGTGGCGATGATTGCACTCGAATCAGTCGTCGGCACGAACGGCATTTTGGTTCCGCCAGATGGTTATTTGCAGGGTGTTAGAGACTTGTGCAACAAACACGGCATCGTCATGATGTGCGACGAAGTTATGGCAGGTTTTGGTCGTTGCGGCGAATGGTTCGCCGTCAACCATTGGAACGTAACTCCAGACCTAATTTGCTTCGCCAAAGGTGTCAACTCTGGTTACGTACCACTCGGTGGTGTCGTGATCAGTCAAAAAATTGCCGACACTTTCAAAGATCGTATGTTTCCTGGTGGCCTTACATATAGCGGTCACCCACTTGCGTGTGGTGCTGCGGTTGCATCGATCAATATTTTCAAAGACGAGAAAATTGTCGAACACGCACGCATGCTCGGCAAAGACGTCATTGGTCCAGCACTCGAAAAACTCAAGGCCAAGCATCCAAGCGTTGGCGATGTTCGTGGTCTCGGCGTTTTCTGGGCAATTGAACTCGTCAAAAACCGTGACAGTCGCAAGCCGTATGTGCCTTACAACGCTGCAGGCGCCGACGCTAAACCAATGCTCGAACTTGCTGCAGCTTGCAAAGAGCGTGGTCTCTGGCCGTTTACCCACTTCAACCGCATGCATGTTGTTCCGCCGTGCAACACACCAGTTGAAGATGTCAAAGCCGGTCTTGCGATTATCGACGAAGTCCTCGACATCGCCGACAAGCACTACGAAAATTAATCTCGCACTTATCGCGAGAACAACCGACAATGTCTAAGCGAATCACCGTGCCGTCTGATCGGCCACTCAATGTGCCAAGCACGCTCAGACTCGACCCTGCCAACAAAAATTACGCAAAGATAATTGCGGCTCACGACGAAGCGCTCGCAAAAAATCTTGACGGATACATTGATCCGATCAATTCGCTTTTCGTGCTCACTGCTGCTTCGCTCAAAACGCGTGGTTTTTGTTGCGAAAACAACTGTCGCCATTGCCCCTACTGCGAATAATTCAAATCGCTAAAATTTGGGCAAACAAAAAGGCGGGCCGCCGAAGCGACCCGCCCGTTTGTAATTCTTTAGAAATTACTGAACTTAGTTGCCACCTTCGGCGAGTTCAACAGTGATTGGCATGTATGCCGAACCCGTTGTGTCTACGCCCATTGCATCAAGCATCGCAAGCGCTGCTGTCACAATGTCGTTGGTGTAAGCACCATCATCTGGTGCCGCTGTCAACACGGTGCCGCCTTCGAGATTCTTCGCTGATTGTGAAAGGCTCGATGTGCGCTCCCATGCTGCTGAGTCGATCACGCCTGCGCCGCCATCGGCTGGCCAGATCAACTTGTTAACTTCGTTCATTTGCCACAACTGGTGACTTGAACCAAGCTTCGAACCCTTTGATACGACGATGTCGCGACAGGTTTCAACGTTGTCACGGCAGAATGCCCAACCTTGAAGTGATGCAGCAACAAACTTGGTTGCAGTATCAACATAAGCAGGATCTTCAAGACGTGAGCCGTCAGCCCAGATTGCGTCTTGCAACATGCCAACACCTTCGGCCTCATACGAAACGACATTGAAGTCGTCTGCTGTGTAGAGAGCACCAGTTGCTGGGTTGATTGCTTCGAGAACCTGTGCATATTCGTTGTAGGTCATCGCTTCTGCAGCGTCAATGTCACCTGACAACAAACCCGCCATGTCGAACTGTTGCTGAACAAGAGTCACGTCTTTTGCTGGGTCAAGACCGGCTTGGGTTAGAGCAGCGAAAATTTCAAACTCGTTGCCGAAACCCCAGTTACCGATCGTCTTGCCCTCGAAATCAGCGGCAGTTGTGATGTTCTTATCTTTGAACGAAACCTGCAATGTGCCTGATCGTTGGAAGACTTGAGCGATGTTAACGATGTTTGCTCCGCCTTCGCGACTTGCAAGCGCCTTGGAAACCCAAGAAATTGCAAAGTCAGCTTGGCCGTCGGCAAGCACGTTCTGTGGTGTGATGTCTACAGCGCCTTCCATGATTGTTACATCAAGGCACTGATCGGCGTAGAAGCCCTGATCTTGTGCTGCGTAGTAACCAGCGAATTGAGCCTGAGTGAACCACTGAAGTTGCAACTTCACCGGTGTTGGTGTTGTGCATTCTTCTACTGGCGCTGTGGTCTCTTCTGTTGCTGCGCTGGTATCTTCGGTTGCCTCATCATCACTGCCGCCACAAGCGCCAACGACAAGAGACATCACCGCGATGCCTGCGAAGGCAAACTTCAATGTCTTTTTCCTCATTATTTCTCCCCCGGGTTTTAGCCCGCATTTGTTTTTATTTAGCTTCACCCTTGCGGGCAATGCCCTCCAAAATAATGGAGACTGTGTAGAACGCTAGTCCAAGCAAGCAAGCCCCTAAAACGTAAGCCCACGCCGCAGCATTCTTAGAATTCGCGATATTGCTGGTGATGCGACTACCTAATCCGTTCTGAAGGCCACCAAAATACTCGCTGACAAAGGCTGTAATCACCGATGCAGGTGCTGCGACTTTTAGAGCCGTGAACAAATACGGCACCGCATTCGGCACACGCACCTTGCGCAAGATCGCAAACTCACTTGCTGCATAACTGCGCATCAATTCGACATGAGTCGACCGAACTTGAGTCAGGCCCTTGGCCACATTCACCAAAATAATGAAATAAACCACGAGCGTCACCATCACCCGCCGCGGAATCTCGCTGGTGATCGAATACATATTGTTGAGAATCGCCACCAACACAAAAATCGGAATCGCATTTAGTGCAATCGCCAACGGAGTGACCAACTCACCCAAAAAGCGATAGCGACTGAGAATGAAACTCATTGCAATACCTAAAAATGTGCCGACAACTAGCCCGACAAGTGCGTTGCCGCCAGAAACCATTGAGGCTTCCCAGATGCGCGAATAACTTTTAATAAACTGTTCACCAATTTTTGATGGCGCTGCCAAAAAGTACGGCTTCAGATCAAAGCCACGCACCGCGAACTCCCAAAGAGCCAAAAATGCAACACCAAAAACTATTGCAGGACCAACCTGCCGCGCGCGACGAAAGTTTCGAGCACTTGTCGAGGTCACATTTACACCAGACATAATCAGCGGTCTTCGACACCACGAACGGCGTTCGCCGCCGCATGATCAGCATGAGTGCCACGCAAAGCCTCTCGCACAGCGGTAATACTGCGAAAGAAACCATCAGCAGCACGCGTATCTTCGTTGCGCTTTGACCCAAGATTGACGTCGATCACCGAAGTGATTCTTCCTGGCCGCGGTGACATCACTACGACACGATTCGACAAATAAACCGCTTCAGGTATCGAGTGCGTCACAAACACAACTGTTGTTGAGGTCTCACCGCATATGCGCAGTAATTCACCTTGCATGTATTCGCGAGTCATTTCGTCGAGCGCACCAAAAGGTTCATCCATCAGCAACAACGGTGGATGCGCTGCAAGGGCGCGAGCAATTGCGATTCGCTGCTGCATACCGCCAGAGAGTTGCCAAGGATACAAATCGGCAAACTCTGGCAATTTAACAAGCTCGAGCATCTCTTTGGCGCGCGCTTCACGCTTGGCTTTGTCCCAACCTTTGAGCTCAAGCGGCAACTCGATATTTTTGCTTACAGTTCGCCAATCAAACAGCCCGGCTTGTTGAAACGCCATTCCGTAATCTTGATCAAGACGCGCTTGTGCTGCAGTTTTTTTGTTCACGCTTACCGATCCCGAAGTTGGTTCGAGCAAGTTTGCAATCAAACGCAACAACGTCGACTTGCCACAACCCGACGGACCAATGAGCGAAACAAACTCACCAGGACTAACAGTCAAATTCACATCGACGAGTGCGTCGACTTGCTTTAGCGAGCCTTGATTAAAAATCTTGCTTGTGCCGACGACTTCTAACGCACTCACGCGCTTGTCTCCTTTGGTCGATTTCGCATTAACAAAACATCTGACAACGCGACCAACCCCGACATCGTGATGCCGAGTGCCGCAGCGCCAAAAACAGCCGTGAAAACTTTGGCCGGATCACCAGTGGCTTCACGTGCATATTCAATAATCAAGCGACCAATGCCACCTTTTAGACCGGTGCTGATCTCGGCAACCACAACGCCAACAACTGCACCCGAAGCACCCAACTTGAACGCCGGCACCATAAACGGCACCGCGGCAGGAAACCGCAACTTGAACAGCGTTTGTCTCCATGAAGCGGCGTAACTATCCATTAACTCGACTGCGGCAGCTGGCGCACTCGCCAGTCCCCGCAACGTGCCGACAGCAATCGGAAAGAATGCCAAGAAAGTTCCGAGGATTGATGCCGACAACCATCTTGGCCATATGAACGACCCGATTTCTAACTTTCCGCCCCAGCTGACCACCAACGGTGCAAGTGCAATCAGCGGCACGGTTTGCGACATCACTAGATATGGCAGAAGTCCGCGCTGCACCACTTTGAATCGCGACATTAAAACAGCAAGACCGACGCCGATAGTTGTGCCTAGAAAAAAACCGACGAGCGAGAGTCGCAACGAAAACAAAGTGCCCGACAAAACGACAGACCAAATTTTTGTGTCAGAACCACGCACCTCTGGTCGCCCATATCGACTGAGCATCGTCCATACATGTGGCATTGCAGTGTTGTTGGCTCGTGGCAAAATGCTGACGCCAAACAGTTTGCCGCCATCTTGCGGACCAACAACTTTGTAACCTTCCCACAAGGCAACCACCAAGGCAATCGCCAAGACAAACATTGACGAGCGATACGCAATTCGGCGCATCAACATTTTTACTTCTTTGCCTGGGTCAGCGCCGCAATCTCAGGCAAAATTTGTTTGCCATACGCCTCAAGAGTTTGTTCTTTTCCGTCGTGTTGCAAATAAATTGAGAACTGATCGACACCCAACTCTTTAAGTTCTTTAAGCCGAGTGAGGTGATCTTCGACTTTGCCGAGAATGCAAAAACGATCAACAATTGAATCGGGCACAAAAGTTGTGTGCGTGTTGCCAGCCTGGCCGTGCTGTTTATAGTCGTAACCTTCACGGCCCTTGATGTAGTCAGTGAGTGCTTTGGGCACCGCGCTCGATTCGCCATATCGCGCCACGATGTCAGCAACATGGTTGCCAACCATTCCGCCGAACCACCGGCATTGTTCACGCATGTGTGCCATGTCGTCACCAACATAAGCCGGTGCAGCAACACAAATTTTCACAGTCTTCGGATCTCGACCCGCATCGCGAGCAGCCTTACGCACGGCATCAATTGTCCATGCGGCGATATCGATATCGGCAAGTTGCAAGATGAAGCCGTCACCGACTTCACCGGTCAACTGCAATGCTTTTGGTCCGTATGCGGCAACCCAAACCTCACACTTGCTCTTTGACGCCCACTCGAATTTAATTTTTGATCCGTTGTAGTCAACCTCGCGACCATTCGAAAGTTCGCGAATCACGTCGATGCTTTCGCGCAGTGTTGCCAACGTTGTTGGCTTGCCGTTGGTTACTCGCACCGCAGAGTCACCGCGACCAATGCCGCAAATTGTTCGGTTGCCATACATTTCATTGAGAGTGGCAAACAAACTTGCGGTTACTGTCCAGTCGCGCGTGGCTGGGTTTGTCACCATTGGCCCAACGATTACGTTTTTAGTTTCCGCAAGAATTTGGCTGTAAATAACGAACGGTTCTTCCCACAAAATGTGACTGTCGAATGTCCAGACGTGAGAAAACCCATGACTATCGGCTTTGCGAGCGAGATCGATCACCTGACGCGCAGGCGGGGTCGTCTGCAATACAACACCGATATCCATTTGTTTACCTGTTCTGCGGAAAGCCGAGGTCAACTTGCGATGTGCGTGGGTCTGGCCAACGTGATGTCACAACTTTGCCACGCGTAAAGAAGTTGATGCCCTCTGGTCCGTACATGTGTTGGTCACCGAACAAACTCGCCTTCCAACCGCCAAACGAATAATACGAAACCGGCACCGGAATCGGCACGTTCACACCGACCATGCCGACGTTTACTTCGTACTGAAACTGACGAGCCACACCGCCATCGCGTGTGAAAATCGCCGTGCCGTTACCGAATTGGTTGTCGTTGATCGCTTTCAAACCTTCGTCATAACTCTTGACGCGCATCACGGTCAAAACTGGCCCGAAAATTTCTTCGTCGTAACACTTCATACCTGGCTTGACATGATCGATCAAACTTGGGTTCAAGAAGAAACCTTCGTCTTTGGCTTTATCAGTGCCGTCAAGCACAACTTGTGCGCCTTCTTTTGCCGCATTCGTTACATAACTTGCAACCTTGTCGCGATGCTCACGACTAATCAATGGACCCATCTCACTCGCAGGGTCAGAACCCGCACCAACTTTGATGTTCGGCACGCGCGACTTGAGTTTCTCGACCAACGCATCGGCAATTGTGTCGACAGCAAGCACAACCGAAACGGCCATGCATCGCTCGCCTGCTGAACCATAAGCAGCGCTGACCGCGGCATCTGCAGCCATCTCAAGATCTGCGTCTGGCAAAACCAACATATGGTTCTTCGCTCCGCCGAGTGCTTGAACACGCTTGCCATTTTTGGTGCCAGTCTCGTAAACATATTTTGCAATTGGTGTCGAACCCACAAAGCTGAGTGCCGCAACATCTGGGTGCTCAAGCAAACGATCTACTGCAACTTTGTCGCCGTGCAAGACGTTGTAAACACCGTCTGGCAGACCTGCTTGACGCAGCAAGTCGGCGATGAACATCGACGCCGATGGGTCTTTTTCGCTTGGTTTCAAAACGAATGTATTGCCACACATGATCGCGTTGGCAAACATCCACATCGGAACCATTGCCGGAAAGTTAAATGGCGTAATACCTGCAACAACGCCCAGCGGTTGGCGAATTGAATAAACATCAACACCCGTCGAGGCCTGTTCTGAGTAGCCGCCCTTGAGCAATGCCGGCACGCCGCAGGCAAACTCGATATTTTCAAGGCCACGAGCAACTTCGCCAAGCGCATCACTTGGCACTTTGCCGTGTTCTTGAGTCAGCAACGACGCAATTTCTTTGCGGTTTGCGTCAACCAACTCGCGCATTCGAAACATGATTTCTGCGCGGCGCGACAAGTTTGTTGCTCGCCATGCCGGAAACGCAGCCTTCGCTGCGGCAACCACTGCATCAACATCGGCAATGTTCGCCAGTTCAACTTCTGATTCTTGTTTGCCGGTTGCAGGATTAAAAACTTTGCCAGTCTTACCCGAAGTGCCAGCAACAACTTTGTTATTTACCCAATGGCTGATGCGATTCATGATTTTTTATTTCTCCTATTTGTTGGTTTAGTTTCTAATTCAAATATTGACAAAGACCACGCTTAATGAACTTGCCATGGCCTTTTCGTCCGAGATATTTATCATTCTCGATCACGATCATGCCGCGCGAAAGCACGGTATCAACTTTGCCATCAACAACTGTTCCTTCCCATGACGAATGGTCCATGTTCATGTGATGTTTGTCGTTGATGCCGATCTTTGTCTTCTTGTTTGGGTCCCACACCAGAATGTCGGCGTCTGAACCCGGCGCAATAATGCCCTTTTGTGGATACATACCGAACATACGAGCAGGTGTCGTGCAACATGTTTCAACCCATCGTTCGAGTGTTAACTCGCCAAGCACAACACCCTGATAAATAAGTTCCATGCGGTGTTCAACGCCACCCATGCCGTTCGGAATCTTCGAGAAATTGCCGAGGCCAAGTTCTTTTTGATCTTTGTAACAAAACGGGCAATGGTCTGTCGAAACCACGGCGAGTTCATTCATGCGCAAGCCCTTCCACAAATCGCCATGATGGTCGTGCTTGTCGTGCTTACTGCGAATTGGCGGCGAGCAAACAAACTTCGCGCCTTCGAAACCAGGGCGAGCCAAGTGATCTTCAAGCGTCATATAAAGGTATTGCGGACAAGTTTCACCGAATACGTTCAAACCCTCGTGGCGTGCTTCGGCCAACGCATTCAACGCTTCAGACGCCGACATGTGAACTATATATAGGGGTACATTGCCGGCGACTTTTGACAACACGATCGCGCGATTTGTTGCTTCGCCTTCGAACAAACTCGGTCGTGAATAAGAGTGAAATTTCGGGTCGGTCTCGCCACGGGCGATGTGCTGTTGAACAAGAACATCAATCGCGATGCCATTTTCTGCGTGCATCATGATCGTTGCGCCGTTTTC
>Ga0222714_10006801_pt1 | contig 10590 bp, 20 predicted proteins | sample C33_3DmetaG_FD_165048 | JGI IMG/M metagenome (GOLD analysis project Ga0222714, IMG submission 165048) | Estuarine water microbial communities from San Francisco Bay, California, United States - C33_3D | ecosystem: Environmental > Aquatic > Marine > Unclassified | place: USA: California... | reverse complement strand
TGAGCTTGTTTCGTGATGCGGTCGCATCGGGCAAGCCAGTACTCGATTGGGGCGGCTCAAAGGGTGGTGCCAAACGTGGCAAAGCCGGTAGCAAAGCTAAGGGTAGCAAAGCATTCGCTGACATGTTACGCCCAGCATTCAACCATGACAATGGGAAATCGTTCGAAACACTGTGCACCGATCTTATGGCGCAATTCGAAGATGCGAAGATCGATACCTTCTATGAGGGTTTTGTGGAGTACTTCAAGGCTCAAGGCGATGAAATCGCTGAGTAACATCTAACCCTTTAACCCCGACTTCGGTCGGGGTTTTTTTTCGCCCAAAATTCCCCAACACCTACCAACATCACCCAGCGCATCCATGCGTCTGGGCTTTGAGACCTGTTCCCTACACGCGGGCCGCACACCACTGGGCACCATAACACTGCTGTAGGTGCGACACACCCAAACTTCCCACCGTGGGAAATTCCACCACGAACTTCTGATAACTGTTCCCTAGACGCGGGCCGCACGCACTACCCAACCCTGGCGAAGGACACACGTAAGTGTTAAGTTGCTGAGATGTTATAGGATAAGTGAGTGCTTAAACATAGAAAAAAGATGTTTAAAATTTAAAATCTATGTTATTACAAGTTTACAGTCTAATGGGTATATTTGGGATAAAACGTTTGATAACTGTTCCCTAGATGCGGGCCGTACAAAAACTTCCCACTTGTGGGAAGTAGCATCACGTTTACAGAATTTCCCACCGTGGGAAATTCAAGATAGTGCTACTTGTTATACGCAACTATATTATTCCTTTTGTCCAGAAAATTCCGCAGCTCGGGAATATTATAAAACCCAATGAAATCAATAAGTTACGCACGGTTTTGCCCCTATTATTCTATTATTCCTTAAAAAATATATATACACCCCAATTTAAAAAATTACCTATTTTTTTAAGTTTTTTGAGGCTCCCGCACACGCTTTGCGGTCTCAGGCAAGTTTTCTCTCTTACACCTCAAAATCACGGAATAAAAGAATATTACCCAAAAAACACCCAAAAAAGCCTTACAAATCAAGGACTTAGTTTTATTCCGTACCTCGGGAATTTTGGAGAATAAAAGGAAAAAAACGCTACTTCACTCTCTTTCACTCCCTTTATCACTCCCCCATGCTTCTTTTACACCCTAAAAAACCAACTTAAAACAACTTGTTACAACTTGACAAACCTAATACTATGTGGTATACTGAGGGCTAATAAAAACAAAAAGAAAAAAGCAAAAGTGATCGTACTTTTGTGTGGCGCAAGCCAGTGCTCTTTAAAAATTCGCAGACCTGCAATTTTCCCACCGTGGGAAATTGCGAACCAAACCGCCGCTCGGAACTAATGTGGAGCAATCCAAACGAGAAGCGCATAGGTGGAAGGGCGAGAAAAACAAAAACCAAACCGAAGCACAACGTCACAACGCAAGTGCCTGCCCCATGAAATCTCCCTGCGTGAATAGGCGTCCGGTAGTCAGTCCGGTGTCAATGTGGTGTAGCAAAGTAGTGAACCCAAGGGTTCCGAAAAGCGATAGCAACGACAAAGCGCAAAACAACGTACACACTGAAAACCAGTGTGTGCAACCCACCTAAATGTGCGGGGCTGTGATGTAAGGCTGTGATTTTCCCACCGTGGGAAATCAATAACTAAACATCATGCGGTGAAAGCCGCTAACCCCTAAAGTGGCGTGAGCGTATGAAGTGGTGTGTTTCACTATTTACTATCAGGCAGGCTAAACCCATGCCTTAGAACACATCGCCTCATACGCTAGGCAACATGAGGGAACCGAACTGCTGTTCAGCAGGATATGCGGTAACGACAAGCACTATCGTGGGCTAAACCAGACAGAACACAACCCGTAAGACATACGAGAAACCGAACGATAAAGGCTAAGTGTGTCTTACACGATGATGTTTTGTGTAAGTGTGTGTAACTTAATGAAAGGGGAAATGAAATGAAAGAGCAAGAGTTGGTAAAAGCCTTCTGCCAAGGCTACGCAATGGCGTTAGTGGAAGAGCGCACTTTTAAAGGCGAGGATGTGTCATCGGTAGATGACTGGCTTGACTGGGACAAGTACAACATCAACTTGTACGGTAGTTACTACAGTCAGAAAACTACATCGGACTACCAACTACAGGTAGAGGTGTACCCAAGAGGGTGGGCAGACAAACTGCCCGCACCGTTGTTTAACTTTGTTGTTGATGGAGAAAACAAATGAAAGAGATATTTTTTGTGGAAGTCACCGACACATACAGTGGAGAGAGTAATTACTCTTGGGTCAAACGCTTCAAGGTTCACGCAAGCAGTGAGCGTGGGGCTATGCGTAAAGTGGGGCGGCGTTTGTCCTACTACTCAGGTGGCATTAAGAAAGATTGGGACACGGGCAATATGTCCCGTTGGCTGTGGCGCAATGCCGCTGTGTGTGCGTTCGTGCAGGGTTACGAAGACCAAGCGGAACACCTAGCCCATGTTGAATCGCTTTAACCAAACCTAACTGAAAGGGGAAAACAGATGAAAGAAGTTTTGCAATATCGCATTGAGTTTAAAAACTGGGTGCGTATCGGTGAGACACGCAAGTCAATCGAGGAGTTGGTCTTGCGTCTGAGTGCAGACACCACGACTGACCCGTGGTACTTGCAGCAGGCGTTGGAGATGCATGCCACTTTGATCGAGGAGTTGCAGTTTTGCAGTCAGAGACTGACGCAACTGCTTGCCAAGATTTTTGAGGGCAGTAATCAAGACATAGCCAAGTGGAAAGCAACACGTAACAACTGAAAGGAGAACTGAAATGAACAAACCAAAAATCGCAAACTACCAAGCACGGGGTTATGTGGAGGAACACCGACCATTCATAGCCAATAACATCTTTGCTGAATGGACAGATGACGACAGCCGGTACGTGGTCTACAGCTACGGCAAACACTGGCCTTTGTTTATCTGGGATGCGCAAACTCAACGGTGGTATGCCAATGTCAGTAAGTACAGCGTCACCACAAGCAAGCATCGGTCTACCACACACCCACATATCCCTAACAGCACCATGACGTACCTGCATGTAGAGGACATGATCAAAGTGGTAGACGGTGGCATAACAGCCATTGTTTAACAACAAGTTATAAATTCCCACGGTGGGAAATTTTAAGGAGAGAGCGATGAGTAAAGACTGTGTAGTGTGTGAAAACGAAATCGAACCACCTGAACGTGCCGAGTTTTCCAAACTGTGCTTACAGTGCGGCGAAGTCCAAGCACGAGTAGAGCGCAAATCGTGGTGTGTGGTGCAAGAGTACGGCAAGGGTGGCTACATGTTTGTCACGCCTGAAGCCGCAAAAATCACATTGAAACAAACTAACCAGAAGGAGATTCGGACATGAAGATGAAAACCAGTGAATTAACAGGCCCCGCCCTTGATTGGGCGGTGGCGAAGTGTGAAGGGTTGCTGTGCTTTGGGTATCGAATGGACGGCGAACGCTTTGCTGTGGAAGATAGCGATGGCAACATCGAAGGCTTCATGCCATCAACCGACTGGGCAATTGCGGGTCCGATCATTGAGCGAGAGGGTATCAGTCTTGACCGAGTTAACAGCGAGTTGTGGGTTGCCACCCGCGTCGAAGGCTCCAGCGTGTCCGAGAGCAACGGTCACACCCTCCTGGTAGCAGCCATGCGCTGCTACGTTGCCAGCCAGCTCGGTGACGAGGTGGAGATACCGAAGGAGTTGTTATGAGATACGAGCGACATGAGGAGGGTGCGTTCAAGCGTACCCTGTATGAGAAGGTGGAGCGGTGGGTTGTCCTGCTTGCTCTGATTGTGTTGGCGTGTGACCTACTTGTATGGAGACCATGATGAAGTATGGGTGGGAATAAGTAACATCTTGACATGTATAGTCTAGTATGTTATAATGTAGTTTGTGTAAGTGAAAGTGTGTGTAAGTAAGTGTTAGTTAGGGCAATTTCCCACGGTGGGAAAACCCGTTAAACCTTGAAAGGAAATTATCATGAGTGCACCTGCTATTAACCTCGACAACTTCAGCGCCAGCAAGCTGGCATCGTCTGCGTTGATCGTGAATTTATCTTTGAGTGTGTGGACGGGGCGCAAGCTGGACAAGCGTGTGTCCGAGGAAGTTGACCAAGCGAAGTCAACCCGTACCCGTGCCGGTAACTACCACAAGAACTTGCTTGCCGGATCGGGCAAGCTGGAGCAGATCACCAAGATCGCCGGTGCTATCCGTAGTTGGCTGTATAGCGTGACGCAACCGTGGGGTGACAATGGTGATCGCATCCTGCCCGTCACTACCCTGCTGGACTTCAAGTCACGCCTGACCGACTACGAGGAACAGTTCTCAACTGCGGTCAATGACTTCCTCAACGACTACGACACGTTAGTGTCTGCCGCTGCGTTCCAGTTGGGCGACTTGTTCAACCGTGACGACTACCCTGTGCGTGAGCAGATCGAATCCAAGTTCGGGTTCCGCTACTCTCTAATCCCGCTGCCGCAAGCGGGTGACTTCCGTGTGGACATTGGCAACGATGGCCTGCGTGAGTTGCAAGAGCAGTATGAACGTGTCATGGAGCAGCGTGTGGTAGGTGCTATGACCGAAGCGTGGGAGCGCCTGCACGATGCACTGACAAAGATGTCTGAGCGTCTGACCGATGACACCGATGAGAACGGCGACCCCAAGCGCAAAATTTTCCGTGACTCTTTGATCGACAACGCTGTGGAAATCTGCGGCTTGCTCAAGTCATTCAACATCACGGGTGATCTGCGTATGGACGAGATGCGCAAACAACTGGAGGACACACTGCAACATGTCGATGCGCAAACCCTGCGAGATAGTGATCACCTGCGTCAACAGACCAAAGCCAAGGTTGATGCACTGCTGTCCAAGTTTTAATTTTCCCACGGTGGGAAATTTGCAATCCCGCGAGTTTCCCTTTTTAATCTAAACCCCTGAAAGGAATCATCATGTATACATCTATCACTCTCAAGCAAGCCGCTGATCTGATCGCCGCTGTGGGCGACAAGCAAACCATCTTAGTGCAAGGCGAGATGGGTATTGGCAAGTCCAGCATCCTCAAGATGCTCAAGGCGATGCCTAAATTCAAGGACTATTACTTCTGCTATGTGGACATCACTACAAAAGATGTTGGTGACTTCATGGTGCCCAAGATCAAAGACATTGACGGTAACGAGGTGTGCCGGTTCGTGCCTAACGAAGAGTTCGGCTTGCACTTCAAGGATCGCAAGGTCATCATGATGCTCGATGAGTTGGGCAAAGCCAAGGGCGGTGTGATGAACGCATGTCTGCGGCTGATGCAGGAGCGCATGCTCGGTGTGTATGGGCTGGATGGCATCGTGTTCGCTACGACTAACCTTGCTATCGAGGGTGTCGGCGACAACGTACCGCCGCATGCACGTAACCGCATCACCGTGGTGAAGGTTGCCAAGCCTGAAGCCATGACGTGGATCGAGCAGTTTGCTATCCCTGCTGGCTTGAATCCGGTCATCATCGGTACGGTACGTGAGTACCCTGAGATGTTTGCATCGTTTGAACAGTACGAGAAGCCCGAGCAGAACACGTACATCAACGACCCACGCACCGTGCGTACAGCGTTTGTCACCCATCGGTCTATGGAGAAAGCCTCTTACATCTACGAGCAGACTCGCATACTGGGTGACGAGGTGATGTGTCATGCACTGGCTGGCACGGTAGGTGAGAAGGCTATGCACAACATCTTAACGATGGACAAACTCAACGCGCAGATTCCGACGTGGGATGATTTGGTAGCCGCTCCTGACAAGGCTGTTGTGCCTACATCTGCGGCAGCAGCGTGTATGTTAGTTGCCAAAGCGGTACAGCGTATCGAGCAGTCTACTATCAAGGCATGGATGACTTACCTCAACCGCATTGGTAACAAAGAAGCGCAGGGTTTGTTTGCCCGGTCTATCATGTCCGACACATGCCCCAAGCGTAACGTAGCTGCACGTAACACCGAGTTCGCTACATGGTGTGCCAACAACAACTTCCTGTTTGCTAAGAAGTAATTCCCACGGTGGGAAATTTTAAGGAGAGAAGCTATGACATTCCTAACCCAAGCTGCGCTGATGACACCAACACAGCGCCTACAACGTGCCTACTCAGAACTTATGGGTAACGCACACACTCAACCATATGCCGGTGTGCTGATGGTCGGTAAGTACGTAGTGCGTGACGATGTACCTACTGCCCGGACTAACGGTATCGACTGCGAGTATGGTGAAGCGTTCATCAAGAAGCTGTCCGATGCTGACTTGCGTGGTCTGATCCTGCACGAGAACCTGCACAAGACCTATCAGCATATGTTCTTGTGGAAACATCTGTATGAGGAAGATGGGCATATGGCAAACAAAGCCTGTGACTATGTGATCAACCTGATCATCGCAGACTTGGATACAGCGACTGAGGGGTTTGTGCGACTGCCTGACGGTGGCTTGCTGGACTTCCGCTTCCGTGGCTTGTCTACGCAAGATGTGTATGACATCCTCAAGCAAGAGCAGGACGAGGGTGATGGTGATGGCAGCGGTGATGGTGACACACTGGACGATCACGACTGGGAAAGCGCAGATGGTCTGACCCCGGAGGAAGTCGAGTCGGTGCAGCGAGAGATTGACCAAGCACTGCGGCAAGGTCAGTTAGCTGCTGGCAAACTGGGCGGCAATCAGTCCCGTGTGCTCGATGAGTTGCTGGAACCGAAGGTGGACTGGCGTGAGCAGTTGCGTGAGTTCGTTTCGTCTACGGCGTCAGGCAAAGATTTGTCTACGTGGCAACGTGTTAATCGGCGTTGGCTACAGCATGACATCTACATGCCATCTACCGTAAGTGAAACCATCGGGCGTATCGTCATAGCAGTGGATACATCAGGATCAATCGGCGGCGAGATACTGCAAACGTTTCTCAGCGAGGTCAAGGGCATAGCGGATACCGTTAAGCCTGAGAAGATCGACCTGATCTACTGGGATACCGAAGTGGCTCGGCATGAGGTGTATGCACAAGACACACTGGACAAGTTGGCAACGTCAACTAAACCGGCGGGCGGAGGGGGTACCAATGTCAACTGTGTCTGTAAATATCTTGTAGACAACAAGATCAACCCCGAGTGCGTCATCGTGTTGACTGACGGTGACTTGTATGGCGGGTGGGGTAAGTGGACTGTGCCACTGCTGTGGTGCATCTATAACAACAAGAGCGCCAAGCCCACGGTGGGCAAGGCTATCCATATCGACTGAGAAGTCGGGAACAGTTATCAATCAAGGAGAGCAAAATGATCACACGTGAAAATTATGTTGGACGTATAGACTTTGGTCGCTTTAATCGCAAATCCGAAAGCGCAAAAGAAAACGAGCACAAACACTGGATAGATGGCATCCCGGTTACGCAGCAGTTTCTTTCTTTTATTCGGGAGGTTAGATGCAGATGGCCTAGCATGGTGCTATGTGTTGATGCACAAAAGTTCCAACGCCTGCTTTCTCCTAGTGGGGAACCGTACGACGTGTACAACTATGTAGGTGTCGCTTCTCCAGACGCACTACATATGCGAGTTGGTGCACTGCTCATGTCTGAGGATAGTTATGGGGTGGAGTCAAAACGCATTGAAAACGAAAAGTTTGCTAGTCATAGTGATGGATACCATATCCGTAAGTCCAAGGATATGAAGAAGGTCTTGAAGATTGCGCGGCAGTTTATTAAACCCCCCACTTTTCAAGATGTTCTCAACGAAGGAGCTTATTCCGCTAATGCTGCCATCTCGGAGATTAGAGACCCTGCACGGGCAAGATTCAAAGAGAAGTTAAATATTGATATGAATGAAGTAGCCGATGAGGTTGCTAACATGGTGGCATCCGGGTACATTCCTGCTACAAAATCTTTCCGTGAAGCACTTGACGTGCTCCATAAAGAAGGTGCAGAATTGAAGCGGCTTAAAGACTATACGCCTCGGAAATGTTTTGTCTGGGCTAAACAGAACAGCTTGATCTACAAGTTTGATGAGCCAAACGCTGAAGCAGTTGAGATTACTAACCTAAGTGATATACCAGAGATGCTGAGTAGCAAGTTGGCTGTGTTGAATGTTGCTGAAGAGATGTCGGCAATCCCTGATGTAGGTGTGCGCGTCACTAATGCTACTTATTGGGTGTTTGTATGAGTGAAATACGTGTTAACGTTAACAACAATGGCACGATAGACTTGTTAGACTTTGGCCCCCCTGTTGTTGATAGGCGTGGGTTAGAACAAGCCAACGTGCCGCGATGGGTCATCGAAACCATAAGTATGTTACGCATAACAAAAGAAGGGGATTTAGTCCCCGATCTGGGATTCAAAGTATCTGATTCCCTCTACTACATTATTGATAGAGAAGGAGAGAGCAATGACAGAGCACGAGAGCAATCTGCTTGACCTATACGCAGGGATGGCAATGTTGGGTATGGTCACAAAAGGTCACTACCATGACATAGCCAAACCTGCATGGGAAATAGCCGAAGAGATGTTAAAAAGGAGAAAGGAGAGAGCCAATGAAAAACAAAACGAAGAAGGAGCCATACCCGACATGGCCGTTCCCGACATGGAAGGACGGGAAGATAGTGATACCCAAGGGATTGCGGCGCTCAAAAAAACCAAAACCCGATCTAAGCCATCTTGAGGACGCACCATTTTGACCCCAGAAAAGAAAGTCAAAGCTAAGGTAGTTGCTATCCTGAAAGAAGCAGGTGCGTACTACTTCTACCCAGTCACCGGGGGGTACGGTGCATCTGGCGTACCCGACATTGTTGGGTGCTACAACGGTAAGTTTTTTGCCGTGGAATGTAAGGCGGGTAAGGGTAAAACCACCGCACTACAAGACAAGAACATAGCGCAAATCATTGCCTGTGGTGGAGAAGCAATCATTGTTAATGAGGAGAACATTGAAGATGTAAAAGTGCTTTTGTGGAAACTGAAACCAAACCAATGATTTATTTTTTAAACGGAGATTAGCATGAAGACCAAACAACGTAAGTCAGTAGCTCAACGTGTGGCAGATTATGTCAACAAACATCCAACAAACATCTCGGCTGCTACTTTAGTAGCGGCGTACCCGAAGATACCAAAACCCCAATTAGCTACGGCACTGTGGAAGCTACATAAGTCAGGTGTAATATCCCGAGTAAGTGAGGGAGTGTATGAGTTGTTGAGCGGGGCAGACGCACCAATGCCCAAAAAGAAAGCTAAAGCTAGGCAAAATAGCAAAGAAGCTGAGTTAATTGCACGATTGGGAGCCGCCTCTGAGGAAATCATGCAGTGGAATACGGACTACAAGTCTTTGAAGCGTGAACTTGAAGCGGTGAAGATGGAGAGGGACGACTACAAAGAAGAACTGAACGAACATGATGACCAAGACGCAATCATCCGTTACCTAGAGCAGAAACTTTGGGTCGCGTTTAATCATATCGCTCGTCTGGAAGCCTCTATAAAGAAGTAATCATGACTGACCTAGAAAAAATATTCACCGATATGTTCAGAGCGAAAGAACAAGCAGACGATGAACTGCGTAAAAACTTTGAACAAGTCTCCATTATTTTTGGAGACTACGCGATGTGGAATGTTAGCTCAGAAAAGGTCGGCATCACAAACACCCTCACCGGGGAGGCGGGGGTGTTTACTAAAGCTGACTTGGAGCCATACATAAAACATTTTTTTAATACATACTTTTGATTAGGCGGACGTCTATGAATGAAGTACAACAAGCGGTTCTTGCAGAACGTCAACGCTGCGAAAAAATTTTATTGGGCTTCCTGCATAGGCACAAAAACCACGTGCTCAAAGCTACACTGCTAAAGTCGATTTTAAAAAAGATGCGAAAGGAGAAAGCAAATGAAGCTGTACTTGATAGCCTACCTCGATAGGGACAATGGAAACTGTCAGGAATGGGTCGGCACACAAGCCGATTCCAAACGCCGGTACAAAGAACTGTGCGCTGAATACGAGCGGTTCAATGTCGATAAACCCCTGCTTGTGGAAGTGCCGACTGCCAAGCCAGCACTGCTGGCGTGGTTGAATCAAAACTGTAACACTAACAATGGTTGAAGGAGTGATGCATGATTAAGGTTCAACCACACTGTGAGTACTACCTATGCAACTTTCCCACAGGGGAATGCCAAGGGATGTGTCAGAAAGCTATTGAAGAGGATGACGACATCCAAGACTACAAGAAGCCTTGGGTAGGGCTGACTGATGACGACATAGCACAGGCAATGTTCAAAGCAGACGCAATCATTACTGGACCTATGCAGTTCAAGTTTGCCCGCGAAATCGAAGCCAAACTCAAGGAGAAGAACACATGACACAAGAAGAAATCTGCAAAGCACTTGAGGATGTGATAGAGATCAACAGAATGATTGTTAAGCAAAACGCTTTAATTGTTCAAACTCTGACTCTTCCGCAACTCATGGTGTCTGGTGAGAAACCGGGATCGTGGAAAGAAGTTCCTGAAGATTATTTTAAGGAGAAGAACACATGACACCATTGATACAAGAAGCGGTGCGATTGGCTCCAGAGCCTGA